>Ga0214543_1003354_pt1 | contig 31110 bp, 18 predicted proteins | sample CNSS2metaG_FD_160094 | JGI IMG/M metagenome (GOLD analysis project Ga0214543, IMG submission 160094) | Root nodule microbial communities from cowpea collected in UCLA plant growth center, Los Angeles, California, USA - CNSS2 | ecosystem: Host-associated > Plants > Roots > Nodule | place: USA... | reverse complement strand
TATATATATATATATATATATATATATATATATATTGGGTATTTTTACTAGTATTGAAGGTTTATTTTTTCTATTATCTTGAGATAATAAATTTATAATTTTTTTTATGTAGTATTTATTTTTATCATTTTTATCTTACATGAGACTTAAACTAATATTTGAATTATTTCCAATAATCTCTTTGAAGACCGAGTCTCTTTTATATTATATATTTCTCTTAAAGTGTGCAATGATATTTACTTGTATCTTTGTTGTAGTAATTGTGTTGTATTATTGTTGGTACATTTATCTAAGTCGATCACTAAATGAATGTGTGATTTTGATACTATTATCAAGATTAGTAGGGTTTTAAAAATGTGAGAAATACTGGAAAAAAACTTGCTATTTTATTTTATTTTATTTACATACTATGTGTACATGATATTTTAATATTCCCCTAAGTCTAAATAATACCTAAATGGATATTTTATTTTTAAATGAAAGATATTTCTAAAATTGAAAGTTTTCCTAAAAATCAATTTGATACAATTGACAACTCTAGTTAACAAAATGTTTATGAGTTTTAATTGTTTTTACATATAATATACTAATTGTTAAAAACATTAAGATAAAAATACAATTTAATAAGAGAAAAATATTTCATAAAATTTGTTTTTTCAATAATGACTCTTGAAAATATTCTTATTCAATGACTAATAATTAATATTTATAATAGAAGTGAATTCTTCTATTTTCAAGTTTTAATTTAGATTTAAATTGATATAGTTTAAACTCTGTTTATATCTATGCTTGTGATAAAGAGGGAAAATAACAAATGAGACTTCAAAAAAATAATAAACATGAGATAAATTATTGTCATTTATTAGTCTAATTAAATCTACAACGTAAAAGAGAGTGAAAATTAGATCATAAATATATTTTTTACTATTCTATTCTAAACAACAGATAACAAATAGTAAGACGAAGCACAATAAATATAAAATTAAAAAAAAAAATCAGATAAAAAAAAAAGAGAGAAAGACATTGAGTGATGAAATTAATTTTTTCCTCAACATTTACCATTAGAATTTACCGGGTTTTTAATTATCAGAACATTTGATTTGTCAATGGTACAATTTTGTGTTAAAAATAATCTATCGTTATCCAGAACAACATACATTCTCCTCAAATTACCAACTTATTACAGCGTACTGGGTGGAGCCCAGGAAACCGGAAAAAAATTATATCCATAAGCCCAATATTCACCACAAAAAACTGGGTATAGATTTTATGAGAGTGCAGAAAAAAAAAATAATGAGAAAGATGTGCCTTGTAATTTTGGTCATGCAAAACCACCTCTAATTACATTAAAATTTTATAACAAGGCAACGCAATTAAATTCATATGTTTAACTCATTTAAAATTTAATAAAGTTTTTTTTTCCTTCATATTTGATAAATATAATATATGTAAACAACACATTCCTATACTATAAACTTAATTAAGAAAAGAAAAACTAAATAAAATCAGTTTAGCCGTTCCAGCAATTTGTTCTGTTCTGCACAAACTTCACAACTATGAATCAAATCTATAATATACATAAACTTTTAGCAGAAAGTAAGCTAAAACTAAAATCATAATAAAGATTTATAAACATAAAATTAGGTTTCAGATTTTAAAAGAATCATGATATAAGAATATTTTAATCATTAAAGATTTGTATGCAAAATGAAATTTAATTTAGAAATAACAATTTGCAGTCCATCCCACTTATCTCTAACTGCCCCCTCCTTCCTTAAACTTGTCAGCATTTGTACCTAAGAAGTATCAAGGAAAAAGGGGTTTTATTATTTTATAGAAGGAAGATGATAATTTAATAGAACAAATTTAAGAAATTCTGTCAAATTATCTGTTTAGATAAAAAAAAATACTACTTTATTATTTCATTTTAGTTAAAAAATAAAAAATAATTTATTTTAATTTTATTTATGAAAATTTTATCAAATTTGTCAAAAAATAATTGTAAAAAATAGTTTTTCTTTTTGAAGGTTACGATAATATTTTAGGTTAAAATACTCCGTTGATCCTCGTTTTTGTCGCAAAATCTTAATTTGGTCCTCGTATTTTTATTAGTCTCAATTAGGTCCTCATTTTTGTAAATAGGTCATTTCCGTTAGTAGAGGACTAACACCGTTAAGTAGGTGCCACGTGTCAGCTCCTCGTTTTTTTGAATTTTTTGAATTTTTTTTAAATTTTTTTTAAATTTTTTTTAAAAAATATTTATGCTACATGTCAGGTTTGTAGTGTGCCACGTGTCAATCTAATATGGTGACATATGTCAAATTATTGTATGAATCTCAATTTGGTCATCATTTTTGTTAATTTGATTTGATTTCAGTCCCAATTTTTTTTTTAAAAATTTAATTTCATGTATTCCAAATTTAGAACAAATTTAATTTTTTTTATAAGTGTAATGATGATACTTTTATTACAAGTGATATTTCCATTACATATTTTTAACAATATTTAATTTATTTAAATTTATATTTTACATTAAACTTTATTTAAATTTTATTTTAAAATTATAAATATATAGATTAATAAATTTATATTCAAAATATTTGTATAATATTCAATATCAACAATATTTTAGAGTTGGCTTAAAAATAACAATTTTATAAATTCAAATGTAAAATTTTAAAATAATTTTATAACAAATTAAAATAAATATATTTAAAATTTTAATATTAAATACAATTAATATTATTAAAATATTTAATAAAAATATCAATTTTAATAAAAATAATCATAACATTATATAAAAGTAAAATTTGGTCTAAATTTGGAGTGCCTGAAATTGAAATATTTTAAAAAATTTTGGGATTGAAATCAAATCAAATTAACAAAAATGAGGACCAAATTGAGATTCATACAATAATTTGACACGTGTCACCATATTAGATTGACACGTGGCACACTACAAACTGGACACGTGGCATAAATAATTTTTTTTTAAAAATTAAAAAATTCAAAAAAAATTCAAAAATTTAAAAGAAAAAATTCAAAAATTCAAAAAAAGATAAAAATAATTCAGAAAAAACGAGGAACTGACACGTGACACCTACTTAACGGTATTAGTCCTCTCCTGACACGGGAAGGACCTAATTGATACTAATTTACAAAAATGAGGACCTAATTGAGACTAATAAAAATACGAGCCAAATTGAGATTTTGTGACAAAAACGAGGACCAACGGAGTATTTTAACCATAATTTTATTATTATTGAAGCAAGCAAACAGATTGTTTGGTGGTGTTGGCAAAGCTTCTGCAAGGAAATGGATGCGAGAATGGCTAAAGCTGCAGCCACAAGAAATGTTGAGAACTTAAAATTTGATGAGACATTGTTGCTGGATAGTGTGGCCTTGCTTGGAGCTCAAACTCCTATGCACATTTGTTGGCCCATAAAAATAACACGAAAAGTTTCATATATCTCTTAAAATAATTTAAGAAAGAATCTTATTAACTATATAATAAACTTTAAGTTTAATATTTTCTATGTAATATAATATTACAAGGTGTAACTAAATTTTCGTTACGGTGAATATAGATATAGTTAAGATCAAAAGGTTAAAAGTATCGTCATCTCAATCAAATGTCTTGTTTTCAATTCAAACTTTATTTTTTGATTATTTATTTTTTAATTCAATTTGATACTTTTGTTTCAAATGAAATAACTTCTTTAATAGAAATTAAATTTATTTTTTATATAAATATTATACTAATATTTTTAGTAAAACTAATATTTTTATAATTATTTTTAAATAAATTCTAACGATATTACTGAATTTCATTTAAATAAATTACTTATAATATTATAAAAATATGAATTAATAATATTATAGTTCTAAATTTTTTTTAATGGGAACTTAAATTTAATAAATATTACATTATTTATTCACGAGTTATTTATTCATTTAAATACATGTATAAGTATTTAAATTGATTTTAAATATATAAAAATTATTTTCATTATTAAAAATATATGGAAATATGATTTATAATGTATTATTATATTTATTAAATAAATTTAAGTTTTCATTTATAAAAAGAGTAAATATTATGATCAAAATTGGTAAAATTATTTATTAGCTTTTGTGGAAAACTTGTTTGTCATGTTCTGTGGAAAATGGTTTTTTGTATTTAGGGGTTCTTTTAAATTTAAAAACTTGTTTGTCATGTTCTGTGGAAAATAGTTTTTTGTATTTAGAGATTCTTTTAAATTTAAATTTGTAAAATTTGGTCCGTTGAATTTTTTTTTGTAAAATAGAGTCAAGTCGTCCAGTGACGGATCTTGAAAAAAAGTGTTGGAGGGGCCAAATTAATATAATTTTGAAATCATTAGATTTGATCATTAGTATAATGCTTCAATAAATGACTTCTTTAACTGAACAATTTGATCACAATTAAAAATAGGTTATAATACATTATTTATTTTTCTTCTCTATTCATAAAAAAGTGAATATAGAAAAAGCTCATAAGATAAACATAATGTTTTCATTATTAAGTGAGACAAGAGACAAGAAAAGAAGATGATAAATGAGAGCCAAAATAATAAGTTTTTTTCTAACTTTTATTTTTCTTTAAAAATAAAACAAAACATGAGAACGAGAGATGATTACAATGTGTGAAAAAAAACTAAAAAGACAACGAGAACGAAAATAAAAATTATCTTACTAAATATTTGGTTTAATTTCTCTTTTGATTTATGTTTTTATCTAAAAATGTTAAGTTGGTCCTCCAGTTTTTTTAGTCTCAATTTAGCCCCAATTTTTGAAAAACTTATGCAATTTGGTCTTTTACGATAAATTCCGTTAAATTTCTTGAAACAGATAAATGAGTTTTTCATTAAAATTGAAACTCTTAATATGAATGGTTTGCTTTGTTGGTGTAATTAACATAACCCTCTTGTAAATTTTTGGACAAGAACAGAGACCAAAAAAGAAATTATACCTAAATATTTTTATTATTTATTATATTTATTTTATGTTTTGTTATCTATTAACATTAAAGATGGTGCCTTATAAAAGAAATAAAAAGATACACAATTTAATTTTCATCAATTTCTAAAATCTACTACTACAATTTAAAAAATTAAAAAAATATAAAATATTATATATATATATATATATATATATATATAATTAAAAGAAAAATCAAAATTTTGGGGGGCCCATGGCCCCTCCATGCCCCTAAGAAGGTCCGTCCCTGAAGTTGTCAACGACATTACAGGTGAAGTCGTCCTCCACCGTGCCGGTTTCCTTTTTTTTTTTCCAAAAAGCGAAACCGTATTGTGAGAAGCCGGTTTCCATTTACTTTAAAAGTGAAGTCGTCTTTGGGCATGACGACTTTACTTTTGAGTTTTTTTTTTTTCGTTCAGCTTTATATATATATATTTTTAAATATATATTATTTAGTTTTTTTTTAAATATTTGTTTATAGTAGAGAAATAAAGTGATATCCTTCTTTCATCTAATGGCGATTTTTTCGTCAATTTCTTCCGATTTGGTCAAAACGCCCTATGCTTCTCTGTTTGATTTTACAAATTTAGTATTTTATTAAATGATACTTTTTATTTGATAGTTAGTAGACTAACTAAAACACAAATAAAATAAACCTAAACAAATTAAATATTCAAATATAATTATTGAAGAATATTTTAATATTTTTTAATTTGTATCATTTTATCTTTTTAGTTTTGTATTAAGATTTAAAGATTAGGTATTTTAGAATTTTTTAAAACTATTTTTTTATATTTTTACAGTGGACAAATATTTAAAAAAAACTAAATAACATATATTTGAAAAAATATACATAAAGCCGAACGTGAAAAAAAAAAGTGAAGTCGTGATGCCGAAGGATGACTTCACTTTTAAAATGAATGGAAACCGGCTTCCCAGAACACGGTTTCGCTTTTTGAAAAAAAAAAAAAAAAAGGAAACCGGCACGGTGGAGGACAACTTTACCTGTAATGTCGTCCTCCAACATGACGACTTAACCCTATTTTACAAAAAAAAAATTCAACGGACCTATTTTTATAAATTTAAATTTAAAAAAACTCCTAAATACAAAAAATCCATGAAAAGCTTGTTTGTCATGTTCTGTGGAAAACCTGTTTAAGTTTTGTGGACAAGTTGGTTAAGTTTCTTTCCAGGAAAACTCTAGTGGAAAACTTGCTTTAAGTTTTTTGAGTTTTGGTGGAAAAGTTGGTTATATAAATCTCTTATAAATAAGTGATAAAACTTCAGTAGAAATTAAGTTATTGCAGTCGTAAATTGTGGTATATTGTTTCTCTTCCTTCTTCCATATTATATCTTCAAAACAAAAACTCTCTTTCCTGATGGATAGAAGAATGGCTGAGGCTGCAGCCACAGGAAACGTTGACGAACTTGAAAGGTTGATGAGAGAAGAGATGTTGTTGCTGGATGGTGTGTCCTTGCATGGGGCTCAAACTCCTCTGCACATTGCATCAATGTGTGGTCACGTTTCCTTCGTCCAAAAGATGTTGGAACTTAAGAACCAATTTGCGTATGAACTCAACCAAGATGGGTTTAGTCCTATGCACCTGGCCTCTGCCAATGGCCATCTTCAAGTGGTGCTTGAGCTTCTGAAAGTTGACCATCAGCTGTGTGACATTGAGGGGAGAGAGGGAAGTCTTCCTCTCCACTGTGCCTCAGTCAAAGGAAGAATCGATGTTATGAAGGCGTTGCTCTCCGCTGCTCCACTCACTGTTCAAAGCAAAACGGTGAGAGGGGAAACTCCGCTTCATATTGCTGAAAAAAACAACCACTTTGATGCAGTTAAGTTGGTGGTGGAACACGCCAAGGGATTGAAGATGGAAAGAGCAGTGTTGAATGACAAAGACAACCAAGCAAATACCGTCTTGCATATCGCTGCGTCAAGGAAGCAATAAAAGGTATCTCATTCATTCTTCAACAGATTTAAGATCATTTACATAAAGCATCGACTTCTGAAATAAATTCATCATCTAAGTCATTAGCATAATTAATCCTGAATGATGTTAGATCATATATAATTAGTAGAATTTGGATTGCAGATAGTTGATTTGTTATTGGTTGAGGATGATGTTGCGAAAGAAGTGATGGTGGTGAATTCGGTGAACGAGAGAGGAATGACCCCTCTGGATGTTCTTACGTTATTCCAAAGCGAAGGCGGTGATTTAGAAATTTACAGAACCCTTGTGAAAGCAGGAGCTAAGTGTGGAAAGGAGAATGAGAATGAGAAAGAAGGTGGTGGAGTAGGGCAAGCAGTAGCACCTTTGGAAATTGAAATCGTTCATGGAAATGAAGTTCCTCCAACGAACTGCACTAATGAAGAATCATCAAACCTACCTACAAGAACAGGGTACAACTGGCTTGGAGAAGAAGAACTGGAATTATTCGAATACAAACCTATCAGGGATTCTACAAATGATGTGCGTAATATACTGCTAACCATAGCTGCACTTATGTTGACAGCAACCTATCAAGCTGTGCTTAGTCCCCCTGGAGGATTGTGGCAGGAAGACAAGGATGGCAACACTGCTGGAAAATCTATCGTGTCTACCAAATCAAAACGAGCATTTTTGCTTTTTATTCTGGGCAACAGCATTGGATATTATACCTCTTTCTATATGATCGTGTGGCTAACATCTGGCTTCCCTCTGCAGTATCCTCTGCAATTGTTGCTATTTTTCATGTCATTCAACTACACTGTATCCATGCTTCTTCTCGTAAGTGGTGACAGTATTTACTATATGTTAGCATGGCTAGCTATATTGTTCGGCTGCTTCGCACCGTTTGTTCTTCCGAAACTGCTGAGGAGACTGCGTTTCCTACTACAAAACTGACCAAATCTTACTCATTTCCATGCTCCTTTTGCTTCATTTTTATAGTTGGATTACTTTCATATATTCAAGACTTAGATTGCATAATTCAAGTTCTAATATTATGCTCTAATCTTCATTAGGACTCCAATACTACCAGAATATGGATTTCTTTGTCACTGTAATTTCCTTTTTGAGTTACAAAATTTTAATTTTACTTTTTGTTGTCTAATTTTATTTCAAAATCTTAAAAAGTTTGTCTGTGAATGATGCCACCTTTCCAATCTCATGCTATATCGTGATAATAAATTAAACCCTAAAAAAGAAGAATAATTAAATAAAACTTTTATTACTTTTTATTTTAAGCCGTAGTAATTTTTCACAGCAATGCGTACTTTCCTTATACATAATGTCATCATTTAATACATTTTTAAAAAATTAGATGGTACGAATCCAAAGATAAATTTTTGGAACTTATACTTTCGTTTTGAAAAAAGAAATAATCATAATTAAAAAAGTGAGTAACGATATATGTTTACAAGGACTATAAATTAAATTGGACTATGTATTCAATGCAGACGGTATTGCATGGGGGAGGGGGCCAACTCGTACAAATAACACTGCATATTCTTATTTGTAACTTGTGCATTAAGTCAATAAAGCATCCAGATTTATCATTACAACAAACAAACAAACAAATGGATGACCAAAATATTGCTGTTGAAGTTGCAAGCAATTTTATGTACAAAAATCGAAGTATAAAGACAAATTGAGGTAGTTCAATCACTTTCGTAGTCTTCGTCATCTCCAAAGGTAAAAACAGAAGCATCTGCAGCCATGGCCTTAAACTCACTTTCTGCGCTGGGCACCTCGATACTAGACACTGTTTTACCGTCAACATTACTTCTTGGCTCACTAGCGTGATGAATTGACGTGGAGGAACTCTTATTTCCCAAAGAAACTTGTTCTGTTGCATGTGATAAGTTTGCAATTTGATTTGAAATTCTGTCGGAGTCGGAGCCTCTGGTATCATTTTTAACAGTTTCAACTGCTTCAGAAGGTGGGTTCGTTTGCTTGGTTGTTGAAGAAGCAGATTGTTCTGCCTCGCCATCTGAAAACACATCATCTTTATCATTATTATGACTCTCTGATTCTTTGACTGCATTCTGTGAAGGGGTGCTCCTTTCCACTGGCGCAGGACCAGTAGGACTGTTACTTGAACTCTCATCTGATTTCGTTGTAGTAGTTTTAGGTTGCGAAGTTTCTACACTGGCATTATGGTCCACGAGCACAACCTCGACCATAAATCCTGGAGAAGGCAATTTTCTCTGCCAGAAGTTCATATCAATTAAAAATAGAGTTGATAAGAAGATCCAATTGTGAATGATAGACATGGAAAAGCTGAACTCAACAGAAGCCAGATAACTCTTTTTACTCATACCAATAACCACAAAACTTACCTTGTCAAAGCCATCAAGATCACCGGTGTTCAATACTTTTCTATTTTCTGTCATAGTTGTGTTCAACCAACTAAAAGAGTGAAAAGAGCAAGAAATTTCAATCCAACATTAAGACCAACGCCGAAGGGAATTGATCAATAATAATGAAAATTAATTAATACCAGTAAAAATCTCCTTGGCGATCATGAAAATGAATTTTGAAGTCCCCAGCCAACTCTGTAAGACCAGGCTCTCCTGGCAAAGCAAATACCATGACTCCCTTCTTTGGTGCACTAAACCAAAAATCTTCTGGCTGCAAATTGTGAAATCTCAAGTCACGCAGAAATTCATCATACTTGGGGAGGGGGTGGGAGGGCGACAAAAAACATAACTTTTGGAACAATAATTCAATAAAATATTTGATACACAGATGACATAATACTAATGAAACGCACCAAAAGATCCTTGGTTCTCGGATGCTTTTTGGTTGAGAACAAAACACCTACACATCAGAAATGGGTTAGAGTAGACATCAACAGGGCAGTCTGTCAGACACTAAGATCTTACATTACAAAAACAAAGCAGGTCATACTGTCATGCAAATATATATCTAGTTACCACTACTCATAACTAGTAAAGCAAACAATTCGTTCGCACTGTAGCTAGAAAGAACATGCATAAAAGGTAGACTTTCTCCGTGATTTTATATCAATCAGGACTCTTGCCTAGAAACAAAAACATAGCTATTGTCCTCGGATGAAAATCCTAACGAGGATATGCCTTCTCAGTTCATACTAAAAGATCTGAGTGCATAACATAGAACTAAGCATTATATAAAACACACCACAATAGAAACAAGGACAAATTTAATGACCAGTACAAAAGATTAGTTTATAAATCTACTAATAGAATGGTCAAGGACTACATGTATACTTTAAGGGAAATTTTACTACAAGATTGTCAAGCATACCACTATGATCTGAGACAGTTACAGACGGCCTAATCCAGTAAGGGCATCTGTGAAGCCGGAATCCCCTAAGCATGCACCTGTACATATTATGTCAGTATGAATACTAAGACAAGTAAATACTACAGTCACATCTTGGCCGGTAAATACCTGCGGGCAGGAGGGTTTTCGCCATTGAAGTAAGTTAAGACTCGTTCAAAATATTTGACATACCTCTACAGAATACAGTAAAACATAAAAAATTACTGCAGAACTAACAAAGAAAACATTAAAACTCTAGTAATAACTCCAGAATCTCCAAATTTTGACCTAATTGACCTATTGCAGAGCAGGAACTTACAATCTGACTCGGCAGAACAAGTCCCTTTCCATCAACGCATCTTTTTTGATTATAGTAATCCATCGATTCCTCGGCAGTTGGGAAGAACTGCAGTACATTCTAGTCATCAAATCTAAAAAATCTAGCACAAGAAAGTGCAAATATCAAGCACATTCATCATGTTTTCAAGAAAATGCCGAGAAATTCTTTACCTTTAAGAATAATAGAAGACTAGAAATCATCAACCCTGTCCTAGCCATTCCAGCCTTGCAGTGGACAACTACAACATTCTCAATGTCTTGTTTCAACCATGAGTAGGCACTTTGACAGAAGGATATAACCAGTTGAATTGGCGGGCAATTGTGGTCATCAAAAGGAAAGCTAGCCACCTAAAAGAAGAAATTTCAAATTTCAGATGCAAGAATACAAGAAGCTGTTCAATAAAGTCCATGAAAATATAACGTGGCCAGAAAACAAACTTGGAGTAATCTAGGTTGTCTAGCGTCATGATCAAGAAGTACGAGCAGATGGGATGTGAATGAATTGTTAATTGAAGAAAGGATAACCTCAAGGCTACTATCCAAAATTAAAGGTTAAAACTAAAGTGATATGTCCATGTTATGACCAAAAGGTAGTGTATAATTAAAAATTACAACCCTTAAGAAAGTCTATCACAATTGTCTAAATAAAGACTTACCTTCCCCTCAAACAATGATGCATCATACAACCGCTCAGAACAAAGATTATAAACCTTGTATTTATCCTGCACACAGCAAGGAAAAAGTCAAATGCAAAACTAAACAAGGCTCGTTAAGTTTCAAACTTTGAGGTCCTATGATAAAAGAGACACCATATAATTGAATCTTGTCAAACTATAAAATATGAAACAGACAGAATAACAAAATATATGAAGCATGAGCTAATATGTAATAATAGGGACTATTTTATGATACTTGAAACAAAGATCAGGAATAAACATTTGACAGAAAATTGCTCAGGAGAGAGGGAGAGAGAAATTTTATACAAGAGGTTTCCCATAATTAGAGAAAGAATATTACAAGATCTGCAAGACAAACAGACATTATCTGGATTGTATTCAGGTGGTAAAAGGAACAAGTACAACCAAACCAATAGAATATTCCAACACAATTTCAACCTATATCTCAAAGTCTAAACAATAAAATTTTAATGTAATACAGACATTCACCCTCAAGCCAGTGCATACAAGTTGTATCATTGTATATATATTCAGCTTGCTACGAATGTATTCCTTGGTCCTCAGAGATTTACTGAGGATGTCTCACAGTTGATCATTACAACCAACAACTGTTGTAGTGAAATAGACTTAATAAGTCAAAAAACAGCTATTTGAGGATCCAGAACCACTGGATTCATATCAGTTGAACCTTTGGGGAAACCGTGGTAGACAAAGGAGTTTTAGACGACCTCCACACAAAAGCCTCAAGAAAAACTCAACAACAACAGTAAGCCACAAAGTGAGGTTTTAGGGCAAAAACAACCTAGATGCTCAGAAAGGCACTGCAAACGAGATGCTCATAAATCAAACTGGGTCAGAATGAGGCCAGAAAACACCACTGAATGGGATTCTAATAAAGATGAAACAAATGGAGGGATTTTCAGAATTAGGATCAACAAACAAACCTGGACCACTGGCTGAATGGCACATCAAATAGGGTTGTGTTGAATTTTACGATGCAACTTGACATGGGCTATGATACCAACTTGAAAGTTTAGGGAAAGAATATTACAAGAGGTTCAGCCTACTTGCCCGAAATATGTACAACTAATACAACAATAATAACTATAAAAGCCTTATCCCACAATGCAAGGATGGCTAGATAGATCATACAAGACCATTTGCCTTGATTAAAGACCAAATCTTTCTAGATACTATTCATGAGATTGAGAGATACCTCTCCTTTTTGCTCTCCCTATTTAAAAACGATACAATGCTCTCACCCAAGAGACACTTCTAGAGGACTTCTGTGTACAGCTAATAAAACAAAATAACAATGATAAGATATTCCAACACAATTTCAGCCTATATCTAATAAACCTTAATAATCTTATCACAGATTCAACAATGCAATCTTATGGTATTATCAACAACAATAACTAAAGTAGGGAATTTAAATTAGCCAAAACTGTCAAAGATAAGTTCAGCAGTTTAATATCTCCTTGTGTTGTAGCAATGTGAGCATAATAGCATATGTATTGCAAAAGGGCCCAGGAAAATTCAAATCATATCCAAGAGCAAACAAGTTCCCCATACATATCCGAAGCTATCAGAGAATATGATAGGAACACAGCACTGATGCGTAAAAACAGGATATTCTATAGAAATTTAGACTTCCTCTGGAATAGCAGAAATACAGGAGAAATAAAAGGAGACAAAACACGCATTCCATGATTTTTTTTCTCCATGTTTGGCAGCAAAAAGAACAGAAGAGAATATGTAGGACCCACCTTCAAACTTTTCTCTCCTGTATGAGAAGACCACACATAAATCAATGTAAGCTCATTAGAGTTCCAATCCAATCCCTCAACTTCTCCTATCTGACAGTCTTTTTCAATTTGAGGGTATTTTTACCCTTTAAACAAAAATACTTCGTTCTTTCTTTTTTTCACCTTCTATCCAACTAAAAAAGTGAAGACTTCTTTGTCTTCATTTTCTTATGATTTTCTTTCCCAACAATTTTTTTCTCCCCGACCAAACCAGCATTATTGTAGGCATGAAAAGAGGTAGACAGAAGTAGAAAAGGAACAGAAATGTAAAAGACGCAACTAATATTTTCCCTACAGACATCTCTGCACTCTGCTTACAACTTACTTAACAGAACTATAATCCTTCCTCAAACTCAGACAAACTCCGTTTCCACCCTACCACCACAGCCACTTTCTTGTGCCTTCTTGTGTATAACTTACAGCCTTTGATCCCGAGACAAGTGGTCCATCATCTGTCCTCTAGGTTATATTCCCATTACTAACAAAATAAGCCTAGCAAGATTTAACTCTTCTATAGTGAAAGAGTGCACTGCAGACAATAAAGTGCAGTTATAACCACTGGTATACAGTACACGGTGTAATAAAATGTATGTACATCTTAACAAACTATAGACTAATTGAAAAATCAACTTTTGAGCCCAAACCCCCTTACTTTACAGGAGCTAAATCCATGCCTAGCTAGAGGGGCGGGGTGATTGTACGTTCATAGGTAGCATTCACTTCCAATAAACCAAATTAAACTTATAATAAAATACAAATAATTTATGGTATAGACATTTTTAAATGAAACAAAAACAACATTCCATACACTACAACATTGATTTGTATTATACAACACTGAGTAACTTCATGCATCAGAGTGTGTTTACTACCTTATGGTGAGTTTCAAAAAACTTAATCACTTCTTCCATATGATTTCTGTAAAATCCCTGCATTACAATTTTAGATAGTCAGAATACTGGTGTTAAAGATCAAGACAGCAATTTAAAAAAAAACATACAGAATTTTAACTCACTTCAACATATCCGAAAAACCCAGAGCTCATGTCACCAGCAGGGAATCCCATTGCAATGATGTTCTCAGTGATATATGTCATATCTAAATCAAAACCTCCTTCCTGAAAATTAAAGGTAAAGAGTATAAAAGGGGACATAGGTATGCAACAACCTGGTTCTTTGAGAAGGGAACATACAATTCAGAATGAAGCAAAGAAATACAAAAGTTCAAACTCAATGCACTCACCAGTCTCAGCAATAGTTAAATAATAAAATTCTAGTAACGGTTTTTTCAACACACTATAATATTCTCCGTACAGAACACTAAACTATATAACATATTTTTAACTGGGAGAAAGCAAATGTCTGCAAAATTCAGGGCCTTATAAACTCAACACCAGCTATGAGATCTAATTTAGAAAAGCAGAAAAATAAAAGCAATGGCTGGACTCCCAAAGATAAGCTGCACCCAATTATTAAGGGATTGAAGAAATGTTCCCAATATAAGAAACGAAACAATATTTTATTTTTTAAAATGAGTAAGACTTTGTGAAAATCAGCTTTACAATGATAAACACAAAGTATATTAGTAGTTTGAACACGAACATCACCTGATATCTGCGTTTATTCTGGGAAACAACATGGCGTGCCTTAACCTGCACAGCTTTCACAGCATTCTTAGAAGTGTCAACCAGGCCTTTCGTAATGCTTCCAAACAAATTAGATTGTACAGCAGTTTCATTGGAACTGTCATCTGATCCAGGAGACTTTGGAGACAACCTCAATCCCAGATTACTAGTGAAGCGTGCAAAAGTTGATTTCTCAACATTTCCACCTGATGAGTCATCTTGGGAGCGAGAAAATGACTGAGAAATTTTCAAGCTTTTGGCCCAAGACGATATGCCTGGTGGGGATGACATAGGAGTTGTCTCGTGCGCCGAATTATCTTGCTCAGAAACTGAAGCAGCAGAAGCTTGACCATCACGCTCTTTATCAGGAGAAGAAGTGGGTGGATCTTTGATTGGATGTGAATTAGACACATTAGCAGGCACTGAATCCATTTGATTACAAAAATAGCAGCAGCAACTTATGTAAAAAATGGAAGTTCTATCATTAGATGGCTCCGGCCCAACAGTATCTTACTAGTCGAAGCTGCACAGGACAAAAAATTCAAATAATGTTTATTCTTGATATGTTGCCTATTCATTTAATCATTCTTCTTCTGTACTCAACAATAAGATCGATCATAACAACATGCTACTGGGTGGAAGAGATAAAATGTATACATAATCAAGTAATGGCCAAAATCAAATCCACACACATTTGGCATAACAGTTTTCTGGAACTTCACTTGCAAATGGAAACTTCCTAAAAAAACTATCCCGGAAACCTTAGGAAACACTTACAACACTTCTCAAAGATTCAGTCAGGTCCCTAACTAAAATCTAGCTAAAAGCGTTTCAGAAGAATGATATCCGTCAATTGAACCCCGTGATTTTCAATTTCCAACTAAAGTAAACCATATGAAGATTGAATAAAACGTAAAAAACTGAACAATTAAGCGGATTGGAATTCGGAAAAGGAGTCGCGTCACATGCTTATGAACGTAAAAATCATTGGAGAAAAAGAAAGAAACGGCTAAAACAAGTAATTTCAGATCTGGGAAGAAGAGCTTGTGTTACCAGAAGCGGAATCAGAGGGAGGAAGTGCAGAGCAGTGAAGGAGTTTATTAGGGTTTCAAGAAAGAAGAAAGAGAACGGAACGGGTAGTTGAATTTAGGAAGGTGATGCTGATACCGATTGACATGCACGAATGAATGATGATGATCCCTGTAATGTCAAGACTTTTTAATCAAACGGTTGCTGAGAGTCGAGGGGTATTCTGGGTTATGCTGCGCATACCATCATATATAATACGATTTCAGGACATTTATTTATAATTTTCACTCTTTTTTAACTATAAAAGTGTTTGCATAAACATTGTTAATTTTTTTTTAATTCTGTTATTTAATTTTTATTCAAATGGATATCATGAATTTCACCTGAAAGTTATTAAAACAAGTTAGAAGTATTCATGCTGATAAATCATAAGGTGTTCATTGCATTTTTCGAAGAGCTGATGATACCTCTTAATTTTGAAATAAACATTAAACTTTTTTTATATTTTTAATAAATAATATTTGTTACTTTTGTATGTTTAGTAAGTGGGAGTCGCTTCTCTTAATTCAAAATATTATATTAACTATTTACATAAAATTAAAATAAATATACAGCATAAATAAATTTTATTAAAAACATAATAAAAATAAGTGTCTATTTAACAAAATGTTTAAAACGTAAAAAATAATTATTAAAAAAATAGAAAAAAGAATTATGATTATTTTAAAATTATAAGAATAAAAGTGTCATTTATATAATATTTAAAAGTTGTATTTTTTCTAAACTTCTACCAATTATAATTAAAAACTCATAAAAATTATAAATAAGTTTCACAAACTCAAATAAATTGTTTGAAAAACTTTTAGATATAACAGAGTGTTAGTTGAATGTTAATTTATACGATTTAATTGCCATGGTTTTTATTAATTATTAAAACTATAAAATCATAAATAAAAATGATTGAATCAAAAGAGAGATTTACCGAATTCATAATTAAAATATCAGTAAATATAATCATTGTGCTTAAGAAACACGTTCGAAAATATGTTATTAAAATATTTCTAACATATTAGTAAGTCAAAATAGACTTTCTAGAATTTATCTAAACCATTTATGATAGATTAAAATCAAATCTTGGAAGGAATTTGTTTCAATGAATCTATTGGTATTACAAAAATATAAAAAAGTGAGAACATTTATTCTTATGTTTGTTACACGTTTATATTTTATTTTTAATTATGTATGTGCTAGCTGAAAATTGCATAAAAAAATAAAGGAAATTGTTTCTTAACCATTAATATAATTTTATTTTTTTGTATCACTAAAACATAGAAGCCCAAAAGAGACTGACTAAGCTTGCGTTGTGGGCCACTCCATTCTTTGTTGGTAGCTTTATTGTGTCACGGGTATGTGCCTTACAGGCTTAGGTCACACTAAATTTGATCTTCATCAATGAGTTTACCCGGGGTGTAAAAAGAAACACCCTTACATTTTTTTTTCGCCATTTTTCTATTTTCTTAGACACTCTAAAAATGTTAATTTTAAGTAATAAAGTTAGTTAATAACAATCTTTTTTTTTCATATTGTCAAAACAAATCCTTTTGCAATGCCAAAATCACAAATTTATCTCGTTAGTAAACTGTTTTTCATGCAACGTTAAAATTTCAAAAACAATGATTGAGCTAGATAAAAACATAGTATTAACTTTTATTACCAAGTTTCTTTCGCATCAGTTACATATATTTGAGCTAACGTTTGTCAATTTGACTTCATAAACTGATTGCAAAGAAAACTAATCTTAAAGTGAAATAATTTACGTTTTCAATGTTTTATTTTAAAATAGAAGAATTATAAAAGTTAGCACCATTTTTTATTTAACACATAAACTAATAAGTTTATTTTACTTAAGTAATTTGTTTAATCCATACAAAATAAATACAACTCAGAACATTACAATAAGAAATGTTCAATCTACTAAGGTAGACTTGGTTAATTCAAACCTAAACAAAAACATATGAACATGCATTTAAAATAACCTCACTTTTGATGTTTCAAAAGCACCTCAAGGTGGTATAATATAAATTTTAGAAAATATATTTTGTTTAAAACAAGTTTAAACTTGTACCGATTGCACTTGAGTGTGTCACCAAAATCACACCAAATATATGTAAATATGAAGAGGATCAGTGGATGAGTTTCAAGGGTCTCATCATAGCATTGTCTTCATGATCCAATACCTGCATCAATGCGTGTGCACCATTAGTTGCTATGGCTGTAGTAACAAAGTGAAAAACAAATGGTGAGTGAGTGAGTGCTTACATGGCAATGGTATACGTAGCCAGGTTCTGCGGTTGCATCAAAGTCATAGGAAGCGTTGGTGTGTATGTAAGAAAACCTCACCGCAATCTTCGTTACATGCCCAGGTATCATCTTGAACACATTCTTCCACCCTTTCTCGTGATCTTCCACCACTACTTTCTTCCCACGTGCGTGCTTCTTCAGGTGGCACTTCACCGGGTCGTTCTTTTTTGTCATGCATTCCTTAAACTCGTCAAGCTCCACCAGCGCCGTCTGATCCAACACCTTCAACAAACCCAGATGAATGTGCAGCGGGTGATTATCCTCCGTCAGGTTTATCACGTACCACACCTCCGTGGAACCCACCCTCGGGGTTTCCGTTACCGGTGCATCGAAAGGTTTTGCATTTAGATACAGGTGGGTTGGTTCATCGATTTTGCTCGTGTACTCGTACATGGCAACGTACCGTGTACGCGTCACAGTCGATAAATCCACGACGGGGTATTCCACCAATCGTCGAGGAATCCGTGACGTGTCGACTTCTTGATCGGGTAGAATGATAAACTTCATAACCTTGCCGTTAGCCTCGTTAACGGGATCACCAGAAGGATAAGGATAGTTTGCATCGTTAGATAGAATAGCGACGTTAGTCTTAGATTGAGAGAAGTCAACAACGATGTCTGTGATCTCAGATGGCCCCACCAGAGTCTCGTTTGTCGTCACGGGCTTGTCTAAGTAAGCCGAATCGGACGCCACGTGCGTGAATCTCAAGCCGTTGGAGAAGAAGAATCTGAAAAACCGGGCGTTGCTGGCGTTGATTATGCGGAATCGGTACTTACGACGTCGTACTGTGAGGCGCGGCCACGCTTTGCCGTTGACAATGATGGCGTCACCGAAATACTCTGGCTGCCACTGAGGGTGTATGTCGGGGTTGTTACCCATGGAACTCATGAAGATGGAACCGTCGGTGCGGAAGCTACGATCGAAGACGACCAACGGTCGATCGAATTCTTCACCCGTGGGTAACCCTAACGGCTCCTCCACGACGGGGTGGCGGATGATGTAACTGCCAAGTAAACCGGCGAGAAGGTTGACTCGGGTCAACCCCATGGCATGGTCGTGGTACCATAGATTCCCCGGGTGCTGATTATTTGGATAGTGATAAGTTTTCCTGCTCCACGTGGGTCCCCTTTCGTTGAACTTAGAAGTGAACCATGCATTCGCGCTTCCGTCGCTGTCGGGCGCGTGGATGCCACCGTGGAGGTGGACCACTGTGGGAATGCCACGTGTGGTGTTGGTAATTGCTGTAGGGATCGTTGGGTCCCACGGAAGTATGTGGTTTGGAGGGAGGTGATTTTGCCACCTCACGTGCGTATCAACCCCGTGAAGGGCTTCGATAGTTGGACCAGGAACAGTTGCTGTGTGCTTGGTTTTTCCGAAAGCATACACTGTTGTCGGAGGTAGATCCCTGTGAAATTTCTGAAAAAAAAAAAAAAAAAGTAAACAGTTACAAATTGTGAAAAAAGAAGTATTACATTAGTGAAAACAAAGATGTAATTACAACGTTAACGTTATGGAAGAAAGAGGTAGCAGAACCTTGAATTCTAAATCTAGAATACTGTGACATGACTCTGACTAATTGTCTTGACAAACTGTAACAGTGAAGTAATTAAGAGTTTAAGAGTGAGAGAATGGTGTGAACGAGAAGACATTGTGGTTAGTGGATACTGAGGTATGTATGAATGTGAGGGCCAGAGTGGATGGCACTTTCAAAGCTTTGGGAACCAATTCTTTGCGTAATTTATAGTGACTAATCTTGAGAGCCTCAGGTCCATTGATGTGAATTAAATAATGGCCATTAGAAAATGCACTCGCAGAATGATATTTTACTATATCTTTTTCTATTTTCCTTAATATAAAAAAGGTTTGAAGGAGATGGCACCCAATCCAAAGGAATATTATTGAAGGTAAAGTATAGTACTTAAGGCTGAGAATTGTGTGGTAAAGAAAACAATAGTGGCAGTGGACGCTGAATTATCAATGTCAAGGCCAGAGTGGATATCACTTTAAAGGTTCTGCGAACCAATCCTCTATGTAATTATCTAATAGTCGTGAACAAGTGAACAAGGGTCAGTGACATGTTATGTTAACCAGAAAGGATTAATCAGCAGAGACTAGAACCACCAATAATTTTATCTAATTAGAAGCCAAGGGATCTTCCTGAAAGGTGTTATCACCGATGATCATTAAATAAAGTGATTAAAAGTGAATTTTGTTGTTAACACGACGAAAAAGTTAAAAGTTAAATACTTAAACAAAGATACTTTTCTAAGCTTCTAATGTGATATATGTAAAATTCAGATAAGAAAGGGACGCATATTTTACCCTTCTTTTTTATTTTCTATTCCTCGACAACTACCAAAGTTATACACAGATTTTAGAGAACATAATCATGGTTCTAAGTTGTATGTTATTTTTCTCCAAACCTGGCAAGATTGCGAAGAGTTATTTTACATAAATCATCTCTTTCGAAGAGAAAAAGGGACCATTGAAGTACAAGAGTAGAGCATCCTTTACAAGGTGGCCTTTCATATGGAGATAGTTTGAGTAATTTCACCTACTAAAAAGGGTCTACATTTAATTGCAGCATTGAGTTGGGGAAAGCACAGAGAAAAAGAGAAAATCCGGAAACAAGAAAATAAACGACAATTTTGTGAACAAATTGTGTGTTGTTTTCAATGAGTGCATTCGTTGACAGTTCTGATTGGAAAGTGTGGGAAGGAGAAAAAATTGCCATCATGTAGACTTTTGAACATAACCATTTATGAAAAACAGAAGGAGCCATCTAAAAACAAATAATCTTAGATCTGCAACACCAAGATCAATCATTCAAATTCTTGTAGTAATCCAAAAAATCTCAATTTTCATAAAGAAGTTGGAGTAAGACCTGATTGTGAAAAAAAAAAAAAGAAATCGAAGGTAGAGATGACTAAGTTGACAGAAAACAAGAGAATGACCAATACTTATTTTATGGACAAATAATGAACATTTCAAGTCATGGAATTGCTGAAGGAATAACTCATATGCAAGCATTATTGCTAGACCGTAGACTTAGACTGTTTAAAACAGATTTCAGTCAATATTTATTTAGATAATCACTGTCACTGTATCAGTACTTAGGGAAATCCAATATCGGGAAAAGAGTATAATATACCACACATTGATTAGAAAAAGCTAAAAAAATTGCAAAATTTGAATAAATTAACTATGAAATAAATTATTGGTTTGAATTTCAACTACAAGTTAAACGGAAAACAGTTCTTAATACCAAAATTTATGAACCACACAATTATCTAGAATTATTCACTGCACCAGTCCAAGGAGGGGTTTCAAATTTTGAAAGTTTAATCTTTAAAAACTATTTGTGAATTGAAGAACACGATGGAGAACAAATTTAACTGAAAAGGGAAAAAGAAAGACACATACCCATTTCTTCTTGAACATCCCAATCTTGAGAGGTTTGGATTTTGGGACACCATTCAAAAAGTGATAACTATGGATTCTGGGCATATCTGGAAGCTCTTCGACAAACATCTCCAACTTGGAGACATTAACCAAATGATCTGAAGCTGAGGAACATCCTAGGAGAACAACGAGAGTGAGTAACTTGAGGAGCAATGTTCTGTCCATGGGTATTTCAGAAATGAACAGATATGCAGCATCAAAGGGAAGGGGAGAAGGGCTATTTATAGGACCAAAATTGGTAGATATTTAATGTCTGATGGTGGAGATCTTGTGCTGTGCCATTGTGTGAGTGTTGGACCCACTGTGTGAACCTGTAGATAGAAAAATGAAAGCCACACTTTTTTGTTTATGAGAATTGTAGTGAAAAAATTCAACAGAGACATGGTTTTTTTTTTTTTTTTTATTCTCACTCTGACAATGCATGTTCTGTTTCAGACTTTATTCTTACCCTCCCTCTTGTCACACTTCACCAGTTTACACCTTTTCTTTCTCAATAATTAACTACACTACGCCATATTTAATTTTTCGTGTTATTTTAATGGCATGCTACATTATATTTATTTCCATATTTTATTTTGAAATCTTGCATTATTATTTTTGAAATAACGTATAATATTTTTATGAATTTGAATAAATCAAGAGTTATAAAAAAATAATTTTTTATACTGGAGAATTTTATCTCTTCTTTGTAATTAATAAATCTTGTATATAAATTCTTTATTGAAAATGTACTACTAACAATTTGAAAACTATTACATTATATTTCTACAAGGTATGGTATATTTGTAAAAGCATGAAAAATTTATGCAATGTTGTGAAATCATTGTACACTATTGAAAAATTCACTTCGCCATGTTTACCGAAAAATAATTATTAAGAAATTAAATTTCAAATTAGTTATTTTCTAATAAAAAATATTTCTTCCACTGTGAAAAAGTTGCAGTTTGTGTATTTTCTACACATATTAATAACAATAAAAAATTCATATCTTTAGTAACAGATTAGGGGAAAAGTAATACTTTTCTCAAATGTGAAAATCTAAGTCAAATTGGACTTCTATTTATTTTCAAAAGGCTAAAATGGCAGATGTTATGGAGAATCATTAATCAAGGTCTTATGATACGTTTAATAATTTATAGGTAATTATAGTATTAAATAAATTATATTATAGTAACTATCATTGTATTTTTATTTTATTTAAAAGGAAAAAATGTTCATAAATATTATACTAATAATTTATTTGATGATTTTTTAAAAAAAAAACATTAAATAATAAAATAGTTATATTTTAATATCACTTAAAATGAAATATTAATCAAACATAAAAATTAATTAACAAAAAAATATTATTTATTTTTTAATACAAACAATATTATGTTAATTATTTTTTATTATTTATTAAAATAACAAACAAAATTTTATTTTCTAGTAATTTAAATTTTTTTAATGTTTAACTATATTTTAGTTTTAAACTATATTTTAATTTTAAAAATATTAAAATATAATTATTTTATTATTTAATTTTTTTATATATAACAAATAAATTATCAATTATAATCATAAAATATTTATGAGCAATTTTATTTTTTAAATAAAATAAAATTGTATCAATAATTATTAAGATTAAAATTCATATAATATAAAAATTATTTTTAAACTTTTACAAAATTTAATACTCATTAATTATACTTTAAATTTAAATTAAAATGTATTTAAATATTATTAGCAGAACCTATATTAAAATATCTTTCAATGTTTTTAAATAGTTAATGTTATTTATGACATCTAATAAATTACAGTTATACGTTTATGCAATATCTTTGTCATTTAAATTTCCTTAAATTTTTTTTTTTCAATGTTTTTAAATAGTTAATGTTATTTATGACATGTAATAAATTACAGTCATGCAATATCTTTGTCATTTAAATTTCTTTGATTTTTTTTTTTGTTTTGGACTTCCCAACCTAATTAGTGCGTTGACCCTAATTAATGCACTTTAATTAATCAGTATTGGCCTAGTAACGAATAATACATTCATTAACCTAATAAATGAACAGTGAGTGGAAGACCAAATAAAATGCATGCACTACAATTTTCCAGATTAAAATAAAAACGAGTGGCTAAAGTAACTGGAAAAGCATTTGTTGTTTATAAAATATGTCTTTGCGTTTCTTTTTAAAATTATTGAAGAGGTTGAAATTTTAAAAATTAAAAAAAAATGAATGAATCCTACATAAAGAGACAATTTTTTGTTTTTAAAAAAAGCATATTTATAAACACTATTTCTATTTTCAAAATCTAAGTGAAGTAATACAACTTCAATTTTACTACTAGAATTATTATATGAATAAAACACGATTTAATTTTATACAATAATAATTATAATAATGATGGTTCAAGTATCAATAATTATTATAATAAATATTATAAATAATATTAATGATTCTCTTATTCTTGTAATAATATAAATTATTATTATTATTATTATTTAAAGTAATTATAATGATAGTAGTGGATATTATTCTTATAATTAATAACTTTTTTATTATAATTAATAATGTTATTAATAATAATAAAATCAAAACCGTGTTTCTCAATGTTACTGCTATTTAGTATACTAATGATAAAATTAAAATCGTAATTATCAACAATGATATTTAGCATTTTTAGTGCAAGGTTTTATTTTAATATTTTATACTACCCGGTGTGTCACCTATAAGGTATAAAATCTCATTTATTATTTTCTATAATTATAGATATCATTTTGCAATATTAAAGTTTTTTTTAGAATTCTTTTACAATAACTTTCCTTTAAGTGAAAGGTCGTACAAAAGGAAATCTTATATGTAAAATTTCAAGTGAAGAAGATCTTCCATCGAAAATACTTAAAAAAAAAAAAAAAACTATGATTTTATTTTAAAACAGATATTCTTTCTGAAAGAAAAGTATACTAAAGAGTTATTGAAGATTAATTCTTAATATATTTAACTTATTACGTAATAAAGTTTATTGATGAGACATTTGTTTATTATATTAGTTAATATATCCAATTATTACCTTATAGAGTTTATCGATGAGACATTCATTTATTTTTTGTAATAAGTGAAGTACTTATTGATCTATTAGTAAAATAAAACATAAATTCTTATTAATTAATATTTATCTGTTATGGAAAAGTTAACTGAAGTGTAGATCAGAAGTTTAAAATTTAATATTATGAGATGTTTCTATTAAAGTATACTGATATAAAATTTAGATTTTAAACTTTAAATAAATCATCCATTCCCAATAATAAAAGTTATTTTTCCTGTTTCTGAAAATATTAATCACCAAAAAAATATTTATTAATTAAAATATAAGTATTATAAAATCCAACAACCAGTAAAAAAGTATAAATTTTATAAGTCTTTTCTATTTGAGTAAAATATTAAAAAAGAAAGTGATAAAGAACTATTGAAATTAAAAAAATAGAGTAAATTAAGATATCACAAAATAACACTTACAATGAGGATATATTTTATGAATAATATTATTAAATATTAACAAAAAGTATGTTGTAGCATATTTGCATTTTAATTATAATATCTTATTTAAATAAGTTGTAATTTATTTTATATTTTAGAGAAAAAAAATCAAACAGTATCAAGTTTTATGACAATATATATATATATATATATATATATATATATATATATATATATATATATATATTCTTAATTCAAGAAAACCAATAATTAAATAATTTAATTTTATAATCACATGTAGAATAAAACTTAAACTTATAGTATTATTAAACAAATCAGGAAAAATCTTCGAAAACTATCTTTTAAGTTATCAAAACTTTGTTGTTTACGTGTTATCAATATTTAATAATTGGATTAAATATGTTTTTATTCTTTCATTTTTAATGAATTTTAAAATTAGTCAATTTCAAAATTTTGAACTAATTTAGTCATCCATCTTTAAAATATATGAATTTAATCATTTTAATCAAATTTTGTTGAGTGTATTTGACATTTCAAACGCATTTCATAATCTTATTTGACTTAACATTAAACCAAAAATCTGTTAAACAGTACAAACAACCCAAATACAATCATGAAATGCGTACGAAACATCAAATAAATCTAACAAAATTTAATTAAAATGACTAAATTCACGTATGTCGAAAAATGAATGACTAAATTGATCTAGAGTTTTGAAATTGACTAATTCTAAAATTCACTAAAAAATTTAAAAACTAAAAACATAATTAACCCTTAATAATTTAAATTTCATTATATTTTTCCTTGTTTAAATTGTAGATAGGGTCCTCGAAAGTTCATTTAATGTCTTAACAAATAATTTATTGAAATTAAAAATAATTTTATGAATAAATTTAAACATATCTAAAAAGTTAAAAATCTATAAATAAGTTAGAAATGTTCATTTATTTATTTCATTCAAAATTATATTTCTGTAACATTATAGTCTCTCTAAACTCTTGCTAAAATATTGTATTCTATCATTACCGGTGAATTTAATTTGACGAGTTTAGAATAATGTCTATCTAACATTCTTGACAAACATTTATAGTATAAAAAATATCTATTGAATATATATATATATATATATATATATATATATATATATATATATATATATATATATATATATATATAACATGAAAAAAAATCTATTGAATTACATTTAACTAAAATAACCTTTTTATCGCTCAACTTTAACAAAGAAACAATTTTTTTTTAATAAAAACATGTTGTCATACAATAATATATATTATACAAAATAAAAATTTATTAAAACTTTTTATTTAAATAAGATAATCTATACGTAACACATGACTGTTTAACATTTTTAACATTTTTATAGTACTTTTAACTCAAATTTTTATTTTATTTTATTTTAAATTCGAGTTGAATTTTATAACAAATTTTTACTATAACGTTTGAAGTATAATTTTGTTTATACAACACATATTATGATACTACTTTTAAAACAAAACATTTAATGTTTGTGAGTATATTTTTTTTAACGTTTAATTTATACTTAAATTTTGGATATTATATTTAAAAGGAGACACAAATAATTTGATTAAAGATAATATCTTTAATTGATATATAAAATATATTGAAGCTTAAAGTGTCTAATTATTAAGTTGACATTAGTAGGATGACATGTCGGATCAGAGAGGAATGGTGTTTGTGTTTGTTTATCGCTAAAAAAAATAAAATTTTTACTTGTTCGCTTATTTATTAAATTACTATTTAAAAAATATTTGTAATTTTTTTAAATATGGGATGCCGTGGATATATGAATATTTCAAAAAAAATATTTATTAATTTTTTAAAATAAAATTATAAAAAATATTAAGGATTATATAAATTAAATTAAATTTTAATTTTAATTAATTTTAATCTAAACATATATAAATATAATTTAATAAATTATAAGTGATTTTTTTATATTTTTTTATGGCAATGAATACTAATAAATACGAAGAATATAATATTTATATTTGACCTATATATATAAACGAATATTAAAATATAATTATCCATTCGTTAGTTTAGGGCATTATTTTGTTGTTTACTAATAGGAGATGTGTTTTTAGGGATTTAGGGTGCCGGAATGGTAGCTGAGGGAAAGTGACATAACTCATTAAAGTCATTTTGGCATTCTCTCCAACCAACAAAATCATGTTCATCTTACCAAGGTGATAAATCTCATAAAAGTCCAAGAGACTCAACTAAAAGACAAATGCAAAGAAAAAACCAATTCAAGGGAATCATGCATGTTGAAGACTCCAGAAAGGAGAGAAGTAGAGACAAAAACATTATAATCTAAAACATTATTGCTTCTAAGACGTGTTTGATTTCAGAAATTGGAGAAACATAAAGAGAATTAATTTTACTCAGATAATCTGTTAGAGAATAATTACAGAATTATAATGAGAATCAAGTTAAACTTTAGATATAGTAAAAAATGAATTGAATTATAGGATTAGAGCATGGATAATATATATGTTTTCACTTGGATTGATGTTTTAATATTAATTTTCAGGTCTAATATTTTGAAACTAATTTTTAATATATAGATTACAGAAGTAATCTCATAAAATATTATTGATTTTATGAATTGAAATTAGTGTTATGGAGGAAGGGAAGTGTTTGACACAAAAACTGAAAATGTGAATGGCAATGAGAGACCGAGCTTGTTCAAAACAGGGTCCTCAATTTTCGGACACAAACACGCACTCTCTATCGCACTCTATAACTCGCAACCTTAACAACCCAAAAAAAATGGACACAGAGCAATCCCGATTCAACAATGGCGACACTTTTGGAGACCTACTCCTGCGCACCCTCCACGGAGCGCGGCCGCGGCATCCTCATCTCCGGCGACACCAAATCCAACAACATTCTGTACTGCACCGGCCGATCCGTAATCATCCGCAACCTCGAGAACCCGCTCCAGGTCTCCGTATACAGTGAGCATGCCTACCCTGTCACGGTGGCGCGTTACTCCCCCAACGGCGAGTGGATCGCCTCCGCCGACGTCTCCGGCACCGTCCGCATCTGGGGGACGCGTAACGAATACGTTCTGAAGAACGAGTTTCGGGTCCTCTCGGGTCGGATCGACGACCTCCAGTGGTCCTTCGACGGAATGAGGATCGTCGCTTGTGGGGACGGCAAGGGCAAGTCCTTCGTTCGCGCCTTTATGTAACTGTCTTTTCATTTCCTCTTCTTTTTATTTGCTTTTTAATTTTAATTGCACTTTTCTTTAGTTACGTCAATTTTGAGTTATTTTTTTAATAATCAGCATGAATCTTCCATGGCACTGGGGAATCAAATTTTAATATCTAGATATTTTGTTTGGTGGAGCCTAGAACTTTTCATCATCTGTTTGTCACAACTTTTTTTATGTATGAGTTTTTTTTTAAACATGCTTAAATATTTTCTGAAAAATGTCTATTCGGACAAGATTTTTAATTTTATGTAATTATCAATGTTTCTAATAGTTGATGGCAATTAAACTCGATTCTATTGTTACACTTTTCTGGGTAGTGCATCTCTTTCTCTATTTGTATTTTCATCATAGTTTCATTAATAGGCATGGAATATTAATGTAAAAGTTTTAAAGTATTTATGCTTTTAATAATTATATATCGTGAGTATAACATTATTATTCATATATTTGACATAAAAGTTAACAATATTATCATTATTCTCTTAATTTTAGTTTTTGAGTCTGTATTAATAAGCAATATGTCTGATATTGTTCAAATAAATATACACACAAAAGTAAACAAAATTCTTACTTGAAGGAGACTCCCGTAAAACTTACAATCTTATAGGAATAATTGAGGTATGTGTTTGAGTGTATTTTTTTTAATTAGCAATCATATGTTTGAGTGTATTTTTTTTATCAGCAATCATATGGTTGAGTGTCATGTCAAGAATTAAATTAAAAAAGTGAGTAATGCTTTGGTTAGATAGCACATGAAAAAAGTGAGAAGGAAAAAAAAATGAAAAAAAACAGGAGTATTTAGCTAAAGTAAAAGAGAATGACAAATAAAATGATTTTATTTATTATTTTTAATTATTCATTATTATTATAATAAAAAAATTCGTTGATTGTAGATCAGCTATAATCTATTATATTCTTAATTTTCCACTAAATCCATATCGTGTAAGAATTTCTTTTGATGAGATACTTTAAAAGAACTAGTAATTGATAATGTGTAATTACATTATCAACGACAACTTGACATTGACTCTCATCTATCTAGTCATAGTTAAAGTTTCGTGCCATCAGAAGTATTTAAGTTTTATTTCTTATGACCCTGTATGATTTGAATGGAGGTAGCTACGCAAATTTTCACCTGAAATTGTTTTAATTTGTTTGAGTTTCTCTGTAACGTTTTTTTCTGTTTTTTTCTCTGTTACGGCTCTCAATTCATAATGTTTGAATTTTGAGTTACATGTTCTCAGAATTATATTAGTAGAAGAATTGGCCAAATGCATGCATGTGAAAAAGTGCTTCTTGTTTTTGAACATCTAATTGCCTGACCCCTTTTTTCATTTTTAATATATTTTGGATTTTAAGGTGGGATTCAGGTTCCACTGTTGGTGATTTTGATGGCCATTCGCGACGGGTTTTAAGCTGTGCATTTAAACCAACAAGGCCATTCCGCATTGTCACGTGTGGAGAAGATTTTTTGGCGAATTTTTATGATGGTCCACCGTTCAAGTTCAATATGTCCATCAGGTAAGTTTATGACCTGGGGTAGCATATTTGTCACTGTGGTTTAATAGTGATAAATGCCTCTTCAAATTAACTTGGGGAGCTTCTTTTTCATTTTTGTTTTTCAGTTTTTTTAGTGGGCTGTATATTAATTTCCTACGAAGGGACTTTCTGTGAGAGTTGGCATCTCTCTCTTCTGTTGGTAAAGATGCACGTAAAAATTAATGTATGTCTTTTACCAGGTAATTGGGATATGAAGGAACTTTATAAATAGAACATGATCAGGATTGAAGAGTTTTCGGATGGTGTGGATAAAGATAACTTCCTTATAGCTATATATAGTGTATGATCAGGAGTACCAAATCGCGGCATTTTCGTTTATTAATTCTTTACTTTTGAAAATAGGGTGAAGTTGTTTTAGCATATAGAAATGTTTTGGGTTGAGTAGGTTTCCATTTCTTTATTCAGGTTGTCATAGAAGACATTCTGTATCTGCAGGGACCATTCGAATTTTGTCAACTGTGTGAGATTTTCTCCAGATGGGAACAAATTTATTACTGTTAGCTCGGATAGGAAGGGCATTATATATGATGGAAAGACAGGGAACAAACTTGGTGAGTTGTCCCCGGAGGATGGTCACAAGGGCAGCATATATGCAGTTAGTTGGAGTCCTGACAGCAAACAGGTATAGTGTATGCTTGTTATCGCGTTTGAGATCCACAAATGTGAATTCATTCCCACGCTACATAATATATGTAGTTTCTGCATTCAATCCACTTCAACGTGGTTTGGAACGTAGTTCTAAACATGCTAATAAGAAGACATGCTGATAAAAAATATGCTAATAAGAAAATACAGAATAGATGGTAGCAGAAGATATTTAGTTTTTTCAAGTATAATAACTTATGAGCAAAGACCAGTCTAATCGTGTAAAGAATAAAACGATTTGATTGTGTTTATGCTTTTTCGATTTCAGCGCAGTTCTGTTTACATGCTACTCTAAACTAAGTAATCAATGGCAGGTTCTTACTGTGTCCGCTGATAAATCAGCAAAAGTATGGAATATTGTTGAGGATGGTAGCAGTGGAACCCTTCATAAGACTTTGTCATGTACTGAATCTGGCGAGGTGGAGGACATGCTTGTTGGTTGTCTTTGGCTGAATGATTTTCTGCTTACTATATCTCTTGGTGGCAGGACCAATTTATATTCTGCTAAGGATTTAGATAAAAGCCCGTTGTCAATATGTGGTCACATGAAAAATGTCACCATTTTGACT
>Ga0214543_1003349_pt1 | contig 31127 bp, 14 predicted proteins | sample CNSS2metaG_FD_160094 | JGI IMG/M metagenome (GOLD analysis project Ga0214543, IMG submission 160094) | Root nodule microbial communities from cowpea collected in UCLA plant growth center, Los Angeles, California, USA - CNSS2 | ecosystem: Host-associated > Plants > Roots > Nodule | place: USA... | reverse complement strand
GGTACCCCGATCGTCATCCCAACCGATGAGCTAAGGAGTGGATTTCGTTGAAGTCATTGGAGAGGAGGAAGATAACGCGAAGTGAAGGAGTTCATTTGGCGGGCTCTCGGTCCCTACACCCGAAACAATTTTTATTCTAGAAAAAAAAAAGGATGATAAAAAAAGGGAAAGTGTTACCATTCCTTACCTCCATTTGAATGGAACCATACACACAATGGTTATTTTCTTGATGCTTTGTTCATCGATCAACAAGATTTAACAACAATCATCACAGTACATAATTACTGAGGAAAACTTTGAAATGTGATCGCTCAATACACCTTCATCATTCTTGTAAGAATTAGTTTAATAAAAAAATTTATCAAAGTTTCTAGACCGTTTAATTAGGACTATATCATCTAGTGGTAATTTGAAACAGATGCACTCGGTAAACCATCTAGTCTCAATATCTACCGAGTCATGGAATCGTCTAATGGTTGTAATCTCTTCATACGTTTAGCTTACTAGTCTAGGTGTGTTTCTGTGTTTGTCACTTCTAGCTTTAGTAGCTACTAATTGAAAATTGTATCATTTGAGTTATATTAAGTGTGATTTATTACAAGAGAAACTTCTAAATTGTAATGTGTTATACTGAATTTTCCAAGTGAACGAAGATTGAAATCCGTTAATTCTTCATCTGTACCACATTTCCTGTTTACATTTAACCATCTAATATTTGCAATTTTCTCTCGAATCATTTCTATTTGTGTGGCAAATATTCTGATTAAATTAAGATTTATTAATTCGAGAACAATTTTCAAAGACCACTCATTTCTATCCAACACGAAGATTGTGTAATTATGCTAAACTTGCCTAACATACCCACATAACATGTCATATTAAACAAAACTAAATTTCAAATTTTGTAAAATAAAATTACGATTTCAAAGTTGTAAATAGAAAAAAATTGAATCGACCTTAAATAAAAAAATCTTAAATTAATTTTTTAATTGCTTTTGTCATAAATTAACAAATTGGTTTTCACACGTAATATTGACTTTAAAACTATTTTGAAAAACTAACATAAATTAAATTATTTAAAAAATAAATAAAAACCAAATTGGAAAAGAAAAATAAAACATTTCTTGATAAAAATAAAGAAAAAAAAATGTAATTTAGCCAATAATTTATATTGGAAAGAGAAGAAGTGTGGTGGTTAGTTTATGACGTGCGTCACACTTTAAATCGATACTTTAGTCTGATGGCTTGGAAATCCGTTAAATAAAGGGAGTAGTGTTATGCCTGGTAGAGAAGACAAAGTGTCCACGAATAAAATAAATAGTAAATGGATATTTTAAATGATTATGGCAGATAATAAATAAAGGATAATTTAATACTTTTATAAATGGGTAGGCTAGGGTATCATAATTTTTTAAACAATTATTAAATCAGAAAACTTAATGTATAAATATAAGGAAATATATTATTTATTCAATACGATAAAATATAAAGAATTAATGGAGCGGTTAGTTTTTATTAAAATGAAAAGTGTTTTTCTTTTAAGGATAAGGGGAGAAATGCAGAAATTGGTAGGTGAACGAATGGGGGAGGTTGGAAAGGGAATATCCAATCGATCCAACTTTTTGTGTTGTTGAAAGCAATAAAAGAGAAGAAAAGAAGAAACAAAAAAAAAAAAAAAAGTGAGAAAAAAAAAAAAAAAGAGGCAAAGAAACAAACCTGGGTGTAGTGTGGTGTGTGTTACTCACTGGCTAATCTTCTCCCAAACAAGGCCCACTCTTCTCATCTTCTTCACTTCTTCAATGGCTTCCTTATCCCTCTCCTCACCTCCTTCTCTCTCCTCCGTGCACCACACCGCCTCCACGCGCCTTATCCTGCGCACTCCTACCTCTCTTAAACTGCGCACCCGTCCTCACTGCTTCCCCGCCGTCCGCGCCATCACCCTCACCCAGGATGACCTCAAGAGACTCGCTGCAGACAAGGCCGTCGAGGCCGTCAAGAGCGGCATGGTCCTCGGTCTCGGCACCGGCTCCACCGCCGCCTTCGTCGTCTCCAAGCTCGGCGAGCTCCTCGCCTCCGGTGAACTCACCAACATCGTCGGTATCCCTACCTCCAAGCGCACGGAGGAGCAAGCCCGCTCCCTCGGCATCCCCCTCTCCGTCCTCGACGACAATCCCCGCCTCGATCTCGCCATCGACGGCGCCGACGAGGTCGATCCCGACCTCAATCTCGTCAAAGGCCGCGGCGGCGCCCTCCTCCGTGAGAAAATGGTGGAGGCCGCCTCCGACAAGTTCATCGTCGTCGTCGACGACACGAAGCTTGTGGACGGCCTCGGTGGCAGCGGCCTCGCCATGCCTGTAGAGGTGGTTCAGTTCTGCTGGAAGTACAATCTGGATCGCCTCCAGCAACTGTTCAAGGAAGAAGGATGCGACGCCAAATTGAGATTGGATGAATCTGGTAAACCCTACGTCACTGATAACTCCAATTACATCGTCGATTTGTATTTCAAGACTCCAATTAGGGATTCCCTCGCTGCTGGCGCTGAAATCTCCGCTCTCGAAGGCGTCGTCGAGCATGGACTCTTCTTGAACATGGCCACCTCTGTCATCATTGCTGGCAAATCTGGCGTTGAAGTCAAGAACAAGTGAGAGAGACGCTTCGCCAATTCGTAATTTGTTTTTTTTTTTCGTGTATTGTTTTGTTTTCCGAGAAATATTAATAACAATTATAGCCTACATTTGATTGCTCCTATCTCAATCGCCGTGATTATAATCTTGCTCAAGAAATGAAACTTAACGCGAAAAAATTAAATTAACTTGTGCATTTTAAGCATTGATATTTTTTGGATAGGTAGAAGGACTTGGTTGATTTGCATTACAGTTGAGAGTTTGAAAATAATTTTTGGTTCAGAAATCCAAAAGGCAGGAGCAAGAAATTGTTAAAAGTTTAAGAAATGATCATCAGGATGTGGCTGCTGGGATTCGAGCCCAGGTCTCCACGGCCACAACGTGGAATTCTCACCACTAAACTACAGCCACAGTATGTTTACGACCATAAATAGTGCATTTTACTAAAATTATATAATCTTTTTATTTTTTAAAAATAGATGTGGCTGCTGGGATTCGAGCCCAGGTCTCCACGGCCACAACGTGGAATTCTCACCACTAAACTACAGCCACATTATGTTTACGAACATTATTAGTTTAAATTTGTTAAATTAATATAATTTGTTTTTTAAAAACAGTTGTGGCTGCTGGGATTCGAGCCCAGGTCTCCACGGCCACAACGTGGAATTCTCACCACTAAACTACAGCCACCACATGTTAAGAGAAAAATAATTACTACAAATCGCATTATAAAGGATATTAAAATCGGATTAACATTCTCACATATACTGGAAATAATAATTTAATACAAAGAACAAGGACACTTAATTGAGAACACATTTAAATAATATAATAACAAATATTAAATTTTGAAATAAAATAAAATAAATATAAATAAAATCTTATCATTTTAAGTTATTAAGTGGATTTTTTTTCTTCAAAATATTACCATTCTAAATACTTACCATTACTAGATGTGATAGGAATGAAGTGGAGATGAACCTAATATTTCTAGTTTATTCCCTGTTTGGATTGCCGGACCCAAGGTTGACTTAATGGCTTATTCGGCGCAAATTGGACCTAAAATTGCTGTGAGAGAACATAATATATATTACATAATTTTTCATACGAGAGAGGACTTCAAGACGTTGTAAATAATATATCTATTAAGTTACATTTTATTAGTTTGAACAAAACCTTTGATGTAATTATAAGACGGAAATTCATCACAATATTCAAACAATAGCATAATGAAAATTAAGCGCAAGACTCTATTTTAGTATTGTAATTTATTCGTAAAAGACATCTCAGAAATTTGGAAGAAGAAAGTGTACTTAAATTGATTTTGATCTTAATTCTTAAATTATGAGCGTATTATTGAAAAGGACATTCACAGGTTGAATGTTGAACTGGATGGCAAATATATATAAAAACACATTTATGTGATTTATGTATTATTTGTTATTATTGATATGCATCAGATCGATAAACATGATGCAGAGAAACGATAAAAATAAAATAGCATACTAATTACTAAATGACTGTATTTAACTAAATATTAAGTCTATTTCTTATAGTGGGTTGAGGTGAAAGGCCATAAAAATCTTCTAACTATGGAGTAGCTAACGCTGCGTATTATTGACTATATCACAGCCCAACCCCAAAGAATACAACAGCATAGAGACAAATTCCAAGTCAACACATATAATAAAGTAAGTTATGTTGATTTTTTTTTTCTTTATCTTCGACGCTAACTTCTGATGTTGATGAGTTGCAGTAAACATTTAGAGACCATGGTTTATCACTTTTGTTTATTTTCCAGTACTTGATCATTAATAATATAAACCTCAATAATAGGATTGTAACAATTTGGTAACATAATCACACCTGTAATAAATTGGGCATTGGGATAATAGTTTTTTTTTTTGTCATTAACAGATTTGAATTTCCATGATTATATATAAAAACTTAGATTGAATGCTCTAATTAAATAGATTTGAGCGAAACAATCTTATATATCCATGGATAGATATATGGTATTCCAAATTGTTCAGTAATTTTTCCTTGAATAGAGATTGATAGAATAAAGAATTACTATCATTCATGGCCCTTGAATCCCTGATTAAACCTCAAAGAAGCTTTAAAATGTTATAAAACCGTGACTTTTCTACCTTCTTATTTCTATAGAGAGACACTGCATTGATTATTGGAATAAAAAAAAGAGAGAAAACCCTTTGATTTTTACAGCATGGTCCCCTAAATATTACTGAAGTCAGAAAAATTTACAGCTCTTGACGATCAAGCTGAGGCAATGTTGAAGTGGAATGCTCCACGAGTGTGGCAAGTGCCAAGTGGCTTTAACAGAGAAAGCTTTGCAGGCCAAAGGCCGCAATGAATATAGTTAAATAGCAGCACAAACGCCCAGAAAGAGTTACAGTGAGCAATTAGTACAGTTGAAGAATGCAGTGTATATATATAATGGATGTGTAGTGTATGTAACAAGATTAAAACTAACACATGAACTAGAAGACAAGACCCCTTATGTGTATGTACTGATTATGTGGTGTTTCAGGCAATAGGAAGCTTTGTGGCTTCTTCATTTGGCAGGTGAGAAACAGAAAACAAGAAATGGGAAAAGCCAGCAAATGGATCAGGAACTTTCTTCTGGGGAAAAAAGATGAGAAAATCAAGAAGATCGATGCATCTGAGGATAGTAAGAGTTCCAACACGGGAAGTTTGATTGTGAGTCCAAAAGTGAAGCGCAGATGGAGCTTTGGAAAACTAACAGGTGGAAGAATAACGAGCAAGATAGTAGGGCATAAATTTTCCAGGTCTTTTGACTCAGGTGAGTCTGCAAAACTGCAAATACAAGCCTTGTTGGAAACAAAGGCTTCGAGGCGTCTTCCAACACCACTGCCAAGAAGTTATAAAGATAAAAACAAAGCTGCTACAAAGATTCAGGCCGGTTTTCGCTCATATTTGGTATGAATTTCTTGTAAAATATTTTATGGCTACTACATCTAGCTATTTGGTAGTTTTTCCTATATCTTCGTGTAAATTTTCAGGCAAAGAGAGCATTGCATGCTTTAAGGGGATTAGTAAAGTTACAAGCACTAGTGAGGGGTCACCTTGTGAGGAAACAAACAACTGCTACACTGCGTGGAATGCATGCGCTGATGGCGATACAAGTTAGAGCGCGAATTCACCGAATTCAAATGGCAGATGAAGTAAACCTCCTTGGAAAACAGCCTCCACAACATAGAGAAGTTGCACACTTCAGAGACCTAGCAACAGAAGAAAATAAAGTAAGATTCAGACTCTGCAAAAGACCTCGATTTTATCATCTGATGTTTAAAAAATCATCGTAATGATGTTTTTGGCTAATATTCAGTTACCTGTTCTGTTATGCTGCAATCCAGATAATATCAATAATATGACTATTATTTGTAGGATTCAAAGGATATGAGTGTGGAAGAAATGTTGGAGGCTTTGAAAAGCAGAAGTGGCCCTCTAGATGGTTCATATGTTAAGGCCAGAGAACGTGATTCCATGACATTCTATTCCAAGCATGTGCCGGTTGTTTCCAAACGAAAACATCAATACAAGAATACTCAAATCGTAGAACCAAACAGCCCAGAGAACTTCCGGGTCATGTCTGGATTTAACACAACGGCAATGGCCGCCTTATCAACTTCTCAGCGTCACTCGGTGCCTCACCGCCAATCACTGTCACCAAATTACATGAACAAGACAGAATCTTCAAGGGCCAAAGCAAGGTCGCAGAGTGAACCAAGACAGCGACCCAAAAGGGGAATGAGGAACAAAGGGAAGTCTGTGGAATCTCCATTGAATGGTCCAAGACAAAATCTGTTCTCAAACTCATTACGTTTCGATCATGGAAGCTTGGATCTTTGGTCTAGCAATCTTCGTGGGGACAGCAAGCGCGATTCCTTTGGCAGCAGCTCGGTCACTACTGATTCCTATTATTGAATTCTCCTGCTTTGTGACAATACTATAAAATGTGTTTTAGTTTGGGCAACGCAATTTCATCACCCATCTACCTGTACTTCGCAAGAAAAGCGGTGGTATGTGCTAGGATGCCAGTACAATAACCAAATCATTTATGAAAGGGAAAACGTAGATATAACAAGTGCTTTTGATCCCTAATTTGTGTTAACTTTTACATACGAACAATTATTTTATGGGTTGTGAAAGACAAATAGGAAGTGAAATAAAAGTTTAGAAAATGTTTCTAGATATTTATCATTTTAGGTAATTACTCAGATCGATTATGTTACCAATTCGTGAAAAGAACTATGGTCATTCATCAGATTGAAAGTGAGTTACATCATTTGCTCAGTAAGTGAAAAGAAAGTGGGTAAATGAAAAAACGTTGTTACCTATAAAAAAAATTGCTATCTAAATTGTGAAATGAAACACATGACTCTACAAGCATGACTATGAGATATTACAGCAGTTTAAGTGGATTGTTCTCGGCTGAAAGTGTTCTCCTTGAAACTCTTGCTCAACCAAATAGCAGTTTCCCTTGGGGAAGCTTTCCCTGGCCCAAACGGTTTTAATAAAACCCCGAGTTCTCCATACCTTTCCTGCTGCAGTAATCTGGCACTAAATTCAAGCAGACCTTCTAATGCCTCCGCCCTTTGTTGGAATGATGAAGTATCAAACTGCCGGCAGTGCAAGTCTGAAGAGTTGTGGCTTGATGCTCCAGCTGTTGCATTTTGATCAGATGACCCACTTTTATCCTCATTGTTTTTCTTGAGCATGCTGCGCTTGATTCCCTGCCAAGCATCCGTACATCCTGGCTTAACATAGGATGTGTCACATACCTTGATTGTGCACTTGTCTATCAATGTTGAATCATTGCCACAAGGAGGAGAACCTGAGGAACCCTGTACCGAGTTTGGGGAACATCTATTGATGGGAAACAATTGGTCTTCATATGATGCTAATGGGAATTCTGCTATCCTATCAATCCGGGGAGAGTTAACTGAAATATTGGGTGAGGTTACATTGCAAAGTAAACCAGTACTGGACCTGCGGGGAGGCAGCTGAATGGCACAACTTTGTGGGAACGGCAATGATGCTCTGCGAGTTGTATGGACAGGTTGTTTCATATTGTGTGAAACGGGAAGCTACAACCATGGACTTCAGAAAGTCAGGAAAAAAAAATTCTAAATTGAATAATACAATACCATTACACATGCAAGAGTAGTTCCTTGTAAAACAGAGATCACGCAACTGAGATCACATGCTTAAGTTTGTTCATGATATACCATAAGGCAAACATTAAAAATTGATTGACTCTGGCTTGCCTTACCGTCTTATGATTCTTTGAGGATACCATTGATTTCTTCGGGGTGGCAGAAGCTTTTGATGTAGTTAGCGTAGGAATCCTGGCATTACTAGAAGTTCTCGAAACAGCTGACTTATGCTGTGACTTCAAATCGTGATTGTCTCCAATAGAAAGTTTAGCAAATCTTTGATTTAAATTATCAGGAGTACAGTCTATCTCTAGCGTAGAGCATAGAGAATCTACCTCCGCTCCTGATACACTGGGATTTAAAGTCCTATCATTACTAATAGAATGCCACTTATACCCAGAGACAGAAACATGATCATCTTCTGACTTCAAAAATCTAGCTTTCTTCATGTAGTTGGATTCTGACCAAATACCTGGCAAAGTACTTCGCCTTGGGCTATTGATTTTGAGATGGACCTTACGAACATAAGGTTGAAGATGTTGGTTCCCGAGTAGTTCTGCAGCCTGTATCCAAAAGTACATGAAGGAAAATAAGCAAGAAAGCATGGTTACAGAACTCCACTTCACACAACCAATGTCACTTCACAATCAATCTTCGCACTAAACACATAGCATTGTTTTAAAAGCCAGATCAGTCATTGACTTGACAAAGGTGCTACGTGATTCACACTTCACCAGTCTCCTCTAGTTAAAGCATAGTTATGTATATATTTTTACAATTATATAATAAGCAAACTAATACAATATAGAAAAACTAGTTTTTTTAATATTAGGAAAAACCAAGTTAGTAAACCAAATTTAAATAAAAAACAGTAATAACCGTATCTGTGCTGACCTCGTTTGAGACTAAATAATAACATCAATACGTCATTTGTCACCCTTTATGTTGATAAAAACGTAATTTTATTTAAATAATAAATATTTTCACAAACATATTTAAAATATTTTTAAGATACGAAATAATAAATGTTCATTACTGGTTTTACATCAATATGACCAGTTCTATGACCATTTGACCTTTCAAGTTGAATGCACTGAACACCTGACAAGTATTTTCACAATTGACTCACTAAATCTATCCAAACAAATTAAATTTGATTCTGATAATGCAGAATCACATACTATGAAGTTTAGATTTCTGCAGACATATTTAAAATTTTACAAACGTGTAAGCACTTCCTTACTCATCAAGATGCACACGTAAGTAATAAGTTTATTATTGATTTAATAAAGAAACTAAAATTATTCTTTTGCACAATGCAAGTTATGTTAACATGAATGGAGAATAGGTAATAAATATTTAGTCATTATATAAACGAAAATTATCATTGAAGTTTGAATGTGGAACCCATCATCAGCCCAACCTATCTCCAACATGATACACGGCACTAAAGCTGCACCATTAAATTGCATAGAATTATTCCATTGTCAGAGGATAACTCTTATATTATACGTACACTAGGTCTAAGCTCTGGATTTTTCCGCAGCATGCTTTTGACAAGACCACGACTGCCAAAAGTGAAATAAAAAAATTGTTAGAACAATCGTACAGTTCATAATATAACTGATTAATTGCAATAAATTTACAAGTAACCTCACTTTCGGTGAGCTTTGACTTGCCTAAAGCTGTTAGTTACGGCAATTTTTGGCATTAGGTCAATAAAAGTTCCACATTTAACAGCATTAAGACATGGCAGAGCAATTTAAGAACTAAAAGTAGAGGCCATAGCAACTAAATGACAAGAACAAAGACTTACAATGCACCAGAATATTTTGTTGGCAATGGAGCCACTATGGACTTATTAATTTTGTTAATCAGGGCCTGTATATCCTGTTTGAAACAATTGAAAGACAATTATATATATATATATATTTTTAAAATACAACAATATTTTCCAAAATTATATAAAATCAGTAAATGCAAGTAGTTTTCAAGCTTTTGGAGAGATATATGTAATTATGGATAGCCATGCAGCTGATAACCAATTAAGAAAGTCATGACAAAATAGAAAGAGGATTTGGCTGCCTAAAGAGGAAAGCATATTTTAGAGAATAAAATGCAGAGGTATAACCATTGATCGAAAAATTAATAGAGTACATTTTAACAACTCAATAGTTATAATGTGTATGTATACATGCACATGCATAACAAAACTAATTGTTTATTTAAGTCATCCGTTATAACTCCACAATTTTTCCTATATTTTAGGGTGCACAGCACGCCTCACTTTAAGGGATTCAAATTCAATTCAATATCAATCAAATTGATATTCAGACATTGGCATCTTATTATAACAAACAGAAAATTGGTAATATTACACGAAAAAATATAAAATATTAAATATGTTCTAAGAGAACGTACAAAAAGAAAGAAAAAAAAAAGTGTGATCGTAGAAGAAAACTTACAAATGCTTTGAATGCAGGCTTAAGCGAGGTCATTTCATATATACAACATCCTGAATAACCGAATTCAGAGATCATGAATACACAATGAACGAGATAATAAAAAAACTTATCAAATAGTACTTACCAAGGGACCAAATATCTGATTTAGAGCCATAAGGTATATCAGCAAGGAGTTCAGGACACATATAGCTTGGAGTTCCGACGACCTAAATTACAAGACAGTACTTATGATGACCATACAAAAGTTGCAAGGAAGGCTAACTCATTCTTAGATTAAACATTTCTTACAGAGGAAGTTAGATCATCGGAAGTCAACATTTTGGCAAGTCCAAAATCACCTGATTCATCATTGACCATCTGTAAGCAAACTGTAAACCATATATGCAATTATGCTTTATTTAAAGGATCAATAGAATAACTTACCAAGGCGTATGTCACGATCTTTTGTCAAAAATATATTTGAACACTGACAGAAATACATAATTCTCATTAATATATTCCTTAATGGAATTTACATGGAAATTGGAATGTTCTCACTAAGCAAAGAAGATTCTTTAGCTAACCTTGACATCACGATGAAGAATATGGTTCGCATGCAAGTAATCAAGCGCCATAAGAAGTTGAACAAGCCATTTACATAGTTTCTGCAAATAGAAGACCGTTTTAGGTTCTAATTGTCCAAATATAAATACTATCTTGTTTATTCAAAGATGAATATTCATGTCTAAAGGAAAAGACACATAAAAATTCATAATTTCTGCAAGGAAAGAAAAAACCAGACATAACCTCCTCAGGGAACATAACACCACTAGCTTTCTTTATAGCTTCCGCCCTGTGTTTCATCAATGGTATATTAAAACAATATTAACAACCCAATGTATTAAATAATAACCAAGGGAAAGAAAACATAACCATAACTTGTAAGCTAGTAAAAATGAGAAAAGAAACTTACATGTCTCCACCCTCACAATAACCAATAATAATGCATACATAGCAACCCTGAGGAGGAAGTTAGATTACTAAGTCATCCATGAACAATTAACAATAAAGACAAACAGTAATAATAAAAGAAAATAGATGAAGTGATTATCCAAACAAGAGAATAAACTTAAATCTTAACTATAGCATAGCTATGTAACCTAGTATTTTAGCCAACATTACTGTATTTCATTGAAGATGCAAACTAACCCGTCATTGGTGACACCAATAAATTATCAAGGCAAATGAAACAAAATGAAATAACATATAATTGTCAGCACAACACCAAGTCCACGAGATAAAACTACAAATACTTTATAATGCAAATGTCGAGAGACTTAATTGCGATCATCCAATAGAAGCTTGATAGGTAAAGCATCTAACAGAATCCATTCTTATATTAACATGATGAAATCAAATCAGGAGGTGAAGAGAAGTTCCATTCAAGAACCACATACCTTTTCTACCCATGAATCTTTATACTCCACAATAAATGGGTTCCTTAATTTGGAGAGGAGCTCCATCTAAACAGAGAAAAAGAAGAAAAAAAAAATTAATAATATACTGAATCCTATTCACAATAATATACTGACTCATAGTCACATCAAATGTATGAAGATAATAGGTTGTTAAGTCTACAGCCATATTCATATAAAGGTTTGAAATTTCTTTCAACCTGACAGAAAATGAAATTCGCCGAAGCAGACACCCTGAAAAAAATCACAGCAGGAAGGCAAGAACGATGTAGTAGAACACAGGCACAGAAAGCGATATTACAGAAAACAGCACATGATGTTTAAGTTAATCCATTTTTCAAAATTCAATTTAAGAACAAACCTCCAGGTGAGCAGACCTACGAGAGCGTTCAGTTTGGCGGGCAAGGCGAATCTTCTTCAGCACATATCTACATAATTGTAAAGACAAACTTAAAATGCACAGATAAATAGATATAGATGCTTAAAAGGGAAAAATGCACATAAGTTCAATTCTCACTTTTTCTTCTCATGCTTATGCTTCACAAGAAGAGCAGAACCAAAAGCGCCTTTTCCAATTTGCTCAAGCACTTCATACTGCTCCATGTTATCAGTTAGCAACAGATTTTCCTCTCCTAGATACAAGCAAGTCCGATTCCTTAAGAAAATTTAAAAAGAAAAAAGGGCTAATAGTATAATACAAAACCACAAATCAAATTTCAAAGTCAATCACTGAAATCTAGCGCTACATCGGGAGGAATTTAACTAAAATGCCAAAGGAAGCTCCTTAACTTTCTCCCTTTCTCATTGTACATGCAACAAGGTTACAACATTGTAATACTGTGCACAATACCGTCAAGTAAGTACCGATTACTTTAACTTACGCATGAAGGTTAACCAGCATAGTAATTCTTAGCGAGAAACCTAGAGAAATAGAAACTGCAGAAGGATTAAGAAAAACGCTGAACCTCTTTTCACTCTTAATTTATTATTATTATTTTTATTTATTTTTTTTAAACAAATTACATTCACGAACTCCGCAGTGAAAAGCGGTTACAGACCAGGAATTTCTCGAAGAGGAGTCCAGAAATAACAAAATAGAAGTAAGCGCCGAAAACGCAAACGCGGAAAATGGAGAGAAATCCAAAAAATTACTGAAAAAATAAAAAAAATAAAAACTGAGAAAACGAAATGAAACATTTGAGGCAAAAATGAAAGGAAAAGAAGAAAAAGAAAAGGCAAAGTGCACCTGAAACGGGATAAGGAGAAGTTGAGAGAGGTCGATAGAAGGGATTCAAAAGGCAGAGGGAAGAGACGAATCTGAGAATGCGAAGTTCAACATTGGCAAAGGAAGTTCAAAACGACACCGTTGTTGGAGCTGCAGCAGAGGAAGCTGCAGAAGCTCTTTCGTCATCGTGGTTGGTTTGGAAGAAAGAAAACGACGTTTTACATTGCAAATTATGAAAGCTGGTTAATTCAATGAAGGTTTAAGCTCATGATTATGAGAGGAAGCGAAAATGATAGAAGAGTCAACATTCGGGTGATTAATTAATAATTAACAATTCATCATTAATACAACTTCAGATCTCTCCAACACTAGTAATTAAAGCTCGTTCGTGAAAGCAACAAACCACTTAAAACCTCAGTCAACACCTTTTACTGGTTAATAAATTTTTAAAAGTGATTTAAGTTCTAATCAAGGAATTACATGTGAAGAATTTTAGTTGAGATTATATAATTCTAAGCTGCTAAATACAGCTTAAAACCTTTTATCAAACTCATCTCAAATTGAAACCTTAGTCAACAACTTTTACTAGTTAATAAATCTTCAAACGTGATTTATGCTCTAATCAAGGATTTACAAGTTAAGAATTATTACTGAGATTATATGATTCCAAGCTACTAAAATTTAGAACAATATAATTTTCTTTTTCACATTTTAAAATTTCAATTTTATCCTTTAAAATATAATTATTTATTAATTTTTTTTAAATTAACAATTATTTTTATAATTTTTTATAAAAATATTTCTATTTTCTTTTTTTATTTGTCAGTTATTATTTTTTTAATTTTTAATATATATATATATATATATATATGCATGATAACAAAGTCATTTGACTATTTTTTTTATATAATCTGGTCAGATTTATTTTTCATAATTTTAATATTTATAAAAAGCGACTTTTTTTATTTATGGTAATTTTATGTAAATAAGACTTAATTAAGTTTTAAATTTATTATAAATATATGTGTTTTTAATTGAGCCTATATTAGTTTTTTTATGGACTACTTTTTTTTCAATTAAGTATCTGTAGTTTAATTTTAATGGATGATATAACTATTATTCTATTACTTTTGTTTCTTTTATGTAAGGTATTAGATATTAAAAATTGTAATATTTATCGATTAACATAAGATAATATTATAGTTAATGAAAAATATGATTGACTTTTATTATTATAATACTTTCTACATTAATTATATAATTTTATATATGAAAACAATAATATAAAATCGCGGACAAGATATAAAAAGTATGTCATTTCATTAATGAAAAAAATTAAACAGCACATATTGAATTGAAAATATAAAATTTTTCAAATATTCAATAACCATAAAAGATTTAATGTTAAAAAATATAAAAATTTAATGAAAAGTTAAACTTAATTAAATCTATAAATAGTTATGAATTTGAAATTGTAATAAATTCATAGAAAAAAAAGGCTAGTTAGGGAAAGATTCTTGTAATAAAGTAGGGAAAAAAAACAAATACACTAGAGGCTTAGGTGTTGTGGTGAGAGTATTAAATAATAAGGAACATTATAGGCTCTGTAGCTTTGATTAAGAAAATAAAAAGAAAGGTAAAGAAAAGCATAAGCAATTGAAGAGAATGAATATAATAATGAAGAAAATGTTGTACCAACTCATTACTTATTTGTTAACAACCTCTTCTTCTTCTCAATTACCCACCTTATCATCCGCCGCATAACTTCACGTCAATTTATTCTCACATTCAAAATTCAAATTATCATATCAGATGCACATTGTTTTCACTGCTTCTATTGGAGTTCTGGTATCACGGTTTTATTTGAAGGTCAAAATGTCAAGTTGAAAATTTAAACGCGAGAATAAATTTTACATTAAATAAAAATAAAAAGTTGAATATCTATAAAAAAAATATGTTTATCGTCTAGTTTTTAAGTTATAAATAAAGAAAATCACTTTATGTGATGTCTTATTTGATATTGTGTTTCTTTTTTTAGTTTAAGGTCTCTTCTTGTTTATTTTGGTTGTAGGTTGTTTTTTCTCTATCTTTTTCTATGATCTCGGTTTTGGTTTTCAATTTTTGGAGTGGTGTGTCTATAAATATATTTTGATATTCAAATTAATGTTTAATTATGAATTCATTCTTGAGAGGATAAATTAAATTTAGAAAAGTTTTGGCTGTGTTATTTTCTAAGAATTAAATATTCACAGAAAAACAAATGGACGAATTTATTGTGAACGGTGCTCTTTTCCATAGTCTTGTGAGCAAGAAGATAATAATAATTAAAAGTAATCTTATATTTTAATATATTAAGACAAATTATATTTGTAAAATTTTTTACAAATTTTATTCTTAAATTCACTCATTTCCACTTCCAACTTCCTTAAACACATAAATTTTATCCTCAAATTTATTTGGTTACTCTTCTTCAAATTCATATTCACAGAAAAATATACACTTAAATTTACTTTTAAGTATTCACTTATTTATATTATTTTTTAATGGAGTAGTGGACTTGTCATAATTCATACAAGTAAAGAAAGGTTAAGTAGGGCTTAATATGTTATGTGCTTAATTATAATTTAATTATGTTTCAACATTAATATTAAACTAAAATGGTTTTTTGTCATAAATTTTGTAGAAATCATTAAATGTGATCCCTCTCTTATTTCATTTTACTATTTAATTAAGTTTCAATATTTGTTAAAACAATTCGATCAGGTTATTCGTATTATCAAATTGCAGTATTTTTCTGTTTTTAATTTGTTTAATAAATAAACAAATAACAAATTTTTTTAAGTAATTTATACTGATGTAAAATACGTGTTTTAACAAAAATTAAAATTTAATTGAATAAAAAAAAGAAATCACATAAAATAATTTCAATAAAAAAAGACAAAAAAAATATTTTAACCTTGATATTAAGGTCATGGTAGACTACTTTGATTGTTCACATCTTATAAATCCATTTTATCAAATAAATGAAACTAAACTTCTAATTTAAAATTGAGAATGAGTTACTCACCTTACCAACATAATCTAATGCTTCCAACTTAATAGTATAATTTGTCACGATGAATCTATTTTCTAGAAGTATAATTCTATTAATTTATTTTAAGTCAATATCTTTAATAGGTGAATTGATTTATTTTATATGCTTAACTATAACTTGTTTATAGTTAATTTCTCAACATAAAATAAATGAACACATCACAAAAATGTTAAAGAGACACAAATCTAATCAGATGATAAAAATAAAAGAAAGTTAAAGGAAAGATGGAATAGATAACGAATCCATGCCATGTCTCATTGAAAAAAGTAATATATTAGCCATTAAATAAAATAATAATAATAATAAATAAATATATAATTTACAGCAAACAAAAGATAGTGGACACATTACCTACTTCAATAAATATAAATAATGATTATTTGTAATGCCTGTCTCATTCAGGCATTCCATCGAGTCAACATCTTTACTATAAGAATGCAACAAATAATTTGCTTCTCTTCAATTAATTTGCACATATATTTTACGAGATTTGAGGTGGAATAAAATAATATAAATGTTTTATATAGAACAAAATGGCCTCTACAACGATCGAGTCTCTAGCTTCTATAATTTCTGTCCTTTTCTATTATAATAGAATATTTATATTATCAAAAATTGCGAATCAAACTTTTTTTTTTCTGGAAAAGCAAATAAAAAATTATAAATAGTGTATACGAAATATGAACATAATTAAGAAAAGACTTAAAGGATGTTAAAAAATGCAACAGCTTTTTTTTTTTTTAAGGTTGAACCGAAACCGCGAGTTCAAGGAAAGAAGAAACATTTTGGAAGATTGTGAAACAAGATAAAACCAAATCTAAAGACGGTGAAGAACGATCTACGAAAATGTGTTTCCCATAATCGGATATGATAAATTATTTATTTATCTTATTTATTATTGTACGGTACGACCTATTACTTGTTAACAATTTGGTGTGAGAGACTATATGAGTTGTCGGAAAAGAGCATATTACTACATTTATGTATACCTGTACTTGTTTATGCAAATGTGTTAGCAAGAACAAACAATTAAAGTCGAGGACTCAACTAAACATTATAATTAAAGTAAGGTTTAAATATATTTTTGGTCCTATTTTTGTAGTGTTTGTTGCGGATGATCCTCATTTTGATAGAATGTTTAAAATGGTCATCATTTTTACCGAATGTTTAAAATGGTCCTCATTTTCGCAATTCGTGTTTTATTTGGTCCTTTTCGGTAACGCTGTTTAAATCATTAACATAACATTATACATGTGGCACGATTTGTATTAGGGTGTGTTACGTGTATTGTACTTGTACATGTATAGTAATTAGATATTTGGGGATAAATAAGTGAGCTATGATTTTGGTAAGGAATATTTGGACAGTGGGTGAGTTTTGGCAATCTTGTTCCTCCATTCTCAATTGGTGTTGTTGGCCTGCAATCCCATTATATAGGTATGTTATGGTCTCAATCTTCTTCCTTTACCTCTGGTTGTAATCGTTGGAGACAACCGTGTTGTATCACTTCGTGCACTGTTGGTGGTTCAACGAGAAATTGATTAACCCCGATTTGTAGCTGCAGAGAGATAGCAACTTTGAGGATGACAATAACTCCAAAGAATATTGGTAGAAAATTTTGGGTACAATCTGTTTTTATTTTTTGATAATAATAAATTAGTTTTAATTTTTGGTTTATTGATTTACAGAGTGGTGGTTCCAATAATGTGGGTTACAACTTTTTCAAATGGTGGGGTTGATGAAAAGGATGTCATCATCATGACACAAACGAGGGCAGATTAATGACTTGGAGAAGTCATTGAAGGTTGCTGAGAAGAGATTGCAATTAGTAATAGGGTTCACTTGTGTTGTTATTGTATTATTCGTCTGTTATTGTGTGTAATCTTTTAAAGTCCAATATGTTTTTTACTATTGTTAAATGAAGAAATGAATTAGTTTGATTATGTTGATATTAGTCCCAACATGTTCAAAATGACATCTTAATTTGAGCATTGAAGTAAGTGATATTGATCTAAGCTTGGGAAAAATTAAATTGATCTAAGTCTGGAAGAAGTTAAATTCATAACATTAATTCATCCTCATCAAAATGCACTACATCAATGATTGGTATGAAGTCCTCAACATTGACATTGATGAAATTCATTGCTACAATAGCATGACAGCAAGGGATAATAATCAGAAGTCATTTCCTACAGCTGCAATGTTGAGCATCCACATTCATTATGCTCCTAGCAGTCTTCCACATGAGTATCTTTTCTTTAACTTTTGGTCAGAGAATCTTTTTCTGAAATTTGCATACAGATGTCTCATGCAAAACCTGCGCTCAGCAGTGCATAATAGGTCCTGAATGACAAACATTAATCCCTGTGCAATGATAAGATTATTAGTACTTACAACATTAAACAAAAATTAATAAATTGAACATATATTAAACATACCTTTTGTTGGTCAGACATAAAGGTCATTGTCCCACACACGTCAATACCTCCAAGATCACCATTAAGCAATTCCAAGAACCATGTCCAAGTTTCTTTGTTTTCAACTTCCACAACAGCATACGCTAAGGGCAGTAACTGATCATTAGTATCTCTACCCACAACACTCAACAACTCACCTCCGTATTTTCCTTTTAAAAAATAGCCATCATGGAAGTAATTTAGAAACCATGCAGAACATCTCAACAATCGTTACGAAAATTCTAACCCACGAGCAAACACAACCCAGAAAACCCTAAACCCACTTACCTCGTTGATGATGATTAACTGGAAAATTGAAATGAAGAGCGCAACTGCAATCCAATGATGAAATGACAAGTATTAGCTGCTTCCTCTGCAAATCCGAGCTCAAGAAAGACGAAGATGAAGAAATTTCCCTAATTGCAAAATTTCCCCTAAATTGAAAAATTAACGTTAATTAGTCATATGTATAGTACACGTAACACACCCTAATACAAACCGTACCACCTGTACAATGTTCTGTTAATGATTTAAACGACGTTACAGAAAAAAGACCAAATAAAACACGAATTGTGAAAATGAGGACCATTTTAAACATTCGATAAAAATGAGAACCATTTTAAACATTCTGCCAAAATGAGGACCATCCGCAACAAATACTACGAAAATGAAGAACAAAAAGGTATTTAAGCCTTAAAGTAATAATCTTCTTTGCTCTCTTAATGAAGATTATTGGATGATTGGATTATAATTAGACCTGTCGAAAGGTAAGAGTGGACGAGAGTCACTATAAATAAATGGTTTAAGTAAGGTAATTATGATTTTTTTACCAACATTTATTACAACCTTAATTCAGACCAATGATTGATTTGAGTATTAGTACGTTGGAATACAAAAAAACTCATTATCAATTAAAAGTATTATCGTTTTGTCCTCGAGAATCACTTAACTAACAGTGAAATAAAATAAAAATAAAGAACACAACAATATAACATGCAAATCCCAAATCTGGAGAAAAACCATAACCATTGTCTAATGATAACTAGAGAATAACACTATCTGAAAATTTATACAACACATAGACTACTCTCTCATGCCCTTTAACCCCAAGTATACCCACACTATCTAACACAACAATTTAACCCAAATCTCATAACACCCTACTACAAGAGTAACAAAACAATCAAGTTCAAGCTTAAAGTGTTTTTAATTGGGCAAGAAACACCATGGACTTAGAGTTCGATATATGGTTACCAACACTCACTCCCTAGCTTACCTTATTTGATGTTAGGCTTGGGCTTCCCAAGAGGTATGTATTTTCATCAGTCAAACACTTTGTTCAAGTACACTCTGAAGAGTTCAAGAAAACCAATAGGACCAATAAGAAGTAAGGAATCAAAGGGTGATACTCTACTTTGTACAACATTATGGCTCCACTATAGGGTCGAGTATGACACTGATCTTTATGGTAACTACCCAAAAGATGACTAGCAATAGCGGGTCAAGAGGGGAAGAATATGAACAAATGAACCACAATGTTATGCTTATAAAGTTGAGAAGAAAGCATAAGACTCTCAAGAGGAGAAGCATTACAGAAATCGAAGCCCTTCCTTGGCTAAAAAATTGTGTATGAAGAACAAGATAGAGAAGTCGAGTCATTCCTTGTATGTGCACACTCAACATAAACCTATAGGGTCTATCAACGCTGCCCATGCACAAAAGAATAATTACGCACCAAGTCAAGACTAGTCAAGTCGATCACATCTTCGCCCCCAAATTTTGGAAACCTTGAGAAGGGGAAACCCAAATGCCACTAAATCCCAGCCATAGCATCAAACTCTAACCAACAATGGAGATCACGTGACATATCACATCAACCTTGACAAAACAACAATGGCTCCATTTTCAAGGAGTTACGATTTGAGCACCATTATACGTGTCACGTGATCTCAAGCCTAGTATGCATATAGCGAAACTACGGTAGTCGAGAGGTTGAACTCAAATAATGATATTTTTTTGCAAAACACCTCGTATAAGCATTTATTGGACACTCAAACTTGGGAGCCAGTGTACATGTACAACTGATTACTCATTAATATGTCGATACCGATAATACATGAGTTGTTGGGACCAAGCACATTACTACATTAATGTATATCAATATGCTCGCCTATGCAAGTGTGTTAGCAAGATTTGACAACTGAAGTTGAAAAAACACCGTAATAATCTCGATTAGTCCCCGTAATGAAGAGTATATAATGATTGGACCATGATTATGCCTGTCAAAAGGTAAAAGTCCACTAAGGACACAATAAATAATAGGTCAAATAAGGTAGTTGTGATCTTTTGATCACCATTTATTGCAATCTCAATTCAGACCCATATTTTGTCTTAAACTTTAGACTACCTTATGCAGTCATATTCCGAAAAAATCGATAACATGAAAACTGACAAAACCAAATAATCAAAGAATAATACTCAACTTTGTACAAACAATAATAATAATTATTATTATGGCTACTAAAATAAATACCCATAACTTTCCTACACCGCAAGAAAGTTACATTGTACCTGGAACACAAAAAATTGGTGATACATCATTATATACAAAATATATTCTTATTTATTTATTTTTCTTGATTTTTTGTTGATAAAAATATTTCCTATTGCTTATGTACTCTCGCAGATACCAACTCACTACATTTTAAGAAAAAAAAAATTCAAATATTTTTCACCACTCAACCATATCACCACTGACACCATCGCTTTCATCATCACCACTACTAGAGTAAGAAATAAAAAAAAAAAAAGAAAAAGAACGTTGTAGAGGAAGAAAATGCAAGAAAAAAAAACACGCTCAAACTCTAACATATTTCATGAATTCTGAAAAGCTTAGAACACATTATATGCATTCTGAAAAGTTTGTTCCGATAATTTCATTCCGAAAAACTTGTTTCAGAATGTATATCAAGTGTTTCAAAAATTCTGTTCTGAAAATTAAATTATGGAAATCTTGTTTGAAATATTTTGTTTCAAAAATTCTGGAAAACTTGTTAATATGTAATCGGAGAGCCAGGATAAAACATTTTGAAAATTTGAGGAGGTGTGTGAATAAATTGTGGAAGTGCAGGAAGTAAAAGTCGAAATACTTTTATGAAAAAATTTCTTAGAGTGCGTAGGCCTTTCAGGGTATATATTATGGGCCGAATATTTAGAATAAGGCCCAAGGGTTTATTTGGATGGGGTGGCCTGATACTCTTATTTGACTGGTGTGGTTAAAAGTCAAATAATGAAGTAGTGTTAGTAATAAGAGTCCACAGGGCGCACGTGTGAGTCTACTGAAAGTGAAATTTGTATAATAGAAAAGAGAAGAGATGCAGAGGAGCACATGGGCATGCATGATGCATGATGCAGGTGGCAGTGTGTGACAGTGAAAAATGAATGAGTGTGTTTGTGTCTATGTGTTATGCAGAGAAGTGTGGGGCCAGAACCACTCTGATATGAAATATACCATTCCTTTGAAACCTTTTTATCATAATCACTGCAACTATTTCTTTCTGTTTCCATTTCATTTTCTTTTCTAGGTTTTCATGAATTTTAGTCCTCAATCATTTCAATAATAATAGCATTAATAATAAATATTTTTTTATTACTAATGTTTTTATAGCTCTTATGGGAGATTTATATTAGTTTAGGAATCAGTTTAAGAATGATAAAAATGAAATGTGTGTAAAAAAAAGTGATGAAAAAGTTACTTATATATATAAAACCTGACAAATATAAACAAGGTGTTGCCAAAGTGCCTCTTTCTTCTACAGTAATTTTCTTACATCTATTATAATTGGTTGTGACAAATCAACACTATACACCAACTGTTACAAATACTGAATAGGTTGTTGGAGACAAATTATTTTTGTTAGGAACCAAAGGACAATGTTAGCAAAACAACAATGAGGACTCCTCGTGTACCTTACAATTTGTTTTTAATATTTTAGTTAAACAAAAAATAAAATAAAAAATATTTAATTCAACTAGTGGTGCAAATTGATTCTGTTAAATGTTGACAGCAAGTTTTTCTAAAGCGAATTTAACGTCAAGTTAACACAATGTTTGATTGAAATAATAACAAAAGTTTAAATACTTATAAGTAAAAAATAAAAGGCAATTTTATGGTGTCTATTTACTAAAAGGTAAAAGTTTAGCATAGATTCTCTTTTCAATTATAAAATATATCCAAAATTCAAATAATTTGAGTGTGCTTGTGAGCAAAGAAATAAGCAATGGTTAAGCTCCAAATTAAAGTAGGTTAACACACAATTACCTTCCTAAAAATCTAGAAATAATGAAATAATATTGCAGATTAAAGCGAAGAAGTCAACGGTTTAACAGGGATGATTTTGAAGATGTGAACCATTGATAATGATCAATCAAAATGTACGACGTGGATATTTGTTGCATTTGAATGCTATGTGATGAATTGACAAAACATTACCTACAAATTTTGTTTTATGTATATATATTTTTTAAAATTGCACGCAAAAATAATTATATGCAATTTGGTTTTAGTATAATAGAATAAAAAATAAATAAATAATATCAATCTATAATATAATATTAATTTATGTATATATAGGTAAAATGGAAGTATTTTGAATAATTGTATACTATGTATATATGACTATATTTTAGATCTGTCATATTGGTGATCTGATCATATATAGATGAAAGTGACGATAAATAATACAAATTTTTTATAATTTTTATAATTTATTTCATATTCAAGTGATATAATAAAATTTTAGACTATAATCATTTCATTGAATATAAATAGAACACTACCACTTGTATTAAAGTAAAATGTTAGTTCAACTTAAATTTTAGAAACCACTTATATTGAATATTTGTTTATTAAATTGTTTATTCTTTCACATGATATAAAAATTAAGTTTAAATTTGACATTTTTAATTTAACAAAAAAATCATAATTTTATAAACAAAAGTATTAGAAAAACATACATATTATCTAAAATAGGGAATGCCAACATAATTTATTTTATTCTTAAAATTTGACTTCTTTATACACTTCGACTAAGGAGTTAAATCAATAATATTTTTTCTATTTAAATAAACAATTTTACTATTATAATTTATTCTAATTTACATTTCCTTTTAAATTCTGAACATTATATCTATAAAATAAGATGATGCATCATAAGTTAATTTTTCTTTTATAATGGTCTCAAAATTAAAAGCATTACCTTTGGAAAGAGAATATTCAACATTTAAGAGCACGAACTCAAATATCCAAATTCACCTTGCAAAATATTCTCTTATTAATAAGATCTCATTGCACATATCCGCTAAATTAATAAGAAAAGAATAAATTAGTCGTAATATTTTTTTTTTCACATAACTTTTTATTTCATATAACGGTTACCATTATTAACGCAAAAATTCATCATCATGCAAGCTAGCAATAACTTATAACTCCCCCACCCCCTTATTTTTTGGGATGAAAACACTGATAATTTCTGTAGCTTTTTTTACAATTAATTCCCATCCCATTACATTTCAAAAGTACCAAGACTTTATGATTACAACATTAAATCTGGAAAACAGCATCACACATTTTTTTATCTAATTTATTCTTATAATAAATTTTAAATAAAAACTGAAGAAAAAGGTAATAAATATTTTGTACAAAATAAAATATTATTCTTAAGAATGTCTCATCCCCAGCCCTCTCTTTTCCTGGGGTCAGTGTGTTCCCAATTAATAGGCATAGGTGAATTAATACATGCATGAAACATCAATCTCATCAAAAGAAGATCTAATTAAATTGAAGTGAGTGCCATTAAAAAAAGTCTTCCATAGAAGAGAAACATTGTTCTACTTCTTCAAGCTGTCGGTGCCAACCAAAATTCAAAATATACATATTCAATTCCCCCAACACAAAGAAAAAAAATAAGGAAAATAGTGGAACTTATTATAAAATGGGCAAATTAATGAATTTGAAAGTAATTAATCACGACCCAAAGAAGAAGGTATTATTACTTAATAATTTCAAAGTTTTCTGACCTGCATGATGAAATTAACATGCATAATGATCCAAACCACCAGACCCCACATGAGAAGACTCATCTTCATCATCGACACCAAAATCCGGTGGCACTTGGCCGGAATTCGCGGTTGGATTCATGTAGTTTCCTTCTCTTTCCGATTGTGCTGCCACAATTTTTCCCTGACCATACAAGCAACTCAGTTGATGGAAATAGGGACAGGTCCTAGAATTAAGGGACCTTTTCTTGTTAACATCCTTAGTTTTTCTGAAGTACTTGTTTATGTTCTCCCACTTCTCTTTGCATCTCTTTGCGCTTCTTTTGTATCCCAGCTCTGACATCCCTTGCGAGATTCTCTCCCACAGAGGACCCTTGTTTCCTTCTTTTTCTTCACTGTTGTTGTTGCTTACACTCGTGCATCTCAGGTTTATCAGTGCCAGCACTTCATCTCTCGGCCATCTTCTCCCAACATCATCCTTGGAGTTCTCAGTGCTGGCTTGTGGGGTTGTTGAGGTTGTTTTGTATGTGGAAACTGAGTTTGATTCTAATAACGGGATAATATTATTGTTATGGCTGTTGAGGGAAGAACTAGGGTTGTGGGGATTTGGAGAAGAATTGGAGGAAGAAGGAACTTGTAATAATAATGTCTCACTCGAATTAGGGTTTTCTGGTCTTAACTTAGTTTGATCATGGTTCAGAAGCGTTTCAGGAGAAGGTGGTGTTGGATCAAGATTGTTGTCTTCATTGGAAGGACTATTAGGGTTTAGTGAGTGCAATAGTGAACGATTTGGAAGACTGGAAGGAGATGGTGAAGTTGCTGATGTTGTTGCTGCTGTTTTTGCACATTTCTTTAAGAATTCGATTATAATGGCATGTCTGTCTCCGGCAATAGCTTGTTCCTGTGCCATGATGTCAAGCTCCTTGTTCATCCTCTCCATCTCTTGCTTCTTCCATGCTTCCTCTCTGGCTAACTTCTCTTGGTCCCTCTTCACCATGTCCTCGAGGAGCCTGTTGTGAATCTCTTCCTGTTGAGCCATCATCTTGTTCACCACACTCTCGCAAAAACCCTTGAACATTTCGAACCTGTCACGCCTCTTCCTCTTCCGCTCCTTTGACTTTTCAGCCACAACAACCTTGTCTTCTGTTCCATCACATTGTCCATGTCCATGGCCCATGTTGTCTCCTCCAAGGTGGAGGAGGGTCTTTTCACTCCTCACAGTTGCATCATCACCGTCACCACCACCCGAATCAGGGTTTTGACAAAGCTCCTCCAGCTCGCTAAGGAACCGGTAATTGCTCTTGCCGAAGTTGCTAATGTTGTCGAAATATCCACTCTCATCTTCGAACTTCTCCTTGCACTTCTCGGCACTCTTCTTAAACCCAAGCTCTGCCAGCTTCCTGCACACATCATAAACACAAAAAATCCAAAACCCACAACATAAGCATTTTCGTTATTTCACTTATCTGCTTGGTTTTCATTCGTCCATGGCTTATATATATCTTTCTCTCGGGCTCTGTGTCTTACCGTGCTGTGTCAGCGTGCGAGCCAAAGTACTATAGCTGGTCGCTGATTGGTGCACGTGTGCGTTAATTTGTGTACCACATGAGTGTAATTAACATGTGTGATGTAAACTCTGTCTAACTCATTAATTTCCCATTCCCCCAGATCATTAGTCTGAGTTTACTTGCTCGAGAAACAGTGAGTGAATTAAAAGATAACAGTGTGGTTTAATTGAAAGCATGTACTATAATGTTATGTAATGCAATGGAACATATAGGTACCTTGAGACATGGTCCCATGTGTGCTCCGGGAACCAATTCTCCATGGTAGATCTGATTCGGAAAAGTGCAAGCAGTTCATCGTTGGTCCAGGAATCGGTTAGGTCTGGTAATTGTGTTTGGTGGATTGAAGGAAGCTTGTGTTTGTGGGTGGGGGAAGAAGGAGGGTGCAATGAGGGGTGGAAGAGATTGGTTTGGAATTGAGATTGAGAAGGGTTATAGGGATCAAAGGGTAGAAAAGTAGTTGGGGAAGTTGAAGAGGCATGAAGAGGGAAAGACAAGTGAAGAGGAAGAGTGGTCCTTGGTGCTATGAATTGGTGGAACTGGTCTGATACTCCATCGAACATGTTGGTGTTTGTGTTGGAATGCGAAACGAAACCTTTACCTCTCTTCTCTTTCTTCCTTTCTTTCTCCTCCTCCACCTCGCTGTGAATCACCACCACAACAACATTGCTTGCTACAACACAAAACAAAACACTCTCTTTTCTCTCTTTCTCTTTCTCTTTCTCTTTCTCGCTCGCGTTTATCAAGGAGATTGTCCTTGCATGAAAAGGAAAAAGATGGCCCCGACACTCTTTTAGGAGAAAGTGAAGTCACCGGCCACCTTCAAAACCATAGTATTTTACGCAATTAAATAATGTGAGACCTTGGAGAAGTCAATCCAACCACGTTGCCATACAAGGTATATTCAAACTTTTGCAATATTTTGTGAGGCGGGGATGTAAGTAATGGGTTAATGCGAAGGATTGATGTGGACGCGCGGGGGAGTGAGAGTGGGAGTAGGTGAGGGTGTGTAATTAACGGCATAGGGATGGCAGGACACGTGAAAAGAAGCAGAGAGTGGGACCAATGATTTAAGGATGGGAATCTTGAGTTGGTACAAAGGAATACAGTGGCGTCGTACAGGAACAGCAGCCAGCACGTGCAAGCGCTTACTGTGGAGTGGACGCTTGCACACCCTCACTGAACACGCCCAAGAGCACATGGGATGGGAGAAAAGCTTATGCAACAAATTGTTTCTTTTGCATGCCATGCCATCTAATACTCCTCACCTTTTTCTTTTTAAGTACACAAATTAAAAAAAATATTATTACTAAATAAATTACAATGTTATTTTTATTTTTTAATTTTAAAATAATAAATTTACAAGTTTATATAATAAATTACATATATATTTCTTTTAATTTAATATTTTTTCATACAAATATTAGCAAATTTTATAATTCTTTAAGTTACGGTTAATTTGACATTAATTATTAAGAAATGGTGTTGAAATTTAATTAAAACCTACAAAATTGAGATTCACATCTATATATATATATATATATTACAAATTAGTCTTATCTATATTTAATATGAAACTTTCAATATATTTTTATCATGTCATTGATGTGTGTGTAAAACTATACATTAATAAATAGTCTGATAATATAAAAAATAATAAATCTAACAAATAATAAATTTTGATATAATAAAATTTAATTCATAATTCGTTTTATCTATACTTGATGTGTAAAACTTTTAATACACTCTTTCATATTATTTAGGCATATAAAAATTATGTGTGTAGAACGATATATTAATCAATGATATCATAGTAACAATAACATTAAACCTAACAAACAACAAATTTTATTATGATAAACTGTAATTCGACATTCTAATATTATTTTAAGAAGTATACTTTAAACTTAATTCAATCTTCCAATATCAATTTTGTCCGATAAAATTTTCATTAACTTCAACATTACAAATTGACTCAAATATAAAATTATTGATAAATTATTTATATATATATATATATATATATATATATATATATATATATATATATATATATATATATTACTTGCATACACCCGATATAAATATTTAAACCTACCTTAAATTCTAATGAAAGGATTTGTTTTGGTTGAGTTAAAGAAAAGGAAAATGGTGGTAAATTGATAGTGTGGGGGAAAATCGATGCAGACATGACATTATTGTAAGAGTTAAACAAATAAAAAATGATGTAAAAATGAAACATAACAGATGTCTGGTTGAGTCAGTGTCTGGCCCCGGAAGAGGGGGGCCCCCAAAGGAGCCTGATATACAAAAAGACAAGGTGGGACCCTCTCTCCTTACATAAACATTGCACCATATGCATCTCCTGTGTTGTCACTATATATTCAACACTTGTGTTGTGAATCACCACCACCTCGCAATTACTCTTACACAATCCACATTTAAGTTCCAAAAGAAAAAATATTACCCTTTTCATCAACCTGCTTTCAATGCTGTTATCACCATTTTTCTTGTTTCGTGAAAAACCTTTTCATCATTTTTTAATTGCAGTTTCGATCTGTCCAATAATGTTGGAGAGTCTCCTCTTGTGTTTTTTCTTTTTTTTTTCTTTTTCTCTTTTTAGGTTAATTGTGGTTAATTAAGAGTTAAATTGGAGGAGTTAGTTGAGGTAACCTTCCAAATTTGGTAAAATGAGTTTGATTTTGTAACCTGGGAGAATGCTTAAGTTGGTCCACTCAACCCAACAAAATCCAAAGTAGGATCAGAATAGGATGGGTTCAACCTGACACATTTTTTTGATAAAGGTACGTAGCTTTAATTACTCTTTTACAATTTTTATTTAGGTTTCTGCCAGTTATAATTTCTATTAAATGAAAAATATAATTGATATATATATACACCTCTTATTTTATCTTTTACTAATATTTTTCCTTCTTTTTCGCTCCCTTTTTAAATTATTAGACTCGTTAATTTTGAAGTTGATTTTCTCTCAACTGTACTCCAATTCAATAGAGAGTAAATTTGGGGATGTGGTCGGAAATACTTTAAGAAAATCGATTATATTTAATGTGAAAAAAATAATTTTGGTTGATGAAAAAAAGTAGAAAGAGTTAACTTTTAAAATGTGAATTTTTCATCTATAATTGATTTTAGAAATTGGTTTTGGATGTTTCCTAACCATTTATTAGTATGAATTGATTTTGGATGTTTTCCAAATAAAATTAAACATGCAATTGATAGTTTCAGATTTTCCAACATAATTTTTATTACTAATGATATTAAATAAGTTTATTTTTTCATAATTAGTATAATTAATGTTGATATTCGGTAAGATCAACCTATAAGATATGTACATATTTACCTATATGTACAATTTTACACATATATAAGATAATATATATTAGTTTCTATTATTTTTTTCTTTTTGATTTTAATTGAGTGTCGATGGTGAAAAAAAATGTGCAATTGTTTGTTGATAATCAATGAACAATTGAACTAACTAGTAATGAATTTGGATTCTCTACTAAATTTTACTGTGTTATTTTTTTATTATGTCTTCATAATATATTTATTACCACTAATTTTAACGTTTTAAAATATATTAAAAAAATATTTAAAATATTAACACAATATTTTTTAATTCTCGGCAAAAGATAACACAACAAAACCAGTAAAAAATCTGAACTCACTAAGAATTCAATAAATTTATAGAAATAATAAATATGAATTAAAAGAATGTGTTAGAATTAGTATAATTTATTCAAATACTTTCTAAAATCGTCTTGTATGAAACATTTACATCATTTTCTCTTATTTCTTCTTCTCTTCTCTCCCATTACTGTCTGAATCCTTAACACTTTTTTAGTATATTTATAGGTCCTAATATCAATTAATAATGCTAACATTAACATATACTCCTCTTAATTCATTATATAAGAAAAAAAGTATGTATTTGATGAATTCAAATATAATTGAACTTTAATTTTCTTAAACTCGATTAATGTCATTATTTCAAAAGTATTTTTATCTTTAAAATCTAAATACCCTCTTAACAAGTAGAATATAGGTTTTTGAGACTGTAAATTCTTCAGAAAAATTGTGTAAAGATGTTTTTCCATTAGAGGGTCTAAAAGACATTTAACACTTCAATTGATGCATTAAACACTCCCAAAGCTTGATAATTTAAAAATGATGCAAAGAGAAATATGCAATTAGCTTCAAAAATAATAAAAAATCATTGATCTTTCCATTTTAAAGGAAATTAGTTTAATAATAAATATTTCGTGTAACAATTTTATATGTGGCACATTATTCAATTTAGTATGCCAAGTGATATTCTTTAGTGTTATTTATTATTTGTTTAAAATATATCTATATTATAACTTCATGTATTTTATCTGTCTTTTCGTGTCAACTTTCTCGACTTTCTTTACCGTCGATTTTAACATTTAAAAGATTTATGTTCAATTTTTCATATTTTAATAAACATCAATCAAAATAATGTTTATTGAATTAATATATATAATTTGTCAAGAATTTTTAATGTAATTATGCACATGAAAAAATGTCGTTCAATGAATAATATTTAATTAAAATTTGAAAATTTATATTATATCAATAAAAGCAAAGTATTAAGAGCATACTTAATAAGAGATTCTTAGGAATTGTTTTCAGTTCATAAAAAAAAAATCAACTGGATAAATTATCTAACACCTAAAATTGTTTAAATAGTGCCTAGTACTTCTAATCAATTTAACCTTTGGTATAAAATTATTATTTATCTCTTGAAATACGCCATTCAGGTTTAAGTATAACTCAGGTTTTGTTATCAGAAGTATAACCCAGGTTTAAGGTATACGTCATTCAGGCTCATAACAAGCTTTTGTCGGAAAATAAATCGGCAAATGCAAGCAACTCTTTGAAGCAGATACGGTTAAAGCAAGAGGATGGAGTTGAGAGGCATCGGGAAAGTCAACAGTCCCAGAG
>Ga0214543_1003346_pt1 | contig 31136 bp, 30 predicted proteins | sample CNSS2metaG_FD_160094 | JGI IMG/M metagenome (GOLD analysis project Ga0214543, IMG submission 160094) | Root nodule microbial communities from cowpea collected in UCLA plant growth center, Los Angeles, California, USA - CNSS2 | ecosystem: Host-associated > Plants > Roots > Nodule | place: USA... | reverse complement strand
CTTTGTGGGCAAATAATGTTTCAGTTTTCTTTTTTGTACAAAATAGATAACTCTGGTCCCCGTTTCAGACCACATAAGTCCCCACCTGGGTGTTAATGTGGGTAATGTCGTTGACTGCTTAATGTTTGGTTGGTTAATTACAGTGTAAGTCCACACATTCGAAGTCCTGACTCCCTAGTAGTTTTCACATCATTGGTATCATTATTGGTTTTAAAATGCCATTGACAAAATATAAGTATGAGGGCTTTCTTGTAGGTTCAAAAATCTTTGTGGGCAAATAATGTTCCAGTTTTCTTTTTTGTACAAAATAGATAACTTTAGTTCCCATTTCAGAGCACATAAGTCCCCACCTGGGTGTTAATGTTTACAAGTCAATCTTTCGTTCAGTATATAGAGTGTAAGTCCACAAATTTGAAGTCATGACTCCCCACTTGGTGCGAGACATTGGTTTTCACTTGTCCATGTACATAGTGTTCACCAAATATATTCATATGATCTCCCAATGGTTGAAAAATATTGTGCCCACATCATGTTGCATATTTTTTTTACTACAAAATAAATAACACTGCTTCCCGTATGGGAAACCATAACTCCCCACATATTTGTAATGGGGGGTGATTAGCTTGACTGCTTAATCTTTTGGTCGTACATAATAGTGTAAGTGCACATATTTGAACTCTTGACTTCCCAGATGGTGCAACACATTGAATATGTATGACTTGTATTTGTTGAAAGTGTTGTGGAAAGATATGCATATCACCACGCAGTTGTGGGTTAGAAAATGTAGTGTCGTCATGATGTTGCAGATGTTTTTGTGAACAAAATAAATGACGATGCTCCCCACGTAATACCACATAAGTCCCCAGGTAGGTGTCATCCTGATTGATCGAGTTCAGTGCTGAATTTGTCGTTCGTAAACTAGATAGTAAGTCCATATATTTGAAGTCATCACTCCCCACTTGGTGCGAATCATTTGTTGAAAAATATTGTGGCCACATCATGTTGCAGTTATTTTTTAGTAGAAAATAAATAACGTTGATCTCCCTTTGAGACAACATAACTTCCCACCTAATTGTTATGGCGGGTTATTAGGTTCGATGCTTCAAATTTTGTTCGTAAATAACACTGTCACTCCACACATTTGAAGTTCTGACTCCCCACCTACATGTAATGATGGGTCATGAAGTTCAATGCTTAATCTGTCGTTCGTAAATTACAGTGTAAATTCACAAAGTTTAAGGCATCACTCCCCACTTCGTTCGAGAAATTGGATGTAACTTGTCCTTGTACAAAGTCTTGAGCAAAGATATGCATATGACCTCCACATCTCAGACCACATAACTCCTAGCGTAGCTATAGTCCTTGTACGAAAGTTTTTGTTCGGAAATAATGTTCGACTATTCTTTTTTAGGACTAAATAACGTTAACAAGTGAATATTTTGTTCGTAAATGACTGGGTTACTCCTCACATATGAAGTCCTAACTCCCCACCCCCCAGTTTGTGCGGGGCATTGACTTTCTGTTGTCCTTTTAGAAAGTGTTGAGCACAGCTACCAAGTTGTCAGTTTTAAAAATTTTGTGGCCAAATAATGTCCAAGTTATATTTCTGTTGAATGTAAATGACTTCCCTAAATTACATTGTAAATCCTGACGTTTAAAGTCGTAACTCCCCACTACCTTCCACTTTTTTAGTTCCACTTTGCCTACCATAGCTCGTTGACCAAAATATAGATAGAACGTTCCACTTGTCCACCAATATTAATCGGATAGGGGGTCATGAAGTTGTGGACACAAAATATGACAAACCTAGCATTTGGTGTTAGTTGGACAGTTTATTTGCAATTAATGTGCAATAACTTTTAAAGTTTTTTAATATGACATTAAATATAACGTTTGTCCCAACATCTCAGAAAACAACTTTGCACCTTCAATTTGCGCTCTGTTTTCAAATTCTGGTTAATGTGTTCATAATCAAAGATCCAAGTTCACACATCTGACATCGCAACTCCCCACCTAGAATTAGTGGTTATTTTTTCTAGATCATGCGTTCAATAACGGGCATACATGTACCTACATTTAACAGCAGCACTCCTCACGTTCCTTTTCTCCTCAATTTTGAATGTCTGTAATCCAGTGAACACATTAAAGGACTTTTGAACAGACATTTCTTGAACGCAAAACAGAACTATAATCCACAATTTAGTTACACATTTTTATCACAGAACACAAAACCATTAAACGCAAACAACTTTATGGATTCATAAAATGACTACATGGGTTACACCAAGTTAATAAATTCAGCAACATCACAGAAACATTCGTTAATAAATACATCTATTATAGGTTATGTTTCAATGTGATCAACTTCAAACAGTAATGTGTCTCCTTCGTTCAGCCCATGCTCTGTGCAAAACTGCCTCCATCCTTGGCCAAATTTGGTTGAGTTTTTTGTTTTGGAAAGTAAGAGTTTGCACTGCACTCCTGTCTTACATGACAGCAGAACCACTTCAATTATTTTCTTTGTTCTTATCAGGTTACCAAATGCAGCACTCAAATCCTGTGTGAAAGGAAAAGGGAATGCCAAAAAGAAACCCATTTTAATGAGATTAGTTATAACCAGTAAACATTCCAAGTCAAATAATTATGAAAATAAGCATGCAATAAGAAATACCAAGTGGCTTCCTTGGGCTTGAGATTTCATCAGCCTAACTGAAAAAAAAAAGTACTGTCAAGTACCCTATTTGCACGACGTAAGAATGCACGCATGTTTTCAGGTGTACATTCACCCACAAATATAGTAATTTCGAACTTTGAATTGTCAGTGTAACGAAATTGGACATATGCATCCCAAATTTGCAAGAGGGACGACTTTTCCAGATCTGCCCACCCATCAACCATTCTCGGATTTGTGATGTCCATATTGTACGTGACATTGAATTTTCCTCCAAAGCTATCACTCAAAACCCAATTAGGGGTTAGATGTGTTTCGAAACCTGTAGCAAAATGACGATCCACATACCCGAAATCCTTCTCATTTACATGTTATGAATTTGTTTTTTGTTAGAAATCGAATACATCACAATTACAATAATAAAGACACAAAAAACACAGAAGAACCTGATTTCAGATGTAGATGGTTGTAAATTTCCACAGCACCGTCGGCCCATTTGCACTCCCACTTGCTGCCATCATTCATACGGGGTAATTTTTGGGTTACTAGGTGGTCCCATAGAACCAAGTAGACCACTTTATATAATTATGAATCACACCTAACGTGGGAGAGAAAATGTTTCCGAAAACCATAACTTTGAACGGTCTTGTCACAAGCTTTGAAATGGTGAAACGTTGGAAAGAGATTAAACAACTTATCTTAGGTAACCGACAAGGGTATATAATGAACATTAAACATTAATGGCTAATGTCGGTTGGTTGGTGTATTACATGTGTCGTTACCAAACCAATTAAATTACAACCACCATGAAATAAATGCTAAATGCTAATAAGTACTCATAAACGTTATGTAATTGAAATCATTCAATAGATCAAATTTTTTCTTCATATTCATAAGTTATGACATAACTTTAAAACGTCTAAATATAATGCATTTTAAGTGTGCATTAAACAAAATAATCAAAAAAACCTGAACATGTTATCACCACTTGTATTTCGAAACATGATAATGACAAATACAACCAATTCCAGCAGATGGTGTTTGTTACTTGCATGTTCCTATCAAAAAATGGAGACGCACAAAAAAAAATTCGACATCTCTTTCTTCATGTCCAGGGACAGGGACTTCACCATTACATGACGATGTTACAATATGTTTAATGTACAAGGACGACACGTATGTTTTGGAGCATGGTTAATGATACCTGAACTGATGGGAGGTTTGTTGTTGTAGTGAAAAGAGGAGACTGATTAAATTCAGAGTGCAGTGATGTTAGAAGAGACATGAAACCGACGTTTGGAATGTAGGATTGTAATGTTTGATGGTCTTGCACTGTGATATCTTGCAAAGTTGGCTGTGAATGAAGTGCCGACGTGTCCTACCAACAGATGCAAAGTCCGCCTCAAATTCCTTCTCTGCTTTTTGCCTAAGTGCATTGTCATATTGGACGATGAACTGTTGCAACGAAGTGCTGGAATTTATGAAACCATCAAAAAGAGCATTCATACCTTCACTTCGTTATGTTGTAGACATTCCAACTCAATTTATTTCTCAGACAACAAAGGACCCAGAGATGTCTCTCTTCGTACAACGAACATAGCCACTCGTTGTTAAGAAGGCCATGATTCGTGATGAATTCATTCCAACCAACCTCAAATTCTTCAATAGAATTCGAGTCATACACTAGTGCCTTCAATTGACTTTTCATAACATTGTATTGTGTGTACCCTTGCAATTTTTCCGGAACCTTTTTCATTATATGCCAAAGGCACCATCTATGATTAGTGTTGGGAAAAACAATTTGAATTGCATTGCGCATAGCTTTGCACTGGTCAGTGATGATTCCATCAGGTGCCCTGTTGGACATGCAACGTAACCAAAACTTAAACAACCATACAAATGTTGATGTGTCCTCTGTAGATACTAGACCACACCCCAATAAAATTGATTGGTCATGGTGATTAACACCAACAAATGGGGCAAATGGCATGTCGTACTTGTTTGTCAAATATGTTGTGTCGAATGATACAACATCACCAAAATACTCGCATGCCGCTCTACTTTTTGCATCCGTCCAAAAAAGATTTCATATTCTATTATCTTCATCCATGCCAATTTCAAAGAAGAAATCATTGTTTACTTCACGCATGTGGGAAAAGTGTCGAAGCAAAGCTTGTCCATCTTTGCATAATGACCTTCTTTTATGAGCTATGTAGTTCCTAACATCTCGATCAATAAAAGAAACATTGTCATATCCTCTAGCTTCACAAACTAACGAACGATAACTCTTGTTGATGCGTACCCCGGCTTCGTCATTGATGTCAACTATTTGCCTGGCATGCATATTAACTTTTCGATTCCTTGATATCAGCCTTGATTCTTTTGGACTGATATCGTGACTGTGTTCCATGACAACATTTTTTATGTGCCATTTGCCATCTTTTTTACCAATCGATATTCCAACTGGACGTATGGTGGAGACATAATTACCTTCACAAGAACAAACAAGCTTAACATGTTTAAGTTCGTTGTCCTTTCCCTTCTTTGAACTTCTTATTCTAATACCAAATCCAGTTCTAATCGCAAAGTCTCTATAAAATTTTTTAACTGCATCAAGTGTCTCGAAGCATATGTGGACTCTAGGAACAAGGTCAACATTGTTGTCATTGTCAACAATTTCGTTGTCCATCACAGGCTAGGCACCACCATTGTCTTCTTCAAGAGAGATATCATCAAGTGACGTCTCCATCATATGAAGAATATCAACGACGTTCCTGAAACCAACATTTAATGAAACATGTTTCAATACACTGTCCTTGCTATTCAGTTCACAACATCAACATTTATGACCCCTTCCCCTTGTTTATAAAAAAAAACAAACCAACGTTACAATGAACCCTAAAAAAAAATAAAAACCAAGACCAAAACATTCATTAAATGTCTCAACAACGCGCAACACAATATGGCTGTTTGACTACACTACTGCACCATTTTCGAAATGAGTTTCAAAATTTATGGCTACTTACTTTGCAAAACCAAAGCCAACCTAACGTCTTCAATATGCGCACAACCTTTGAGCTTGGTTGTGGTAGTCAATAAACTTGTTCTTCCAAAACGTGTGTGGACAATCAATGAACTCCATCTATTGGATCGTAAAAGATGGTGCTGCCATAAATGTGCATTCAGTGGTGGTAGGTGGGAGTGTGGGAGCCTAGCTTCCTTATGTCTTCGCGATGTAACAGGAAAAGTTAACTTAAACTACCGCCAACTTAAACTTACCCTACAAAAAAAGTAAAGGTATTTTGGTCAAAAAATAAGATAATTATTTTTTATTATAAATACTCTACTCGGGTACCAAACACTTCCCAAACCAATACCTTAGTTATCACCACCAGGTAATCAGTGTTTGTGTTCGTCGTCCCTGGAGGAACATGACACATTTCGCTTAAAGTATTTGCACCACCCACCATTTCATATACTCACTAACCTGTTAATAACTTTTTTATGTTTTAGTATTTGCGTTAATGTTACTGCATTTTTTGTATACAGATCACTTTGTAATGGAACCTTGGCAAGGACTGGATGTTGAACAAGAAGACCTGAAGGCATTCTTGAAAAAATGCAACTCCGGGGCAACGCTAATACTAGGGCCTGCAAGAAATGTTCAAGTAGCAATGCTTAATCGGGAAAGACAAGAGGCCTAGAGCACTCAAGAATTTGCTAGGGATGTGGTTGCTACAACGTACGAGAGAGATTTCAAATCCAATGTCTGGCTATGGGCAGAGCGATTTTGACCACTTTTGAAGGCGAAAATATTCTGAAACTTATATGGAGACTCTAACCAATGTACATGGGAAGTTGTCATACAAATGTTGTACAAACTTCCAGAAAATATTATTAACAGATATAAGTGATGAGTAATGTAGATATACATGAAAAGTTCTCATACAAAATTTCTAAAAACATCACCAACAAATAATTAACATACCTAAGTGGGAAGTAATGCAAATATACTTCGAAACTTATCATCAGAATTTTGTAAGCAATTTATTAACGAAGCATAAATTGTAAAACAAATGCAAAATGGATATATTTCAAATCAAAATTTCTAAGTGGAGACTTAAACGAATATAGATGGAAAGTTGTCATTCAAATTTTGTAATAGGTTCACTTATACGTAAGTTACAAAAAAGTTATATGGGGAGTTAAACCAATATACATGGAGAGTTGTCATACAAATTTTGTAATAACTTCACCTATAAGTAAGTTACAGAAAAGTTATGTGGGGAGTTAAACGAATATACATGGAGAGTTGTCATACAAATTTTGTAATAAGTTCACATATAAGTAAGTTACAAAAAAGTTATGTGTGGAGTTAAACGAATATACATGGAGAATTGTCATAAAAATTTTGTAATAACTTCACGTATAAGTAAGTTACAGAAAAGTTATGTGGGGAGTTAAACGAATATACATGGAGAGTTGTCATACAAATTTTGTAATAAGTTCACATATAAGTAAGTTACAAAAAAGTTATGTGTGGAGTTAAACGAATATACATGGAGAATTGTCATACAAATTTTGTAATAACTTCACGTATAAGTAAGTTACAAAAAATTTATATCGGGAGTTAAACAAATATATATGGAAAGTTGTCATACAAATTTTGTAATAACTTCACATATAAGTAAGTTACAAAAAAGTTATATGGGGAGTTAAACCAATATACATGGAGAGTTGTCATACAAATTTTGTAATAACTTCACCTATAAGTAAGTTACAGAAAAGTTATGTGGGGAGTTAAACGAATATACATGGAGAGTTGTCATACAAATTTTGTAATAAGTTCACATATAAGTAAGTTACAAAAAAGTTATGTGTGGAGTTAAACGAATATACATGAAAGTTGTCATACAAATTTTGTAATAAGTTCACATATAAGTAAGTTACAAGAAAGTTATGTGTGGAGTTAAACGAATATACATGGAGAGTTGTCATACAAATTTTGTAATAAGTTCACCTATAAGTAAGTTCCAAAAAAGTTATATGGGGAGTTAAAGGAATATAGATGGAAAGTTGTCATTCAATTTTTGTAATAGGTTCATGTATACGTAAGTTACAAAAAAAGTTATCTGGAGAGTTAAACGAATATACATGGAGAGTTGTCATACAAATTTTGTAATAACTTCTTCTATAAGTTACAAAAAAGTTATATGGGGAGTTAAACGAATATACATGAAAAGTTGTCATACAAATTTTGTAATAAGTTCACATATAAGTAAGTTACAAAAAAGTTATGTGTGAAGTTAAACGAATAAAGATGGAAAGTTGTCACACAAATTTTGTAATAACTACACCTATACGTAACTTACAAAAAAGTGATATGTGGAGTTAAACGAATATACATGGGGACTTGTCCTTAATTTTTTGAAACCATTTGTTTAAATGCAGTCAACAATTTCGCTACATTACTTGTACACTCATGAACCATACATGGATGGTACTGCTTCAATTTTTTTTTATATTATTTTAATTCAGCTAAGAACATAGCCAACTTAAATTTGAAAATAATGTAATCACATGCTTCATTACTGGATAAAAATGTCAACATTTTCCTGTCCTTCCAGAACTGATAGTTACGCTTCAATAATTGAGAACTTGGAGCAAAATTTTTGAACACCAACTAATATATGTTACTGACTTTGCTGTAATATGATTTCTAACATACTGTCACTGACTTTGCCTTATCCCTAAAACATGCTCAAGTCCATAAAGTCATTCATTTCTCACCAAACACAGTATATGTGGGCACCACTGTAAAGTGGTTGGAACATAACAAAAATTATATTAGTATGGTCAATTGAATTCAGCAACTGAAGCCTAATTAAAGCAAACAACGTTGGACACTACAAAAGAAAACAACAAATGACCACACACTTGGCCTATAACAAAAAAATAAAAATCAACAATGAATGTCTTTGCAACCATTAAATTAAAAACAAATTAAACTCATTGTAAGAATCTTCATCTTCCTTCTCGTACCTAAACCCGCAAATGGAGTCCTTATTGCATGACTTTTTATTCGCTTTCGAGGTTGGGACTTCATACGGTCATACATGTTGCTTTGTTGTCCAACATTAACATCATCAGCCGCAGAACCCCTCAACTTCAACATCATATGGAGGGTCATTAATGGTGTAATCAACACCAACATCACCCTCCTCCTCATCATTATCATCATCATGATGATCATCTATACTATCACCATCCCTACGGTTCTATTCTTCCTTTTTTACAACCATATCCTCTAAATGAGACAAAACAGCTTTCAAATCAGTAATCTCACGTTCTTCATTCTCTACAAGACGTTTTAGCTCTTTATTCTCCTTATCAATTGATCTCTTGTATGAAGTCCCAAAAGTTTAGAATGCATCTCTCACAAACTCATAACCAAGTTCTTCGTTACACACCACAACCTCATTAACAGCCTGTCAACAACAAAAACAAGTTAACAAAAACTAAACATATCAGTATTTAACTAAAATATTATTACTTCTCCATACTAACCAATTCTTTATCAAAGGAACTTTTAACTAATTTGTCACCAACTTTAATATTCATCTAGTGCAACAATCGTGGAAACTTTGATATGCCGCAATTAAACGTTGCGTTGCAAACAAATATATGATCAAACGACCACAACTGAAACATTGAAAACGAATTAGCCATAACAAAATGTCCAACTACTAAGTAATTACTTAACATGAAATTGAAACAATGAAACTTTACCTACAACATATACACACATCCAAATACATGAATGTTACTTATATTTGATTCATACTTCAAAGCCCTTGAAGCACTACATAAGCTACCAACCAAATAGTCATACACTAAGTTGCCCCAATTGTATTTACCTATACTTTGCAAGTCATCCACTAATTTAAAAATTTTGGGGAACACAATCTCGTTTCTATTTGGCAACAAGAACTCAGATATGCCTAACAAGATATAAAGGCTGGTAAACAATTCTATACTACCACCATCATTGTCATATTCCAAAAGAAACTCATAAATCGTTTTAACATCAACTTTCCCACTACAAAATAACTTCCTACAATCACTATCTTCATCATCGTCACTTATATCAATTTTTTCACCCAATACCCGAAGACCTAATCCTAAACAAACATCTAACAAATTAAATTCAACTACTTCCCTACCAATAGCAAAACCACCCCTCCTTTCAACCCATCTATAACATAACACAGATAACAAATTGCGACTTATCTTAACCGAATGGTATAACGACATAAACCACCAAAACGGTGTGCATGCAATTGACTCTCATTGTTTCACACTTAATTTTTCATTCAAACTTCCAACATATTTGGCTTTGCAAGAATGCCGGAAAAACATCTGTGTAAACAAAAAATTGTGTTACATCATACCATATTAACATAGACAATAGACAAAGGAATTTCAAACACATAACCAAACCTACATTCACATCCTTAATCAATAGGCCATCGTTATGTTGTTTAGTGCCCATATTCAATAACTGAAAGGAAAATGGAAGGATTTATGTTGCAGCAATGAAAACAAAAATCCCCCAAGTGTTCGTCAGCACCGCCAACCAATCCAAAAATTGACAACATCAAATGCAACAAAATCACAACCACATCTAAATCAATACTTGAATTGCAAGGAATAACACAAATGGTCATGGGGTTCGCCAAACTTCAATTTTTGGGATTCTTCAAACGAAAACGTTATTTCGTTCTTCAAAACCACAAACCCTACCCTCGTTGGTCGGCTTCCTCTGCTAGATGCAAGCCTGTTTCAAATTCTCGTCGACCCAATTGCTTCTGCGTAAACGTTTTCCTTCATTTGTTCTTTAATGGCTTTCTGTCCTTCCTCAAACCCTCTTTCCAATTCTTCTGCAACTATTTCATTTTGCGATCTCGTTTTGGAGCATTTTGTTGGCGTCAAAATTTTTATTTTCTTCCACTTAAGCACGGCACGGGCATACCTTGCAAACAACTCTCACAATAAATTTTTTTTATTACATTAATGTTAATCGTTTGACACATGTTCTGTTAATGCTAATCGTTTGACACGTGTCCTGGTGTCAAAAGTGAGTTAAGATAACGGTGTCAAAATAATGTTTCCGATATATATATATATATATATATATATAAAGGAATTAGTATATTATATTTATAACATGACACTTGTAGGAAAAAAAACTCAATATCTTACTTGAGCAATTTCCTTTTATTTCAAAGTATAACAATGACTCATGTGACATTTGTCACTTGGTTGAAAAAAAAAACTCAATATCTTACATGAGCAATTTCCTTTTATTCCAAAGCATAACAATGACTCATGTGACATTTGTCACTTAGCTAATAAAAAGAAATTATCATATTCTATTATTTTTTGTAGATGTTCTGACCCGACCCAAGTTCATACAGCAATATCATTAGGAACAATCACTGCGTTCCCAAGATATTTTTCACTTTGAAGCATGAAGCTCTGTCACGATTTTATTCTTAAAAGGTGTTTCAGAGGGTGGATGGGGGTTTGTTCTAGTACATCCAATAAGTCCCACATCGCTTAGGAGTCAAGGTCAAGTGTAGTTTAAATACTTCTTACTCCCTCCACTCTATGAGATGCCTGTTAAGGACAAATCGTGACGGAGCTCCATGCTCCAAAGCGGACAATGCCTCAAGAACACAGTGGTTGTTCCTAACGATGCTGCTAGACGGACTTGGATCAGGTCAGAACATTGGCGTCTTTTATGGGAACAACAAGGATGTTGCCGGACGTACTTGGGTTAGGTCGGAACATTGGCGTCGTTTATGGGAACGATAATTCCCCTTGCCCTCGACTGGGGGCTTGTTCGATACACCCAATAAGTCTCACATCCCTTAGGAGTCAATACTCCTTCCTCGGCCCTCTGAGGCGGCTTTTAAGGACAAAACTATGACGGAGCTCTACGCTCTAAAGCAGACAATACCTCAGGGAACACGGTGGTTGTTCCTAACGATGTTGCCGGACAAACTTGGGTCGAGTCAAAATAATAGAGCTTAAATAAATGTTAATCTCATTCATGGCCACAAGTATTTCCTTACTATTGTTAATGATTTTAGTAGATTTATTTGGGTTGTTTTATTGGTAAAAAAAGCGAAGGTCCAAGTTAATATTCAAAACTTCATTACCTTAGTTGAAACACAATTTGACTCAAATGTAAAAAAATCTTCATTCTCGCCATGGTTTCAAATTTTCTATAAAGAATTATTATACCTCTAAAGGTATTATTGTCTTTACTAAACACAACAGAATGGTAGAGTTGAATGTAAGCACCAACACATTCTTAATGTTGCTCGTGTCCTTATGTTTCAATCTCAAATTCTGAATAATTTTTTGTCCTATGCCATTAAACATGTTTTTTTTTCATAAATTGGGTTCCCTCATCGAGCATAAAAAATGAAACACCTTTTGAATTATTATTAGTAAAAAATATGATTTTCCATTATCAAGGTTTTTGGATCTCTTTGTTATGCTTCTCGCCCACTAACACTAGCCAACCCCTTTCTTTAGATCCATTTGTACCTTTTCCCAAAACACCCACTCTCATGCAGACTCAATTTTTTTGGATTCTTTACCATCTTGGTAATGCACCACACCAAACATGTTTATCCCTTTACCTCCCCCTAACCAATCCTCATCTAGCACTCCTCTCAACTCACCTTTATTATCACCTGCCTCACCAAGCTAACCCATAACCACCAAATCATCCACCACATCATCCATTACTCAACCACACCGTTCAACTCACATTCCTTAACCATCCCCTTGTCTTCAAGACTTTATTTGTAGCACCTTCAATTCTTCATCGGACCAACCATCCCAAAGAGTGCACATCCCATTCAAAAGGTAATTTCTTTTTCTTAGTTACCTTTTACTGACCACAAATTCATCGTGTCCCTTTTCTCTAAGACTAAAGCCTCTACTTACAAAGAAGTTGTTCAAAACCCTTGTTGGACTCAGACAATGAAGGCTAAAATTGATGCTTTGAATTCAAATCAGACTTGGGACATTGTTGTGATTCCTCCTAATGTTAAACCCATACAAGGCACGACTAGTTACAAAATGATTTTCTCAAATTGAGGGTATTAATTACATGGAAAATGACTACAATTTGTGTTGTCTTGGTTCTAGCTTCAGTCAACTAATGGCATTTGCAACAACTAAATATTAATAATTCATTCCCGTACAGTGACTTAATAGAAGACTTTTACATGATTATCACCCTTGGCATTCATGGTTATTCTAGTTCAAATTGCTACAAACTCCACAAATTTCTCTATGAGCTCAAGCTAACAAGTCGTTATTGGTATGAGAAACTAATTTGATAATGTCTTTTGGCTTGTGGGTATTAACAAGCCCAAACATATTATAGCCTCTTTATTAAAAGCACTAGAATTGAATTCACAACTTTGATAGTGTACGTTGATGATATGATATTGGCTAGCAACTGTTTGCATAAAATTTATACATTTAAACAAGTTCCAAATTATAATTTTCACATTAAGGACATAGAAACTCTTAAGTTTTTTTTTTTTGGTTTGGAAGTCAACATTGTTGAATATAATATTGAAAAAAATATATATATATATATATATATATATATATATATATATATTGCCTTTGGTAACAAAATCTGTTTGAGGCACCTCCCTTTTGGCTACCATGATATTCTAAAGTTATGCCCACACCTTGCGGAGCAACACATAAAGTGTAGATATCCTTCTGCAAGCAAAGGGGTGGTTTGGTTGTTCCTTGGCATGATGCTTATGAATGTTGAGGGGTTGTTGTTGTTTTTTTCGCAAGTTACGTGATTCATCCGCAAACCTTGGTCAGCATATCCTGGATCTGATATCTTCTTTCCATGGGTCGTGGTGTTAGATCTAATTTCCAATATCTATAAATAGAGGCTTAAGTTCACCTTAGAAATTCCGAGAAGTTTCTGTTGTATCATAGAGGGCTTGCACAATACATCACAAATAAGTCCTTAAGGGTAGTGAATCTACACGCCTCAGAAAGTTTTTTTTTAATTCGTGAGTTTGTCAGCTATTACAACAATTTTAAGGACTTATGGCTGACAACAACAACAACACATCCTCTACGGAGAATCCAAATACTGTTTTTAGAGCTCAGATAGTCTTTGCGAAACCTTTTCCGGATGTGCTAAAAATTGAGGTATTCTCTGGACAGAACTTCCGACGTTGGCAAGAACATGTGTCTACCCTTTTAAACATCTATGGAGTTGCTACTGCTCTCACATCTTCAAAACCCAACTCCAATATCCCTTCAAAACATGTTGAAGATTGGATTCATGCAAACAAGGTATGTCAACACACTTTACTTAGTGCATTGTCTAATGACCTATTCGATGTGTCCTTTTCATACGAGGAAGCAAAAGAAATTTGGAATTTGTTGATCCTGAAATATACTGCTGAAGACATAGTCAGACAAAGATTCAGCATAGGAAACTACTACCGTTGGGAGATGATTGAAGATAAGGACATTAAGATCCAAATCAACGAATATCACAAGCTGCTTGAAGATATCAAAGTAGAGAACATAACCCTTCCTCGTGAGTTTGTTTCAGAACTCTTGATCGATAAATTGCCATTATCTTGGACTGACTACAAACAACAGCTGAAACACAGGCACAAGAATATGTCGCTTCAAGAGCTCATTACACACATCATAGTCGAAGATACCAACAGGCAAGAATGTGCTACTACAAGGGCCAAAGAATTATCTGCAAAAGCTAACATTGTAGAAGAAAAACCTGCACCAAAAAGGTATTAGAATAAACCTGATCACATTAAGAAAAGTAATTTTCGAAATTCTTGCCCCAAAGGATCTAACCCCACCTTTAAGAAAAAGGGCTAGGGCAAATATTACCCAAGGGGAAGATACTATAGTTGCAATCGTTTCACAAGTAAATTTGATGACTAATGTGAGTAAGTGGGTGGTAGACTCTGGTGCTACCAGGCACATCTGTGCAAACAGAAGTGCTTTTACCTCCTATATCAATGTTGGTGACTCTAGGACAACTCTAGTTCTAGGGAAAGGAAAGGTTCTTTTGAAACTCACATCTGGGAAGACTCTAGCCTTAAGTGATGTGCTGCATGTGCCCTCTATTAGAGTTAATCTAATATTTGTAGCACTATTGGGAAAAGTTGAGGTTAAAGTGTCATTCGAATCTGACAAGATTGTAATGACAAATTGTTTTCGTGGGGAAAGGATATTGTGATCAAGGTCTCTTTTTACTCAATATTTCAGAAATTATTAATGAATCTTCTTCTGCTTATATTGTTGACTCATATGATATGTGGCATGCTAGATTAGGACATGTGAATTCTTTGTATGTTATGAAATTGAAACGACTAGGATTAACTAACGTGCATGATAAACAAAGTGGTAAATGTGATATATGTGTAGAATCTAAAATAACAAAGAAAACTATTATTCTATAGAATGTCAAATTGAATTGTTAGGGTTAATTCACTCTAATCTAGCTTATTTAAAACAGACTACGTCTAGAGGTGGTAAAAATTATTTTGTAACATTTATAAATGATTATTCTAGATACACCAAAGTTTACTTAATCAAGGATGAAGCTTTTGATATGTTTTTAAAGTATAAGGCAGAAGTAGAAAATCAATTGAATAAGAAAATTAAGAGGATTAGATCAGATAGAGGTGGTGAATATGTTTTATTTAATGAATATTGTATTAGAGAAGGTATCATCGATGAAGTAACTCCACCATATTCACCTGAGTCTAATGGAGTAGTTGAGAGAAAGAATAGAACTTTTAAGGAAATGATGAATGTCATGCTTATTAATTCTAGTGCACCTAATAACCTTTAGGGATAAACGCTTCTTACTGCATGTTTTTTACAAAATAGGATACCTCATAAGAAAACCGGTAAAACTCCTTATGAGTTGGGCAAGTGGGCTGACAACACAAAAGATAGGGGGTTTAAAGAGGATCCATGGGGTTTCAATTGTATTAATTTTTCATGATTAATTCACATTGGAAACCGTGAGGAGAATGATCCCTACATTGAAGCTTCACAAGCTGAAATGGTGTACTATGTCAACGATGAGGTGAATAAAGATTGGAAAATTGTTGTCCATTTGAAACCAATAGACGTTTATGATATGGGAGAAAGAGATATCGATGTGTGTGAAGTTGAAGCGTGTCCGCAACAAGACTTAAATCATTTTTTCACTAATTCTGAACAATTGGCACTATTTAGAGATGATGAAGATGATGAATTGTTAAATGGGGACAACAATAATAATGAACTTGATGAAAATGATTCAATGTCAGAGTAATATATAATGAAAATAGTTTGAATACTTCAGCATCATTTTCGACTTGTTTCTACAAGGTAGAATTCTAAAAGCATTGGTTTGATGTTTTTACTTGGAGTTTTCATAACATGAAGCTTGTTTCATTTTTATTTGCAGATATGCCTAGACCAAAAAGGATTAAGAACTTGCTTAAGTCAGTTCTTGGAACCTCCAAAGATCAACATATTACATCTAGTTCACAACATTCTGTGTTACAAGCTACCCATGAGCAACCAATACATGAACCTATACAGCCAAGACAACAACCTGCACAACCAATACATGAACCTACACAGCCAAGACAACAACTTGCACAATCAAGACAACAACCTGCACAACCAAGACAACAACTTGCACAAGTAACTTCTCAACCTACACAACCAAATTCTGAAACGGCACAACCAAGAAAGCAATATGCACAACCAACTTCTCAAGCTTCACTGCCACTAACTCAATTTGGACAGCCAGGAAAGCAACCTAGACAACCAAGACAACAACCTGGACAACCAAGAAAGCTACCTACACAACTAAGAACTCAATATACTCAACCAACTGAACCTACACATCCAACTTTTGAACCAATACAACAAACTTTTGAATCTGCACATGCAACTTCAAAATCTACACAACCAACATATGAATCTGCACAATCAACATCTCAACATGTAGAACCAAATTCTCAATCTGCTCAACCCACTAATGAATCTGAAGAGGAAAGAATGAGACCAAAAAGAGGAAGACAGTCAAACCACTATTGGGTTGTTGATGCTATAGGTAAAGACTATGTAATTTTAATATTGTAGTTTCCTTTTCATTTCTAATTCATGGATTTAATTTTTTTTAGACGAGGATGGAGGTACACAAAAGCTCAAGCTCAAGGTTAAAGATATTCATAACTTACCTAATGGATTACGTGTGTTGGTGAACTATGACGATAAATATCAACCAATTGGAGAAGCATCTGCCTTACTTGCTGGAGTTTGTGGCCAACTAGCTCAAAATCACATTTTCTTTCCTATAAGTTTTGAAAGATGGACAACTATGCCAAATACTTACAAAGATAAAGTATGGGAGAGTACATTAAAGGTAATTTGACTTACATGTTGACATCTCTAGTATTAATTTATTTATAGAAAAGTGTGGACTAACTTTTGTATTATTTCAAGGCTCAATTTTGTTTCAAGGTAAATGAAGAATTGGTAAAAAGAGATGTCATGTGTAGAATTGGAAAACTATGGAGGGAGTACAGATGTAAGCTTTGGAATGAATTTTATGATCCACTTCTTAGTAGAAATGACCTCATCAAGAATGTGCCAGAAGGTCATAACATTGATCAATGGGCTATTTTTGTTGATTATCATCTCAAGCCTTCCACAATGGTACAAACCGATTAATTATAATATTTTCAATAAGTTTGAGTTTAAATTTGCAAAAATTGATTTCCTTTTCATTTTGTAGAATATGTGTAATAGAAACAAAGATATAAGGAAAAGACAAACAATTCCTCACACTGGTGGTGCTATGTCTTTGTCAAGAAAAAGGGATAATTTGGTATCTTTTTACTGATATATATGTTGTTCTCAGTTATAATATATTCTTATTTTTTTACTTACAATATGTTTTTTTTAACATATAGAAAAATGAGACTGGTAAGAATATTGGGCGAGCTGAAATGTGGAAAATAACACATAAGAGAAAAAATGGCACCTATGTGAATGATGAGGCCATAGAGATTGGGGTAACTTTATTCCTTCTTATTTCTCAACATCACGTGTTTTTATTTTATTATTTATTATAATAAAATCTGAGCACAATGGGTATGAATACTATAGGGAAGTTAATATACGGAGAAAAATTAAAAACTATCACACACCAAATGAGGCGATGAAGGCCATTATGGTTAGTACTGAAATAAGGGGCATATAAACTCTCTTGTACACACTGCTGCCATTGTTTGGATTATGAGTCGTAACATTTGTATTGAAAGATGCATTAAACATTTCCAAAAGATAACCTTTTAAAGTATCTCTCATGGAACAAAGCCTTTTATTGAATAGCATAGTAAACCAAAATATCAAAGAAAACACTACATGACTAAATTAGATTGATTTACATTTGATAGCCATAATATTGGCTCAATGAAGTCGTGTTCCCTATCCTAAAATATTGCAATTTACACATCAAATATGGAGAAAAATTCCAACCCATGTGTGTTTTAAATTTTAATTAATATATTCATTATTTGATTCATTTATTTGATATGACTTGGTAATCTAAAATTTTACTTAGATCTTCATTTTCAATATCAATTTAGTAGAAAATCATGATTCAGGATATATCAACTAGAGTATTATTAAAATAGAGAAATAATTACATAACAAATAGTTTAATGGAGTCCATGAGGTCAACACTGATGCATAGATAAACTAAACATGTAATGCAATTGTAGCCTTATAGAAAGATAAAATGTATCCTACTTTAAGCCAAATAATTTGATCATGTCATGCGAAGTTTCTATTTGTAAGTTGTTATATTATATATCATTGTATTGTTAAATTTCTGTTTGTAAAAAGTCCCTAGTACTAAGTACTAATCTGCAACATACCAATAAACTTACCCTAATGTTAAATCTAGCCTAAACTACACTTCCATTTTTTGTAGGAAAAAATTGATGATTTGATGATGCAAAATTCAGAAACTGCATCAGATATATCTCCATATGATCTGATTGGTATTATATTTGGAGAAGAGCATGCAGGTCGAGTTAGAGGACTCCCACATGGAGCTTGTCCTACCCTTGGTTTTAAAAAGTCTACTACAAGATTAAGTGGTATGAATTTTGCTTCATCTAGTGGAACTTCTCCAAATACAAATGACAAGTTTGTGAGGATAGAAAATGAGCTTGAAACTATGAAAATCCAAATGCAAGCATTACTTGCCTACATTGCTTCTAAAGAAGATGTTCTAGAATACCTAGCTTCTATTGCTGCAAGTTTGCCACGTCCCTCAGTTAATGAGGTATAATTTACTTAAGTAAATGACTTAAAGTTATTTTATTTCTTTCTTAAGTTATTTCAATAAAACATTACTTATATGTTTTATTTGCTGCAAGTACCAGATATTAGAAGCGGTGTGCCATCTGTAAATGACAACGTAGGATCAAGTGGAGTAAGCAAGACAAATTGATGTTTTGATGTTGATAATGTCTTGATATGTGTATTGTCTTTATTTTGGATATTGACATATGTATTGTCTTTTCTTTTTTTTTGGATATTGACATGGATAAGTAATTGTGATCAAATGATGAAAATACTTTATTATCTAAAATCATCTATAAAATTAATTTTGACTAATTTTTTGTGTAATTTTATAAGTTTATATTTTTGTATTTATTATTGAACAGGCTTATTATATTATGAAATCATAAATCATCAATAATTATAAATAATATATTATTTTCAAATTATGATAGTTGAAAATATCAAAATATAATGAAATAATGGCATTTTAAGGCACCACAATTTACATTGAGACTCTGCTTTCAATGAGCAAATTGCGGCAGTTTTAAATGTCGTTATTTATGTCTACAAAACGCCATTTTATACAATGCATCACATGGCGGTTGCTACGGCGGTTCATTACAAACCGCCACAATTTACTTTGTGACGACAACATGTACGAAGATTTTTGGAACCGCCACTAGCGTAAATTATGGCGGTTCAAAATGTCGTATTTAATAAAAAAAACCGCCGTAACTTACATAATTTTTTGTAGTGTGTGGAGAGGTTATAAACCTAATCTTAAATATCAAAGAGTGTGGGGGTGCCTAGCTAAGGTAATGTTACTTGATCATAAGAAAAGAAAAATAAGCTCTAAAACCTCTGATTGTATGTTTTTAGGATATGCTAAACATAGTGTTGCCTATATGTTTCTTGTTCTTAAAAGTGATGTAATTGAACATAATATTATTGTGCAGACCAAAAATGTTGAGTTTTTTTAACATATATTTCCTTTAAAGGTTAGTGAGACACCTGAACAATCTATAGATAATAATAGTGGGGTCATGTGTGAGGTTCTAAGAAGAAATGAAAGACAAAGGAAGGAAACTTCTTTTGGAGATGACTTTTATACCTATCTAGTTGAAAATGATCCAACAAGCTTTCTAGAGGCTACTAGTGTTCCTGATGCAAAATAGTGGGATAAAGCCATTAGGACTGAAATTGAATCAATTCAGAAAAATAATACTTGGACCTTAGTAGATTTTTCTAAAGGAGCAAAACCCGGATCTTTAAGAAAAAAGTATCACCCAGATGGATCCATAGATAAGTATAAAGCTAAGTTAGTAGCAAAAGGTTTTACTCAAAAACCCAACATAGATTACTTTGACACCTTTGCCCTTGTGGCGAGGATTTCCTCAATTCGAGTTTTGTTAGCATTAGCAGCTACCCATAAGCTAGTGATACATCAAATGGATGTTAAGAATACTTTCCTAAATGGTGATTTAGAGGAGGAAATCTATATGACTCAACCTCAAGGGTATGTTGTCCCTGGTCAAGAAAATAAGGTATGCAAAATTTTAAAATCTTTGTATGGATTAAAACAAGCACCAAAACAGTGGCATGAAAAACTAGATAGTGTCTTACTAAGTGATGGTTTCTTACCTAATGATGTTGATAAATGTGTGTATTCCAAATTTGAAAATGGTGAATGTGTCATTATATGTTAGTATGTGGATGACATGTTAATATTTGTTACATGCATTGATATAGTTTCTATAACTAAATTGTTTCTAGGATCTAATTTTGAAATGAAAGACATGGGTGAAGCCAATGTGATTTTAGGTGTTAGAATCATAAGGAAGGGAGATAGTATATTACTATCCCAAGAATAATACATTGAGAAACTTCTTAGGAAGTTTGGATATTATGAGTTCAAACTAGTGAGTTTAATGAAAAATTAATGAAAAATAAAGGATAATCTATTTCTCAACCACAATATGCTTAGATAATTGGGAGCTTACTACACTTAATGAACTTTTCAACACCTGATATTGCTTATGCAGTAGGTAGACTGAGTAGGTACACTCGATGTTCTAATTAAGAACATTGGGATGCACTTGCAAGACTTATAAGATACTTACGAGGTTCAATGGATTATGCCATTGAATATAGTGGATTTTCTGCTGTACTAGAAGGGCATAGTGATGCTAACTAGATCTCTGATTTAGATGAGACAAAATCCACTAGTGGTTATGTATTCACACTTAGGGGTGGTGCGATTGCATGGAGATCAGCTAGGCAAACAATTATTGCAAGATCAACAATGGAATTTGAGTTTGTTGCTCTTGAAATGGTTGGTAGTAAGGCTGAGTGGTCGAAAAACTTCTTAACAAACATTCCTCTAGGAATGAAACCAACCTCATCTGTATCAATACATTGTGATTGCCAATCGGCAATAACTACAGCTAAAAACAAGAACTACAATGGAAAGAATAGACATATACAATTGAGACATAATTTGGTTAAGCAGCTGCTAAAAAGTGGAATTATTTCCATTAATTATGTGAGGTCATAACAAAATCTAGCAGATCCTCTAACTAAACCCTTGGGAAGAAACATGATATTAGAAACATCGAGGAAAATGAGACTTAAGCGATTTGTAAAAAAACAAATGATGGCAACCCAACCTTTGTGATTGGAGATCCCATGAATAAGGTTCATATGGGTAAAAATAAGTCATTTGTTAGTTCTGATAGCACTAAATTGATTTTAATCAATAATGTCCATTCCTATGGTGTGTGTGTGTGTGTGTGAAAGTGCTAGAGACTGTATTTTTTTTAGGTTAAACTTTGTGATTAAAACTGGTGTAACAATTTTAGTTTAAAAAAGTTTTAATGGTTTTCATATCCCTTACGGGTGGTGTATGATTTGCAGCATACACTTGATGAAATCACCTATATGAGTGTTAAGTGGGGCTACTTGTATGAGATTTTAGGATGATCTCTAGAACACTCATGAATACCGGGCACGTGCATGGCCTACTAAGCACAACACAACGATAACAACAAGGATTGTGGGGGTGTATTGTGATTGATAAATCGCTAACACACACTAAGTGTTTTGGTTCATATAGCTTGTTATACCAATAACACTTTGTGTTAAGTTTCTCAATCTAGGATTGGTTCATATAGCTTGTTATACTAGCTCTAATGCATTACATCCTATGTGAGACCCAGGATTTCTTTCGTAGTTCTCTCTCTATATCTTATATTTTTGCAATATGTGGGGGATTTTTTAATATAATATTGCATAAGGCATATATATATATATATGTGTGTGTGTGTGTGTGTGTGTGTGTGTGTGTGTGTGTGTATGTGTGTGTGTGTATTGCCTTTGGTAACAAAATTTGTTTGAGGCACCTCCCTTTTGGCTGCCACAATACTCTGAAGCTATGCCCACACCTTCCAGAGCAGCACATAAAGTGAAGATATTATTCTACAAGCAAAAGGGTGGTTTGGCAGTTTTATGGCATGATGCTTATGAACGTTGAGGAGTTGTTGTTGTTTTTTCCACAAGTTATGTGATTCATCCGTAAACCTTGGTCGGCATATCTTGGATCTGATATCTTCTTTCCATGGGCCGTGGTGTTAGATCTAATTTCCAACATCTATAAATAGAGGCTTAAGTTCACCTCCGAAAACACACAACTCACATTTCCTTTCATTCTCTCTTATTTTCTCACTCCTTCCCATCTTATACTTCTATTATAATATCCTGAGTTATTTATTTACTCTTTTTTTAAGAGATAGTCTTGCTAGATTCTAAGATCCTTCCTGTTGTATCCTGGGGGGCTTGCGCAATACACCGCAGATAAGTCCTTAAGGACAGTAAATCTATACATCTCGTGAAGTTTTTTTTATTCGTGAGTTTGTCAGCTACTACAACAAAATTATATAATTATCAACAAAAGTATTGCTTATATTGTTATCTAATTCTAGTATGTTGGGCTACAACACTTTCACTACTCTAATGGATTTATCACTTCGTTTTCATATAAATTCTAGTCCACCCCTGTTTGATCCACTATGTTATCAACCTTTGGTCGATTGTTATATCTTACAAGCATGTGTCCTTATATAACTCTTGTTGTCTAACAACTAAGCCAATTCATGGCTAACTCAACTCAAATTCAGTTCTACACTACCATGGGGAGGTCTTAAAGTTTGTCTCAGCAAAGTCTCATGTTCAGTTGTGATTTTCCAGTCCATGTTCTAGGTTTCAGCAATGCAGATTGATTCGATCATTTATGGGACACTACATCTTCATTGGTAAATTTTTGGTTTCTTTAAAAACTAAGAAACAACACACGGTGTCTAGATCATTTTTAGTAGGGGTGGGTAAAAAATCCAATTTTCATGATCCAATCTACTTTTTCTCTTATCCAATCCATTTAATATCCATTTTATTAAAAATCCAATCCATTTAAAATCCATTTTATTGGATCTGGATTTCAATCTGATCTACATTTTATATATTTTATGGATTGGACATTCATTCTCTAAATCTAGATTTTCAAAATGGATAATCCAAAATATGCAATCCAAATTTTCAATTTATATTTTTGGTTAGGTTAGGCCAAAGGTCGGGACGAACTAGCCCAAATTTAGACGTATTTGACTGAGTTGGCGTGACCCTATACAAAATTAAGCCGAATTCGGCCAAATTCAGTCGTCGATCCTGATCGAAATTTGGCCCGATTGGTCTTGGATAAAATTTGGAAGTATTCAGTCGAGTTGACCCTGACCCAAATTTGACTGCATTCAGCCGCGACGACGGCGACCAAAATTTGGTCATATTCAGCCTAGTTGGCTTTTGTCAAAATTCGGTCGAAGTCAATCAAGCTTGCCTCAATTGAGATTTGGCCGAGGCGGCCCTGGCCCAAATTTGAACGTATTCGGCTGAGACGGCCTAGGATGAAATTTGGTCGTATTCAAATGAGTCGGTCACTATCGAAATTTGGTCGTATTCAACTGAGTCGGCCACAACCAAAATTCTTACGAATTCAATCGATTCGGCTCCGGTCAAAATTCGGTCGTGTTGGCCTCGACCGAAATTTGATCAAGTTGGTCCAAACCCGAATTTGGTCGTATTCAGCAGCGTCGATCACGACCAAATTTGGTTGTATTTAGGCGAGTCGGTCCCGACCTAAATTTGGCCAAATTCAGTCGAGTTGGCCATGACCAAAATTTGGTTGAGTCGACCCTAGCCCAAATTTAGCAGTATTCGATCGAGTAAGTTTCGAACAAAATTTGACTATATTCAGCTGAGTTGGCTGTGATAAAAAATTGGTCATATTCAGCCGAGTTGGTCCCGAACGAAGAATTTAGTGGAATCAACCTTGACCGAAATTTGACTGATCAGGCCCTGGCCCAAATGTGGCCATATTTGGCCAAGTCAGCTCTAGCCAAAATTTGGTCATAGTAGGCAAAATCGGTCTTGGCCGAATCCAGTCAAGTCGATCTCGATTGAAATTTTGCCGAATTGGCCCTAATCCAAATTTGGTCACATCGTCCCCGACAAAATATCTGTCAAATTTTATGGTATCGGCCCTATGAACACAAGTTTTAGAAAATTCAATTTAAATTTATTTTATGAAAAAATTGGTTTTGGATTTTGAACTTGATCCAAATATTTGGATCTGGATTTAAACTTGATCCAAATATTTGGATCTAGATTTAAAAAAATTCAATCTATTTTTTCTGAAAAAATGAATTTGGATTGAAAATCTAGTTTAATTATTTGGATCTAAAATGGATATGGATTGGATCATTAAAAATCCAATCCATGATCACCGCTAATCTTTAGAAGTTGATTATAGGCACTCACCTCTGCTACTTGTTAGATGACTCCTTTATTTACTCTCTAGTATTTGAATTTCCTGTCCAAAACAACATATCCTATATTGTGATAATCAAAGTGTGCTTCATATTGCCTCTAATCCAGTCTTCCACGAGCACACCAAATATCTGGAAATTGTTTATCATCTTCTCCATGAAAAAGATCAATCAAGTCTTATGCGACTTCTACCCGCTTCTTCAACTACCAACTTGCTGACAAGTTTACAAAGAATTCCTCCTCGCGATGTTGTTTGACATTCACACACATTCAACTTGCTGAGAGTGTAAAACAAAAGAAGCCCAATGCTCCCTTAGTCTAATCTATTTCCCAAACTTCAGCACATCCTTCAACATATTCTTAGCTTGTTTTCTGTTACGTTTTGTTGTACGCATGAGTACATTCTAGAAAATATTTGTTGTATATTACACCATTTTTTCTTGTCTTTTATGTTGTCCTTGTTGCTGCTTATTCAGCATGATATCATCATGTATATATTTTGTCCACATTTGGACAATCATACAACATGTTTGTCCTTTTTCTACTTTAGTTTTTGCATTGCCTATTTTTAAAACAATAATTACATATCTTTAGACATATCAAATTCAGGATCTGTTTCTAGACAAACTATTTCATATCCTACCTAGAGCGCACAATCTAGAAAACATTAGGCCTGCTTAAAAAAGAATGAGTTTTTCTTTTATTTAAGTAATAGAGATAGGTATTTTAGTAAATGTATTATAGCTATGAAAATATTGAAAAGAGAAAGCATGTGGTGGAAGTAGAAAATGACTAGAATAATACTTAAGTTCCATTGTACCGAGCTGTGATGTGCACGACAGGAGTTGCAGTTCTTTGTTGCTTTCAAAAATATTTTATTAACAAAATTGAAGATAACCTTTTAGAGGCACTAGGGTGAAGAGATGAAATATTAGTTGAGTTCCTTAAATTGGAAAACGTAAAAAGTAGGTGATGTGTATATATGGATTCTACTTAAGCAATCCAAATGGGGTTCTCCATTGTTGACGTTTATGTATATGTTAAAAATAAAATTTTGACAAATTATAAGAAAACTAAGTTAAATTTAACTCTAGAGAAAAAAAAAAAAGTGTTCCTACAATCTCTTTTAGAAGTGTTTATAGACTTCATCATGATATCAATCTTCCTAAGCATCAAAGTTAAACAATTGTATGCTTATTAATTTATTATTTGATTGTGTTATTATCAAATGTCATAAAAAATCAGAATTAAAATATTGGTAAAAGATTATAAAAACTTTTATTTATGGTAAGTACCTTTTCTTTTATAAAAGATCAAAATTTTGTATTTAAATATCGGCTATAGCAATCTTGCATCTAAGTGTGGTCAATTATTCTCTTAAAGTCAACGAAACTATGTATTCCATATTTGTTTTTCGGTTGAAATTATATCTTAGTTGAACTCAACTTATTGTAATCATTCTTAAGATTTGAAATAATTCAAATGTTTAAAATTAAGATAATTTTGAATCTCTTTCGGATTGCAAAAGTCTCCAAAATTCATGTTTATCCTCTTGATTTTCAAGTCAATTTGTTGACCAGGAATAACTACAAAAGATGTTACTTGCATATTCCTTGTTTTAAGCATTTGACAAAAGTAAAAGATCTATTATCTAGGTAAATATATGACAAAACCACCTGTCCCAACAAAAATCTGACGTGAAAAAACTATCTTGCTCGTTTTTTGTGATACAATATGATGATATTTGACTAATTACATTATGAAATTGACCAATTTTTTAAGGGCACATGAGGATTGAATTATCTACCAAGGAAAGTCTGAATTCTACAATAGAATGTTCAACCTACACTTCCCATCATGTGTGAAACGATCACATCCCCTCCACAAATGAAACTCAGATTGATTGCTACCATCCATGTATGTGAAACGAATTCCAAAATGCACTGAGAGCAAGAAAATCAAGCATGGTTGTACCTTGTGGATTTTGCAACACGATGGGGAATTGCACATGACACTGTACAAGTCGATCAAATATTTTTTCTCACAGAAACTGCAACTTACCTTTGTCTGTGAAGCGATAGGGAACAAGCATTTATAATGATAATATGGAGCTGTTGGCCAGTCATAGGCTTGGAAAATGTTAAACCCCCCCATCTCTTAAGACTAATTATAATTCTTCTCCAACTTACACGTACTTTAAACCATCATGCACTCTACTCAGGATACTCAAAAACAAGGCCTTTTGCTACACTTTTAGCTCTTCCATTACCAAATAGCTTGCTCACAATGGCCAATGCAAAATCTGTAACAGTGGCAAGTCCCTCACTAGTGATCAAATTTCCATCAATTACTACTTTGGCTCCATTTATTGCTTCGTCATTAACCTTGTCTAAGACAGAGGGATGGGCTGTGGCCATCTTGTCCTGCAACGGTAACAAATTTCTCATTTCAATGACGATTTCCTCAAATATTAGATCAGGAAACACGCACAATGGTAACAGTAGGGCAGCTAATACCTTAAGTAAACCTTGTTTATGTAGAATGGAAAGTGAAGAACAGATAGCCCCATATATTCTTCCAGCTGAATTTTGTTCTTTAAGAAGCTTCTTCAGAATTCTAGATTTGCTTAGTCTTTGTGTACCAGCAGTACCTCCCTAAAAATTCATGAAAATCTCAGCAACAACAAACAATAGGTGGGACAAAAACAAGAATCATCAAATTTTGCAGAGTGACTATCATAAACTAATTAAACTGAGTCGAGTGCAACTGCAATTGAAAACCCTAAAAATTGAAGAACCCCAACAATGATAATCATAGAACAAGACATGATTGTGACCATTCAATTTCACCCTTTGCTCTATGCACGTTGTATGTGGTTTTTGTTTGTTGGGGAGAGGGTTGTTACTGATTGTATATGTTTGAAAAGTTTAAAAATAGGGATTGATTTAATTTTGAAATTTGCAGTGCTTAATTTGGAAATCCACTAAAGTTTAGTTGGATTTGAGTCACCTTTATTTAGTTTTTAGTTGAGTGTTTAAATTGATAGTTTCATCTTTACTTGTTTACCCACTCTACCTACTCTAGCCAAGGATAAGTGAGTATTAGAACAAAATGAACTCCATTCAATTTTAACGTGTTCCAAACATAAACAATTAATTTATAAAGCAATTGAAATCCTATTTTCCACAATGGGTTATAAACATGAGAATCGATTTCCACATCTAATCAAACTTGAATTATCTAAAACTCAATAATAAAAGACTTCTAAGGTCTACTATAGCACCACGAAAAAATGCAGTAACACGTTTATTTTCAGAGTTTTATCTTACTGGAAGAATAATCAAATCATGTGCTGACTCTTGAGCATCCTTGATTAATATATCAGCAACAATTTTCGTTCCTTGTGAAGCCAAAATTTCAAGAGATTTCTCAACTGAAGCAACTATCACGTTAGCTTTTGCTCGCCTGAGAATATCTATCACAGTCACTACTTCAATCTCTTCAGAACCATGAGCAATTGGTATGAGGACCTGGGCAACATAATGAATAACTATATGTGTAAGTTTAAGATCCTTGTTTCAAAAGGATAGACAACTGAAGTCTTCCCAAATTATACAAATGTGGAAGTTAGTAATAACTTACACTAGGGGCGTGATGGCCAACGGACCATTCAACTTTATTGAACTCCTTCTTAGTTGCATTATCATCATCCGTTCTCATCAACTATTATAAAATAAGAGAGTATTGGATCAGGCACAGAACTTAACTGATGAGACGACATAAATCAAACATAAAAAAGAACAAGAAAAGATATTGATTTTTATAAATGTGATAAAAAAATATTGGATCCCAATTTACAAACATAGATTTCAAGCACATCTGCCATTGGTCACTAAATTTGCATTTCCCCTTTGATTTTTATTCCATTGTATACTAATTCAATGCCAGTACCATTACTTTCCAGCACGGAATTAGCCAGTAAAGAAAACAAAGAAACAACTGCATACAAGTACATAATATGATAACAAAGATGAAGGGAAGCAATTTATTCCTTTCAGGCAAGAAAGATGCTAATAAAAACAGATTACCAGCAATTCTGCAACCTCCCTAGCAACAGACTCCCCAAATAGCTGTTCGGCCAAGGACAAAGCAAACTGGTAAGTAGTTCCAGGGCCTGGGCTGGTTGTGAGTCCTCTGGAAACCTGAAGATTTGATTTAATGGCCCAAAAGGTTGGAAGGCTGTCGAAGAAGGCAGGGTGGCAAGTTATCTTGCATGACAAACTAGAGCATATTAGCCTTATCCAAATACCAAAAAAAAAACATAATGAAAATATAGCAAAAATTGTAGTGAGTAAAAGCAATTCCAATGGTATTATTTATGTAAAAAACTTGATTAGAATGCACTAATAGTATAATGTCATTTTATTATAGATTGGCATGCATGATAAGCTTGTTCACTTTCTTTACTTTAAATTTAACACAAACAAATACACACACACATATATTGTCGTTGTACAATTATTTGACACAAAGAGTCTGATAATTTTATCACACCATCCATTCTTTTCATTAATATGATAGGTTGATAGGATAAATTCTAATTGGATGTCGTGTACATATATAGATTAAGCTGTTTCCACTCCAATCTTGATCGATGGATCATGGGTACCACCACACTGTTAGGGCAACAACAATTTCCTATTCTAGATTTAGTCCGACAGACACTAAATGTGATTCATTTCCCTCTTAGATTTAGGCCTAACTTAATCTACAAATCCTACTCGTGATATTAAGGTTTACACTGATATGTATACACTATTTTACACATATGCAGGTTAGCTCCTCGGACGTGGGAGATTAACCCTTCTGCTAGAACCAACAATGGATAGCAAGATTAATTTGCATCCATGGCAATAAATTTAGATTGTATTGAAATCCAAGTTAAGCAAAGCACCTTCTTTCTCTTCAAAAGGCCCCATGGCAAAAGCGTGACAGCGGGAGCTGCACAAATAGCTCCATAGAGCCTGTTTTCCTCAGCTTGTTTGCTTGTGATTTTTCGCAGAACTTCGCAATCCCGTAGTCTTGCAGAGCCAGGCATTCCTCCCTGTCACTCGCGGTTAATACTACCATCAACAACACAAGAACCAGCACTAACAGTAACAGCAGTACCAACAGTGGTTTCGGTTAGAGAACTAACGGGTAAAGCAACGAGGTCAAAAATTTCATCGGAACACGTGGAAATGTCGGTGTCGGCCACTAGTTTGGTGCCTCCGGCAGCTTCTACTTGGAGCTGCGGCTCCACGGAGGCGACGGTGACATCAGCACCGGCGCGTCGAAGCACGTGAATCATGATAACGGCTTCCATTTCTTCGGTGCCCAAACCGATGGGAACCAGAACCTTCTTCGGAGGGATTGCATTTGGTGCTGTTTCAGGGGGAGAGATTGAAAGTGTGGCTTTCGGAGTGAACATTCTCTGCCGTGGAGCCGTGACGGTGGCGAAGGGTATGCGTGCGGCCACGGCGGAGGCGGTGACCGGAGAGAGGGTGGTGGAAGGTTGAGGCAGCAGCAGCAACGACATGAGGATTGGGGACTTCTGCTGCAACTCAACTCACTCTGATTCGAGATTAGATTACGACCAAAATTTGAATGCTTCTTTTAGTTTTTCTATTCTGTTCTTATAAATATTTTTGGTTTAATTACTCGAATCATACCTATTTTGGTATGAAAATTTCAAAATGGTATCCGCTTTGAACTTTGTCTCAATTTAGTACTCAATTTTGATTATTGCATCAATGTAGTATCCGCCGTTAAGTCTTCACAAACTGCGTTAACTACCTTGCCACATGTCAGTCTTTGGATTTTTTAATTTTTTTAATTTTTTTTTTGAATTTTTTTTGAAAAAAATTTTTTGCCACGTGTCAAATCCTTGATGTGACACGTGGCAAGGTACCTTGCAAGTGTCATTGTCTTTCTTTCAACTTAGTCCCCATATATGTGTATTTGTTCAATTTAGTACCCATATATGTTTATTTGTTTCAATTTAGTACCCAATTTATTTGTTTCAATTTTATTCAAATATTTTATTTTTATATGGAGAAATATTGTATCTCTTTTAAGACAAAATTTATTA
>Ga0214543_1003345_pt1 | contig 31138 bp, 30 predicted proteins | sample CNSS2metaG_FD_160094 | JGI IMG/M metagenome (GOLD analysis project Ga0214543, IMG submission 160094) | Root nodule microbial communities from cowpea collected in UCLA plant growth center, Los Angeles, California, USA - CNSS2 | ecosystem: Host-associated > Plants > Roots > Nodule | place: USA... | reverse complement strand
AAAAAAAGATAACCGAACTACGCCACAAATCCTTGTGTTTTAGCATGCTTTTCATAGTGGCCAAACTTGGTGTTTCTGGTATTTTTTCTTCACATCATAGAAAAAAATGGTTGCATATTTATCATTACGTATCTTCCCCTGTAACCATGCTCCAAGCCTTCATTTTGTTATTTTGACATATCTAATGCTATTTTAACACATAAGACAACAATAAACACACATAAATTACCAATTCATGGAAATTTTAAACATAAATAAGGGCATAAATACCAATAAGAGAAATTAACTTTTGAGATCTTGTATTTTATCCAAGATCACACATGCTCAGCTGAGCTAAACCAAAGGCTTACCCTTCTTTGTCTAAAAATAACCTCGTTCCTATGTTTCCAAAATTAATTGCAATCCACATACCTTTCCATATTAGATTTTGGTTACTATTTAGGTTAAAGAGATAAAAATGTTGAAAATTGATATTAGGTTGATTATGATGCATCGAAGACACCCCATCTACCTATCACACATATTCTACACCCTTCGAGATGCTCTACATGTAAAGAAGAGGTGTGACACACTCTCCTCACAATCTATCTGAACATAACTCACACATTATTTTGCAATTTATGTTTTAGTCTTATAATAAACACATTTAAACACCTTTAGTCTATAAAATTAAAATAATATACATATATATATATATATGAATTAAATTGAGTTAAGAAAATGTATGAAAAAGTTTAAGCAATTAACAGTTTATTGGGAGGATTAAACGTAAAGAATATGCAAGTAAGTAATCAAAGACTAAACAAATTTGGAGCAAATGAAGGGATAGAAGGTCAATTATTTCATAGTGATTGTTCCCACTATATAACATGCGTACTTCATCCTATTGATAGTTACAAAACGTACGGTAGGAGCACATGCATTATTATTATGCAATTACAAAGTCCAAAGGTGAGAGAGAAAGTGAGAGAGAGAGAGAGAGAGCGAGAGAGAGAGAGCGTGAGAGAGGAAGAGAGAGAGAGAAACTTGGTTGAGATAAGATGGGATGCACTTCACTACTCAGAAGTCCCAAGAAAGAAGAACAAGAGGTACCAGAAGCCATCACCTCCGTTTTACCAAATTCTGACCAATCTTACAGCTATGAAGATTTCAATATTTTGGAGGAACTGGAAGGGGTCTTCAACTCCAAAGAGGAACAAAAGTTGCTGCAACAAGACTCTTCAAGTGGCGAACTCCATTGGGATTTCATGGAATGGGAGGAATTTGCTCCCATTGAAGAGGAAGGAGAAGACGAAAACGAAGGAAAAGAACAGGTAACAGAGAGCACGAACCAGTACCCTTTTGAGGAGCAGCAGATAAAGAGAGAAAACATTGTTGGGTTTTGGGAAATGGATGATGAAAAGATGGTGGCTTTGAACTTGAACTTGAACTATCAAGAGGTTTTGGATGCATGGTCTAACCGAGGCTCTCTATGGGCTGATGACTGTTCTCTTTCCTTGGCAACCAACAATGGCTACTATGTTAGTATTTACAACACTCTCATATTCATATCTCCAATTCTTTTACTGTCATATAAATATGGTACTCTTTCTTTAAGTGTTTGATATATATGAACTGGTTGATATGCAGTGATTGAAATTCTTAGATACAAAGTTTTAGGGTATGTCTATTTATTTTTGGATAAGTCCAACGTTAGTTTTGCTATCTAGAATAGATATTTTTGTTCACTTTGTGTTTGGTAATATACATACATATTAAGAGAGTAGCCATGAATGGTATAATTGTTGTTTAGAATGGAGAAGTGCCGGTGTTGGAAGAAGAGAGAGCGAGAAGAGAAGCAAGTGTTCTTAGATACAAAGAGAAACGTCAGAACAGATTGTTCGCAAAGAAGATAAGATACCAAGTTCGGAAACTAAACGCTGATAAAAGACCAAGAATCAAGGTTTCACTTTTGAATTTTTTGTGTTTCTTTTTGGTGGCATTGGGTTTTGCAGTATGGTCATTTTGTTTGTTTTGTTATGAAAGCAGCTTTTTCCGATATTTTTGTTGTAGGGTCGCTTTGTGAAGAGACACTGAAGTTGCTCCGGAAAGATCTCAAACCCAAAATATCTCCCAAAATATCTAAGCCCACTGTACATTTATTTTCAACTTCAAACGTTGTTTCTTGTATTTATCCATTCAAATTATCTCTCTCACATCCTACACAACTTCAAAACAAAGCAAACAAAAAAAAAATAATAATAATCAAGTACCCTGCTTCTAATTTCAATATAAAATTTATTCCATGTTTCAAATTTATAAAAAAGAAAAACAATTTTGGAGTTTTATGTGTCTTCAGGTCCACGCTTGTTGTTTTAATTTGGTGCTCTTTTTTATCTGTAGTTTACTATTTTGATCTTATGTGTAAAAGATTGCAAATTTTAATTATAAGATAAACAGATTCGGAAGATAAGAAAGACAGAGATGAAATTACATTAAATTTACTAGTTTAACCGCTAAACTTTATAGTTTTTTATTACCGTGAAAATAATAAAACAGGATTAGTTTAATGATTAAACCTTAACATCTCTTGTTCTTGTCTTTCTCCTTTGCCTATTTCCAAGGTGTGTGGTCTATGGTTGTCGTTGATCATCCTGATATATTGATTCCAACTTTCAAATGGATATACCCATCGGTTCTCAAAACGAGAATAATAGAAAACACCACGAAAAAAAAAAGTTATGGTGGATCTACCACCGTCTTTCTCTTTTTCAATTTTTTTTTTTTAGAAAAGTGTTTTCTGATTTGGTATGATTTGATTTCGTACAAAAGTGGTTTAAAGATTCGATTCTCAAATCATATAATATTCCACAAGAACTTCATACTACTAATTAAAATTAATCTTCTTTTCTATTAATTTCGTTACAAATCTATCTTTTAGGGTACTAATTAACTACTTAAGTAAACGTTGAGCACTAAAAATAGCATTTTATCTTTGCCAATTTAGTTGCGTGATGAACTTTTCAGCCATGTTTGTACTTTAAGCATGTAAGCATGACATATCTCGCAAGTGAACTACAAAAAAAGTGTATATTTTTTCTGAATTATATGTTAGTTGGAGATATTTTCATGTTACTTTCCAAATGTTGACCTGTTCAAAGTACAATTGTGATAGTGAATATAGATTCCTTCTCTGTTAAACTATGACTGACAAAGAAATTGGTAGGGATTTCACTGTGTGAATAGCTCATTTTAGTGAATTATATTTTCCTCTTTTTGGGAATATATATGTTTTCTCCTTTTTTATTTTAAATATACAGAATAGCTCATTCTATAATAAGTGTGATATTGATACAGAATATTTATTAATTTTTCGATGTCAGAAATTAGTTATTAAAGTTTTTTTTTTTTTGTTTTTTATACCAACGAACCAGATAGAACCATTTAATATTGTACAAGTGATTTCGATAAATTCAAATCCATACCATGGAAAAAATGGAAGTTTTTACCATATCTTTAACCAATTGTTCAAACCCACATACAAAATCAAGGAAGAAAAGAGTCAATGATTCCAAGTTGAAAAAATTATTATAAAATATTAAATTTGATCTTTTACTGGTTTACATGAAAAGCAAGAAGGAAAAAGGGAAGTGACATGGTTGGTATTGAAAAGAGAGAAACGTTAGTAAATGACTCAACGCTTGGAGTAAAAAGTGGTAAGGGACAAATATAATTAATTATCTCGTGCATAAATATTATATTTTAAGTAATTATCTAATGGATATGTTTAAGTTTAATTAGTAATTTAGTATTTATATTTAGATTTTTTTACTTTTATAATTTTTAATTTAATTGAGTTTTATATTTCTTTTTCAGTTGAGTTTTGTATTATTTTTATTCGATTGAATCATTATTTCTTTTAGAGAAAAAAAAAAAACTCAATCGATTTCATTAGGTTGAATTGAGATGAATGTCTTTATAAACATGTTATTTAAGTTATTTTTATCTTGAAATTATTTGGTTTTTTTCTTCTCTATCTTTCTTTACCTTCCATCACATTCCTTTACCTTTCTCTACCTCCGATCTTAGACCAATATTTATTTAGGAGTCAAAATAATATACAAAAAATTTATATATTTAATTAGTATCATTAATATAATAAAAATGAATACATAATTTAATATAACAGTAATAATAAAGGAAATCACATATATATCTAGGAATGTAAAAAAAATTCATACTCACGGGTATTCGTAGATAAAGTCCGCAACAGATAGAAAATGAATATTGTAAATGGATATTTGTGGGTATTTTTATACCTGCATGTTAATGGGGCGGGTACGAGTATCATAGTATCTATACCCATGGATATCCGTACCCGCTATACTCTCATGTAAATTAAAAAAAAACATGATTGAAACATTAACACATTGATTTTGAATGTGTTATATTTTATCAATTGGTTTTAAAGAATCTTCATTTCTTTGTAAATTGTCATTCAACAATATTTAAATGGATTATTTGCACTTTGTATGAAATTTATGAATGTTATGCATTGCATTTTTATGTGATTTTATAGTTAAAATATGTTGTTAAATATTAAATTTTTTTATGGTAAATACCTGCAAGTACCCGTGGATATCCGATATTAAAAAAATATACGGGTACCCGTATAATGGATATCTGCACGAATATGGATACAAGTACATGGCAGATATTTATTCTGTGGCTAGGGTACGAAAAAGCTATTTCCCGTACCTTACCCGCCCTGTTGACATGATATATCTAAATAAAATAAACACAAGGTTATCCTAGACTTAGACTTAGAGCCCATTATATAGTCACTAACACCCACCCCTTAGGTTATCCTAGGTAATGTGGGACTTTTCAAAACGTGTTATTTTTATTAGCCCAACATTTCCTACTAGGCGCACTAGTCAAAAAGTTAGTCATTAGTCAGGGGGAACTCTTTTTACTTAAGAGAGTAAGACCTAAATGTCACGATTCGATTGTGACTTTGCCCACTTGGCCTCTGTAACAGGACAATTGATGTCACCTGGAACACACTTAAGCATTATTTTTTTGGAAATGATATTTTGACACACTTTTGACACAGGCTTACATGTTTTTTTTAAAGTAATTTTTAATTTATTTTTTAAAGTATTGACTATGGTTCCATTTTTTCTACAATGGCTTTCAAAGGTACTTGGTATAGAGTCGCTATGACTTTCCATTTATGCCTTCCATTTGCTTGTGTGTTCCTTCCATTTCCGTGTTGCATTGGTTCGTTGGCCTCTATGGTCCATTGGTTCGTTGTTTATTCTTGCATTGGTAGGAGTATGTCGGCGTCGCTATGGGGTTAATTGTGACTGAGCTTGTTTCCTTCATTTTGTCTTCCACGTGAAACAACAATGAAGTAATTGATGTTTTGCCTCACTTTGAGATCAACCCTTTTGTGTTTTTTCTCCAGAATGGTGTTTTTATCCCTTTTTGAATCTCTGCAAGAACTCTTTAATCAACCAAAAAATGATATTTTTTTTATTTGGTTATTGCTAAGGTGTGTCGAAGTCCTAAGTTGGCTCGCGATGGTTTTGGCTTGCGCACAGGCTTCGTTGCTATGTTGGAAAACGAACTACTACAGGTGGTTAATACATTTTGTGTGATAGTTGACAGTGGCACAACGATACAGGTGCGATTTGTGTTCGTGATGACTAGGGATGTCAAAAAAATTTGTACCCACCGGTATCCGCGGATAAAACCCGCAACGAGTAGGAAACAAATATTAAAAATGGATACGCACTACCTGCAAGTACGAGTATTTTTTATACCCGCATGTTAACGGGGCGGGTACGAGTATCATAGTATCCATACCCGTGGATACCCGTACCCGCTAAACTTTAATTCATAAAAATACCCTTATATATATATATATATATATATATATTAGTAAAAAACATTTTGACCTAATTATTTCTAAGCTGCACATCTTGTCTTGTCTTTTATCTTCATTCTTCTAGCTTTAGGTATTGGTACATTGTCTTATTCTAGGTACACCCATTGACATTCTTCTCTTTCCTTTCTTTGAAATTGAGCATATACATCAAACCCTATATAGACAATGGTGTTTATGGTATGCTTGTTGTCAAATGATGGAATCAAAATAAGAATACTTGGTACATGGCAGTTGAGGTTTATTATTTAGTTATTTTGTTTATTTTTCAGGAATCAATCGGAGAAAGTGAGTTTGTTGATTAAAACACTAATTAAAGAATTTCTATTGTGTTGAACGTCATTTTATATTTACTTTTATAATTATTTGGACTTGTATGAACTTGAGTTTATTTGAACTTTATTTAAAATTTATAACATTGATGTATTTTATTTTATTTTATTTGAATTTATGATTAAATATATTTTTTTAAAAATAATTTTGTAAATAATCGTGGATACCGGCGACTATAAAAAAAATAGGCGGGTACCCGCATAACGGATACCCGACAGATATGGGTACGGGTACGGGGTGGATATTTATCCAGCAGATAGGGTACGAGGGAGCTACTACTCGTACCTTACCCACCCCGTTAACATCCTTAGTGATGACGATGGTTCTGCATTAGGGTTTGCTCATAGTGTGCGTAATAGAGGTGAGTTCTCCAGGTGCACGAAAATGGAGGTCTTGTCGTGGTTAATGGTGGATTGGTTTGCTTCAGGCGGATTTGTGTCATGGTTGTATGGCACAACTGGGAGTGTTTTACCACAGACAGAAAAAAATTAATTGGTAAAAGTTTTAAAAAAGTATACAAAAAGTAAAATGTAGCTCCCTACTTATTTGTTCACATTGCATATTTGGTTTGACGTATTTTTATTTTCAAGCTAGCACCCAATGCAAGCGATGAAAGTTAATTTTTGTGACTTCTAATGAAATTCGTGGTGCATAGGAAATATATCTCATTAGACTACTAACAAATATTGATGGGTAAAAGTTTTACAAAATTGTACAAAAAGTAAAACCTAACTTCCCACTTATTTACTTATTTGTTCATTATGTCACACTTATGTTGCCGAATTAGTTTGTTCTGTTTATTTTTTGTTAAGTCAGTCACCAAATGCAAGGGTTGTTTTTCTGAAATTGAAACCTTCGCACCCATACACCCATCTACGGAAGCTTCTCACCATAGCGATAACCAAATAAAAAAATCTCTTCTTGGTAGATTAAAGGAAATGAAAGCGACCCATAATTTTTTTTCCTTGCGGATTGTAGATCTGAGGTGCGTTCTTACAGAGATTCAAAAGGGTGGAAAAAAACACCATTAGGGATAAAAGCACAAAGGCATCGATCCCGAAGTGACACCAAACATCAACTCTTTCTTCATTGTTTCACGTAGAGAAGAAAAACGAAAGAAACTAGCCCAATCACAATAAATTTCCACAATGGTGTCGTAGAGAAGAAAAATGAAAGAAATAAGCCCAATCACAATAAATCTCTACGAAGATGCCGACATACTCCTACTAATACAAAAACAAACAATGAACTAATGGACCATCGATGTCAACAAACCAATGCAGCACAAAAATGGATACCAATTACCTTTTAAAGCCATTGTGAAAAATAGAGGTGTCAATTTGGCCCAGCCCACAGGGTTTGGCCTTGGCCCATGCGAGCTAGGGCCAAAAAAGCCCACATTGAAAAAAAGCCCTCAACAAAGAAGCTTACAGGGCCAAAAACCCTACAAAATCCCTATGGGCCAGGGCCAACCCATGGGCTTTCATCTTCCACATGAAAAATATATTATTTTTTTGAAATATATTACTATTTAAGTGACAGGCCCAACGATCTAGACAAGCATGACGACCCGAATAGGTCGAACGACCCGGACCTGCCTGACGACCTCGACAAGAACGACGAGCCCGATGATCCAAACGGGCCCGACGACCTGAACAGGCCGACAACCAAGAAAAACCCGACAACATGGACAGGCCCGACGACATGGACATGCTCGACGATCCAGACGAGCTCGACAACCAGACGAGACCAACGATCCGGATGGGCTCGACGACCTAGACGAGCCATACGACCTAGACGGACCCGACGATTCGGATAGGCCCAACTACCCGGACGGGCCCAAAAATTCGAAAGGGCCCGACGACCCGATGACCCGAACGGGCCCAATGATCCAAACAGGTCCAACAACCCGAACGGGCACGACAAACTGTATCGACCCTATAAGACCCGAGAAAATTAAATAGTTAATTAAATAATTATTTAATAATTGCGGGTAATAGAAGCATTTAAAGTATTTAATGCGGATTGCTATGATGTGGAAAAGTACTAGCTCAAATGGTTGAGAGTACTTTGATTATGTGTGAGGACTTGAGTTCGACGTGATTTTTATGAATTTATGAATTTTTATGCTCTATATTTGGATGTGGGACATGATAACATAACCTTAGAATTAGAGTTATTATCATAAAATATGATTAGTTGAATTTGTTGTGCACTTGCTTTGTGATTGTAGGGTTGTGAGTTCAAACCTTGCTAAGGACAAATTCATCCTCTTTTTGCTAATTTCTTTTGGCATGAATATGAAAGGGTTGGGAAACCTAGCAGCTAATGGAGAGGCAACGTAGGGGCTGAAACACAATGGGTTAATATCCATTGAATGGCCTTAGACATAATTTTTATTTAATAAAATTTGTTTTAGCAAATTAAAGAACAATTAGAGCACATTATGCTTGAGAGAGAAGAGAGAAGGAGAGGAAAATTAACCTGGGAAAGTGCAGACAATTCTGAGAGTGAGAGGGGGTGATTCTGGTTCGTGAAAGAGGCCAAGGAGAGAAGAGTTGAAGTGCTTCTTTTTAGCAAAGGGAAGAAGGTGTGCAAGGAGAGTGAGAATCTCAATTGGAGCGAGAATTCCATGTAAGGGGAGTTGTTTTCGAGTGTTTTTAATCATATTCACCATATTGTGCCTTGAATGATCGAAATTGCATGTTTCCATCTGTTTTCCGCATTGTTTTATCGAGTTTCTGGGTTTTTCCCAAAAACCGCCTGGCGGTTTAATCCCTACCGTCAGGCGGCTCATCAGTGGTGGGCGTTGTTCTTGTTTTGGCTTGAATCTCTTGGCGGTGATGGATATCTGCCAGGCGACGCGACATTGTTCGCGTTCTTTCTGGGTTGTTTTGATGTTGTTCGTGCGGAAATCATTGTGGTTTCTGAAATTGATGTGTGTAGATCATATTGGGTGCATTGTTGATATGAAATTAACCCGAATTTAGGGTATGGAAAAGTTTCGGACATACCATGTATAGAAATCTGTGATCATATGCTTAAGTGTGAGAAGGGATTTAATTGGGGTTAATTCTAGAAGATAAAAGCTAAGTAAAGACATTAAGAATTTGATTGCGAATAGAAAGTCCAGTTTATCATATATGTATTACTGCAATTTGGTGTGTTAGGCAACAGGGATGGATTCATAAAAGGCCTGAAGTCACTCGCAGGTATGGAGGATTATGCATTTAAATGGGTACTGTTGTACCGCCTGGCGGAGCTATGCTTGCCGCCAGGCGATAGCGAGGCCAGGGGTTGTTCTATGAAATTCTGGTAACGGCGTACAGGGTTGTTGGGAAGATTTGTGAGTCTGTTTTGGGGAGAAATTATTTGTGAATGAATTGTGGTTGAATTGGGCATGGAAAGACGATTAAAATGGGGACTTTAGAATGATTGGATTATAATAATTGGATGAGGTAAGAAATAGGTGTGAGGTATTAGAAATTAGCTAAGAGTTAAACAAGCATTCTGCAGGTATTGAGTGTGAATCTTGAGTCCTTTGGTGGGGCTGTGGTAAAGGGATTGGAAAATAATTAGGTGTTGGGTATTATGGAAATGGACAATCCTGTAAGCATGGAATAAAGATATATTAAGACTATTGAAAGGAAAGTGTTGGTCATTACAATGTGGTATATTTAGGGGTGTGATTAAAGGTATTGAAATGCTAGCTGTTTCCATAGGTGTGGATGGAGTTGCTATATTATGATAATTCTCTTGTTAATTGAGAAAACTTGAATAGATGGATTGATCATTGTAAAGTATAGGTACTTGATTACATACAATAGTTGTAGACTAACCATAATGAGGATTCGATATTGGAGTCTCTATTTGGTCCTTGGAATTGAGTTATGCAGCAAATCAGACTAATTGAGGTGCTAAAAACCAGTAAAGTGTTGTTTCTGATATGGCACCTGGTGACACGATGGGTGCACTAGGCGATAAGCGTAACAGGGGTGGAATATTGTCACAAGTGCGCCTGGCAGCAGAGTGTGACCCGCTAAGCGGTAGACGCCACAACAATGGGTCTGTGTGAGAGTGGCACTTGGCGGCAAGGGGTAACCGCCAGGCGATAGCAGAGAGAACAGGGGTTGCGTGCAAGTTTGGCGCCTGGCGAAGAGGACTGTATCGCCAGGCGGTCTGGACCAGTTTCACCTGGCGGTGCTTGGTGTTGCTCCAGGCGAAAATCCAGCAGACTGTGACTTGTGTTGTGTTGAATTTTAGCAATGATGCTATACTTGGATCGGGAGATGTTGTGCCATGAGCGGGTAGGTTCATGGATGGTGGTTAACATGTGATGATATGAGCGGGGAGGTTCATATCCAGTTACTCTCGCGTGGGGATATGAGCGAGGTAGGTTCGTATGTTCTGTGCTCACACTTGAGAGATGCCATGTGCGGGGAGGTACGAGACTGGTGGATCACATGTGTTGGAGTACGGGCGGGTATGTCCGTAGAGTAGGACTACGAGTGGAGAGGTTCGTAGAGCAGGACTACGAGCGGGAAGGTTCGTAGAGGCAGGACTACGAGCGGGCAGGTTCGTGTGAGCATCATATTCCCGGGTCCAAGGCCAACCATTTGTGTGATTGAAGGCTAAAAAGTCTTGAGGTTAAGGTCTTGGCCAAGAACTTTGTAGAGTGTATAAGATTGGGTGTATGACTTATTTGGTGATAATATATATATATATATATATATATATATATATATATATATATATATATATATATATATATATATATGTTTATATATTGTTTTTATTTTCTCAGCTCACCCTTTCTGTTTGTGTATGACGATGATCGTGTGACTTGTACACGGGAGCAGATGTTGATACAGGTGATGCTGAGGATGCTTAAGCGACAGAGTAAGGGCTAGCTTGGGAATTAGAGCTAGGATTTTTCATTATATATTTATGATGTTTTCATTTATGGCTTTGGATTTTGGAACTTGTAGAGCTTTATTACTACTACTTTATAAATTTTGGCACGCGAATTTTATATTGTAAATTTTCCCGCGTTGGGAAAAATAACATTGCGACTTTTGATATTTAATTGTTTATTTTAATTATTTATTTAGTAATATTCCTTAGGGATGTTACAGACCCGACGACTGGGACGAGTCCTACGACCTAGACAGGCCCGACGACGAAGACTAGCTAGATGACACGTACGGGCCTGACAACCCGGACGAGCCCGACGACCTGAACGCGGCCCACAACCTGGACGTCCTCGACGACCGGAATAAGCCCGACGACTTGAACAAGCCCGACAACTCGGAAGGGCCCGACAAACCGGACGGTCCCAACGACACGGATGGGTCTGACGACTCGGACGGGCCCAACGACCCAGACGGGCCCGACAACACGGACAAGCCCAACGACCTGGACGTTTCCAACGATTCGAATGAGACCGATGATCCGGACGGGCTCGTCCACCCGGACGGGCCCGTTCACCCGAACCGCTCCGATGATCTAGAGTGGACCAATGACCTGATTAGGCTCGTCCATGTCATCGGGCCCGTCCGGGTCGTCGGGCCCATCCGGGTCGTTGGGTTCGTTCGAGGCGTTGGGCTTGTCTGGATCAACGGTCTCGTCCGGGTCGTCGGGCCTGTTCAGGTCGTTGGGCCCATCTGGATTATCAAGCTCGTTCGGGTCGTCGGAACTATTCAGGTCGTTGGGCCCATCTAGGTCGTCGGGCCCTTTCGGGTCATCGAACCCATTCGGGTCATTGGGCCCATTTAGGTTGTCGGGCCCATCCTTATCATCGGCCTCGTCCAGGTCATCGTGTCCGTCTGGGTCGTCGGGCCCGCCCGGGTCTTCGGGTTCATCCGCGTCGTTGGTTTCATTCGCGTCGTCAGGCCTGTTAGGATCGTTAGGTCTGTCTGGGTGGTTGGGCCGGTTTGGGTCGTAGAGCCCGTCCGGGTCGTCGGTCCCATTCGGCTCGTCAGGCCCGTCCTGATTGTCGGGCCTATCTGGGTCGTCTGTCCCGTTCGTGTTGTCGGGCATGTCCGGGTTGTCAGGCTTGTCCTGGTCGTTGGGCCCATCTTGGTCGTCGGGCCCGTCCTTGTCATTGGGCTCGTCCTGATCATTGGGCTCATTCGGGTCGTCGAGTCCATCCGGGTCATCGGACCCGTCCGGGTCGCTCGACTTGATCTTTGACTCTAACTTGATGTAGTATTATTTGGGGTTAACCCACCTTAGCCCTAGCCCTAACCCACTAGAGAGGGGGCTTTGGGGGCTGAGACTTTTTTTTGGCCCCCTCATTTGGGGCCCCCTAAAAAGGACTTTATGAAAAGTGGGCCAGAGCTGGCTCATAGGCTAGGGGCCAAATTGACATCTCTAGTGAAATATGAAACCCTAATCAATACTTCATAAAATAAATTAAAAATTATTTTTGAAAAAGCTAAGTAGACCAATGTTTAAAATTTATGTGTCAAAATATGATTATTTAAAGGGATAAATATGTTTTTGTCCTTCAATTTTTTAGTTAAAATTAGAATTAGTCTTTTCTAAAAACTTTAAACTAAATTAGTCCCTCATATTTAAAAATGTATAGATTTAGTTCTTTAAACCAATTTTTTTAAGTTTATTTAACGTTTCAAACGCATTTTTAAGCGAATATGTGTCAAATAATGTAAACAAATTAAAATATTATAATAAAATGTGTTTAAAATATCAACTAAATTTAATAAAATTTGATTAAAAAAACTAAATTTATATATTTACATAATTGAAGAACTAAATTATTCATTCAAAGTTTTCAAAAAATACTTATTCTAATTTTCGATTAAAAAACATATTTAACCTTTTTAAAACAGCCATGTTGTTGTTTAATACTATAGTGCACAGTGTAGAAAAATGCGAACACATAGAACACTCCAGAAGACAAAGAAATACCCAACACTGACTCTAATTGACACACTTCTCCGGCTATGCATAACTCCGTCAGCGGCGGCGGAAGCGGCAGCGTGTGCCACGTGGTGGCCATGCCGTTTCCGGGGAGAGGCCACATCAACCCCATGATGAACCTGTGCAAGATCCTGGCATCGAGAAGACCCAATGATATTCTCATAACCTTCGTGGTCACCGAGGAGTGGCTCGGATTCATCGCCGCCGATCCCAAACCGGAATCCATTCGCCTCGCCGCCATCCCCAACGTCATCCCTAACGAGCGCCACAAAGCCGCCAATTTTCCCGCTTTCTACGAAGCCGTCATGACGAACATGGAGGAGCCCTTTGATCGGCTCCTCGATCGGCTGGAGCCGCCGCCGACCGTGATTATCGGCTGCGTTGAGCTGCGCTGGCCCATCGCCCTCGCAAATCGAAGGAATATTCCCGTGGCTGCGTTTTGGACCATGTCGGCGTCGTTTTACTCCATGCTTCATCACCTTGATGTATTTGCACAACAACGGCGTTTGAACGTTGACAAAGATACGCTGGGTATATCACTTCTTTACTTCTGATTTTGTTTATTTACTTTGCCAGTGGTATTATATTCATGAAAAAGAAAAAGAAAAAGAAGCTTAATGCATAAACATTTGGTTGAATATTCGTTGGAGAAGATGCATTTGCGTTCCTTAACAAATGTTAAGTTGGAGATGTAGTGATAATTTAGCAGAATGTTTGCTTATATGATATGGCATTTGTGTCGATACGTGTCGGACACGGGACACGTCATTTATATAGCTTATATATCTGTCTTCAATCTCTAACTGTGATGACTGGTGTAGTGATTTGGCATAACTGTTAAAGGATGAAACCATTGCTTATTGTCTTCAAAAGGGTAATTCAATTATATTTAGGTTCATGTCTTATCTGTGGTGTTTTATAAATGATGCAGAGGGAAAAGTAGAGAACGTTCCTGGAATTTCTTCGGCTCATTTGGCAGACCTTCGAACTGTGCTTCATGAAAATGATCAACGAGTCCTGCAGCTTGCATTGGAATGTATTTCGAAGGTTCCCAAAGCAAATTATCTTTTACTCACCACTGTCCATGAGTTAGAAGCTGAAACGATTGAATCCTTAAAAGCCATATTTCCATTTCCAGTCTATCCTATTGGCCCTGCAATACCATATCTAGAATTAGGAGAAAACCCTTCTTCCATCAACAATGATCATAACCGTGACTATATAAAATGGCTAGATTCTCAGCCACCTGAATCAGTATTGTACATTTCTTTGGGCAGCTTCCTTTCAGTGTCTAGTGCCCAAATGGATCAAATTGTTGAAGCACTAAACAGTAGCAACGTTCGTTATCTTTGGGTGGCTAGAGCGGATGCTTCTTGGTTGAAAGACAAGTGTGGAGATAAGGGTATGGTGGTGCCATGGTGTGACCAATTGAAGGTGTTGTCTCATTCTTCTGTAGGTGGATTTTGGAGCCACTGTGGATGGAATTCCACTCTTGAAGCTCTCTTTGCTGGGGTACCAATGCTCACATTCCCTCTTTTCTTGGATCAAGTTCCAAATAGCAGCCAAATTGTAGATGTGTGGAGGAATGGGTGTAAGGTGGAACAAGAGAAGTTGGAGAGTGAAGAAATTTTGGCAAAAGAAAAGATAGAAAAGCTGGTTAAGAGGTTTATGGTTCTTGAAAGCCAAGAGGGAAAGCAGATCAGAGACAGGGCAAGGGAAATCAAGGCCATGTGTCACGGAGCTATTAGCACAGGTGGGTCCTCTGATGGGAACCTTGATGCATTTATTAGATACATTTCAGAAGACTGATGCATTGAGAAGCTTGGATTATAAAGGGTTGCTGATTGCATTTGCCTGTAAGGATGTATATAACATTGTAAGCATGGATAATTCTTCAGTTTCACACTTTCACCTTCTGCCTGTTACACCCATCACTATATATCTGGTTAGTCCAAATTATTTTGAGTGACAGAGATACATAAAGTTAACTTATCGTTGTCTAAAATGACAACATCTCCCTAAAGTTGTCTCAAGGTACCAAATCAATAGGCAAATGTTAACTTCAATGCCAATATTTAATGATGTAAATCTTTCATTTGCATGACAATGAAAGTATGTCTTTTTCTCCCTCATTTTCTTTTCTTTTTATCCTTTTCAAAAAATGTTTACTCTTGTACAAATTTGCTGAGAAAAATTTGAGTTGCTAAGTTAATCATGCATTGTGGGTTATCTATTTTTCCTTTTTTTTTTCAGTTTTCGATATAATTGGCTCGCAAATTTTTAATTTGCTAAGCGAATCAACTCTACTCCACAATTCTATCTTGTTTCCAAAACCCAATGTTAACTTCCAAAACAATTTCAATTGTTTTACCTTCTCCATTCAAGTTCTTCACTTTATTAGCTTGTAATGAACTTCAAAATTAAAGAAATAGAAAATTTTGCTCAAATAGATTGCGTGATGGGATTATTTTCAAGGTTGGTAATGCGACCATAACTCAAAATAAAGAACACCTCAATAATTTTTAAAAATTGCATAAAATTAGTTTCAATCCAAATAATCAAGTTTAGTTTTAGTATTTCCAATTCAAAGATCTCACACTAAAGAATGGCTTAAATATCGCTTCGTATCATTTCTACTCAGATGATTTGTGATTTCCAATTAATCAAAGTATATTTGAAAGAACATAATTGTTCTAATATAACTAAAAATTTCAAAGTAAATCAAATTGAATTAACCATCTAAACTTACTCAAAACTCATCCACAAAGAGGTAAATACAAAACTTAGAAACATCAAATATGGCATAAAACGATAGCTTCTGTATACATTTTTTTTAAATATCTATAATATTATATTGGTACGTGATGATATTATAATATTATTAAGTTAATATACAAAATAAACTTATATTTATTGAAAATAAATAAAATAAATAGAGAAAATATGAGTAGATAACTATTGATGAATAGGAAAAAAAAGAAAAAAAATATACAATTTGATAGAAAATATGTAAAAATAATTGTTAATTTTTAAAATTTTTTTGCAAACAATTATATTTTAAAGTGTAAAATTGAAATTATGAAATGTGGAGAGAAAATCCTCTTTTTATATATATATATATAAAGGTATTTAGGTAAATTAGAGTTTAGTGGGTATTAATACTAAGATATTCATACCTATCCCGTTAACATGCAAGTATAAAAAATATATTGTATCCATTACCCGCGAATATTCATTTAATATATCTATTTTTTACCTGTTAGGAAATATATATATATATATATATATATATATATATATATATATTTAATACAAATTATTTTGAGTGACAGTAAATCTTTATGACTGTTTTGGTCAAGAAAAGTGCCAGATAATTCTTAACCAAAAACAAAAAGAAAGAAATATTTTTAACCCTAGCTTAAGACTTGCTTAAGTCAAAAACAATTTGTCCCCTGACCATGAGAGTAATATTCTTATTTATAGTAGATGAATCAGTCACAAATATTACATATATACATAATAATCTTAAAGATAATCATCAATATCTTCCTAAATCTCAACCAACCTAAATAATAACTAATGCAACTATAATAATTACATAATATTCGTTAGTATTATTTTCCTTAATCTTAACTTCTTACAAGGAGGTTAGTTTGTTATCCTTATTGACATCGACTCTATAGTGATACAACTCTACACCTCTGCTCATCCTTGCTCAACCATCGGCTTTATGGCGATGTCACTTCATATCTCTGTTCTTTGTTGATCATCACCCTATCATCGGTAATATATTGACCTTATCATCGACAAAATATCGACGCGCTGTTTCTGGACGGGTACATAGCTCTCCAACTTTTTGAAGTTCCTCTTCTTGAAATGAGGAACTCAAAAGTTGTCAAATCAATCGTCATCACCACTTCCCACGATCCATCATTGCATTCTACCTACTCTTTTTCTTCACGATTTCACTCTCACAGGTATTTTTCATTATATCTGTATAATCCTTTGTTTTCACTCCCATTATTTTGCTGATTATTTATCTTCATTATTGCTGGTTGATTATTTATCTTCACTCGGTCATGAACCGAGCTCTCAATCTCGTTCATGAATCGAGCTCTCAATCCTGCAAACACATTATAAAACTCCAAAACAATTAATCACTCGGTCATGAACCGAGCCCTCAATCTTGCAAACACATTATAAAACCCCAAAATAAATAATCACTCAGTCATGAACTAAGCTCTCAATCCTGCAAACACATTATAAAACTCCAAAGTAATTAATTACTCGGTCATGAACCGAGCTCTCATTTATTAACATGCTTAACCACCGAGCTCTCAGTTATTAACATGCTTAACCATCGAGCTCTCAGTTATTAACACTCAACCATTTTCCTTACTCAGTCATACATTGAGCTTTCCGTCATTAACAAATTCTTTTATACATCAAGCAACTCGGCTTGGAATAGAACGCGAAGAGTCTTTTATACATCAAGCAACTCGGCTTGGAATAGAACGCGAAGGCTCTTTTATACATCAAGCAACTCGGCTTGGAATAGAACACGAAGGCTCTTTTATACATCAAGCAACTCGGCTTGGAATAGAACACAAAGGCTCTTTTATACATCAAGCAACTCGGCTTGGAATAGAACACAAAGGCTCTTTTATACATCAAGCGACTCAGCTTGGAATAGAACACAAAGGCTCTTTTATGCATCAAGCAACTCGGTTTGGAATAGAACACGAAGGCTCTTTTATACATCGAGCGACTCGGCTTGGAATAGAACACAGAGGCTATTTTATACATTAAGCGACTCGGCTTGGAATAGAACACAAAGGCTCTTTTATACATCAAGCAACTCGGCTTGGAATAGAACACGAATGCTCTTTTATACATAAAGCGACTCAGCTTGGAATAGAACATGAAGACTCTTTTATACATCAAGCGACTCGGCTTGGAATAGAACACAAAGGCTCTTTTATACATCAAGCAACTCGGCTTGGAATAGAACACGAAGGCTCTTTTATACATCAAGCGACTCGGCTTGGAATAGAACACAAAGGCTCTTTTATACATCAAGCAACTCGGCTTGGAATAGAACACGAAGGCTCTTTTATACATCAAGCAACTTGGCTTGAAATAAAACACGAATATATATATTTACATAAAGAGAAAAATATAGAAAATAACTTAAATCATAAAATAATGTCACCTTCCTAACTAAAATAAAATCGTAAATTTGTTGCATTCCATGTTCGTGGTATCTCCTTGCCATCCAATGTTTCCAACTTGTATGCTCCCGCCCAACACCTCTTTAACACGGTAAGGTCCGGTCCATTTTGGTGCCAATTTGTTATCTATCTGAATTAATTGGGCCTTCCTTAATATTAGATCCTCCACTTGAAATCTCCTGGGTACCACGTTGGTCTTATATCTTATTTCTAATTTGAAGTCAGTCTTTATTGATTTAAACATGATGAATGAACTTTTAATATATCTATGAAATCCCCGTTAGTAATTCACATAATATAACATGTATATATATGACAATTGTAATATTTATATGTAAAACATTTTATAAATATCTTAACTTTAATTAAATAATTTTCACTTGTAAAAATCATACCAAATAAATAATGAATTATACGATATCATCAAAATTTTTAAGCTGATTAAAACAACATACTATTATAAAATAATTATGTTTGTTATTAGAATAAAGTAGCACCAGAACACATTTATATCTAGTAACAATAAATTTCTTTAAAAAATAACAACTAGTAATATTTACTGCAATACTCACATTTTAACATATGTATCAAAATCTTAGTTTATATATTTAAACAATCTTATTTTAAATTCTAGCACCATATAAAATAATTATATAGATATTTTGAAACAACTTTATGGTAGATTAAATCTTCCTAAATTGTTAAAAATATCTTCTTAAAACTCCTCCAAATATAAAATACTTCACACTAAAATTTATTTATTTAATAATATTAAATAAAATATTCATGAGAAACATACATTTTAATATAAATAACACAACACATATTTCATTTAATATTTCAAAGGCAAACTTTAATGTAAAAGACATTTAGCTTTATGCATTGAAAAGGATGGCGAGTAATTAATTCATAAAACTTGTATTATTCATTAATTTAACTATTTTGCTCTTTTGATAATAAAATGGTTAAAAATAAAAGGAACAACCGATAATAATAATTCTGTTATATAAATATATTTTATTATCTTTTAGCAAATCAATTTATTATTCCTGTACGCATAATTAAGATCACATTATCCGATAATATATTTAAGTTAAAACAACATAACAATGTATATTTTATAAATTACAAAAATAATATTTTCTTTAAATTAATCATTCTAGCTTTTTATTTTTAGTGCCCTAAAGAAATTATTTAATCAAATTTGTAAAACTATTAAATTTATGCTTGTGACCCCTACATAATACAAGAAGAGTAGAATGATTTATGACTGTGATCAGGAAATTGTTTAGATTTTCTGGTTTGTAATTTTTGCCCAATTTTTTTATGTCAAAAAATAGCAACATACTTGGAACTTTGGGTTTTTTTTTTTTACCTGTATCCAGAAAGAGCGTAAGCTTCGATCGCAAGGATTAATTGTTGATCTATAAGTGGAGACTGAGCATAAATCGATCATCTTCTCATGATTTGCATATGTCAAAAGTTTCTTGTGAGTATTGCGGAGGCGTAATCTGTTACTGTATGTTTTCATTGAGTTTTTTCAGTTGCTCTTGTTGACGAAGGGCTTCCTCCAGCCGATGATGGGTATCCTCGGTCTCCTTCCGAAGTATCTCCCTTTCTTTGAGTGCTTCTTCCCTTAAGAGTCGTAGATCTTCTTCTGCCTTCTTGCGGGATTCCTCACGTTCTTCTTCGAGATGTGCTTGATCAGCTTCTACCTTTAGTTTTATTTCCTCATTTTGTCACTGTAACTCCATTATACTCCGCATAATCTGCTGACGGGTAGGTCCCTCCCGAGTCGCATTCCGATTCCAATTCATCTCTATATTCATTAGTATTATTTTCCTTAATCTTAACTTCTTACAAGGAGGTTAGTTTGTTATCCTTACTGACATCGACTCTATAGTGATACAACTCTACACCTTTGCTCATCCTTGCTCAACCATCAGCTTTATGGCGATGCCACTTCATATATCTGTTCTTTATTGATCATCATCTTATCATCGGTAATATATTGACCTTATCATCAGCAAAATATCGACGCGCTGTTTCTGGACAGGTACAATTACAATGAAAGTATGTGTCCTTTTCTCATTCATGTTTCTTTTCTTTTTATCCTTTTGAAAAGTTTTAAACTCTACTACAAATTTGCTGAGAAAAATTTGAGTTGCTTAGTTAATCATGCATGGTTATCTATTTTTCCTTTTTTTTTCAGTTTTCTATATAATTGCCTAACAAATTTTGATTTTGCCAAAGGGAATCAACTCTAATCTTTTGTTTCCAAACCTATAACACTTGTTTAATGTTAATTTCCCAAACAATTCCAATTCTTTTACTTTTTCAATTCAAGCGTCACTTCATTATCTTGTAATCAGCTTGTTTCAATCCAGTGAATCAATTTAAGATTTAGTATTTCCAATTCAAAGATCTCACACACCAAAGAATGACTCAAATATCACTTCGCATAATTTCTACACAAATATGACCTAATTTTCACCTTATCAAAGTGTATTTGAAAGAACAAAGTTGTTTTAAACTTAGTCTAAGAATTTCAAAGTGAATCAAATTACATTAACCATCTAAATTAATTCAAAACTCATCTATAAAGCGGTAAATAAATGTAATCAAATCCTAAAAACAACAAAATAGCATACCTTCTGAATGATATTATTTTTAATTTAAAAAAATCATATTAAATCACTTTAAATAAAATAAAAATTCAATTGAGAAAAAATCAAATTAAATAAACAAAATAAAGATTGGATCAAATTTGTAATTAAATAAAATAAACACAATAACCACCGTTACCAAGAACATCTAGAAAGCTCTTACAAAATTTTCTATATTCTGGCAACAATAACGCTTCAATGGATTTTACTATTGCTTTCCTCATTCGCTTATCAGAAACACTCCCCATGTAGATTGAATTATGCATCACTTCTCAAAGTACAGATAAACAAATGCAGCTTTTCTTTCGTTATCTCCGCTACCACATCAGCTTTAGCAGACTCGTATGTGTCAACCTTCAAAATTTTCACCGTCTTATTCCACACCCTTTTCAGATACAGGTTGTAGTTTTTTCCCCTTTGCTGTGCGCGGTCGAAATCAGGTTTTTTAGTATTGGAAAATTATGTTTTGATTAACAATTTTTTGATAAATTACACGTAATAATATTTTAATAGATGAAATAAAGATTTGATATAACTTGAAAAAAAAGAAATTGATGTGTTTAAAAACATTTGTCAAAACTTTGTTAAAAAAAAATTGTCGAAAAGAAAAGATTGTCAAAGAATATAGTGCTTTAATATTTTAGGGTTTCTTTCAAGTTAAATATGTAAAAGTGAATTCGTTAGATCAAATTGTAAGAATACAAGACAACATGTGAAGTCGTGCCTATTTCTTTTTTTTTTTTCTTTCTTTAAATCAGAGTCTTCCTGTGTCAGGACGGTTTCGGTAGAATGGAAAAAGTGAAATTCTCGTGTATTTTAACGACTTCACTTTCGGTTGTTCTTTTTTTTTTTAAACGTTGTAGTGGAAAGTACGCCATTATGCTTCTCGCTTTCCTCAACCAGTTCGGTGCATGGAGAACGTATGGTTCCTGGAGAAGTTGCGGCGAACTACAACCCCAAATAAACGAAACTTGAGGGTTTATTGAGAAGAGGAGTAGAAATTTGATTAACCGTGGAACCATTCAGATTTGATTGTTGCAAAAGAGTCATTAAAGCTTGATGTTGCTCATGAGTCAGAGTCATAGTTAGAGTAGAAGACACTCTTGTTTGGGAAAGAACAGTAGTTATATCATCACCCTCGTCAACATCTTCGAGGGTTTGTCAATTATACACAAAATGAGAAGTCTGCATATGAGGAGGGAATCCATGTTTTCTATAGTAGGTTTCAACCGTGTGACCAGGATGATCACAATGGGAATAAACTTTGGGATTCTTACCAAAACCGCGACCTCTACCAGACGAAAGAGAAGACGGAATAGCAAAACTGTTGCGTCCGCGTGAAGAGGAAAAAGAAGCAAGTGTGGGGGGATCATCAATAGGAACTCCAAATTGACGCTAGTAACGAGAAAACACGATCAAGATTAGGTAACGGCTGCATCATCATGATTTGAGATCGAACTGTAGAGTATTGATCGTTAAGCTTTTTTAGAAAGCGAATAACACAGTCTCCGTCGCGATAAGAGCGGATTGTAGGAACAAGGGTGCAAGAGCATTTGACGTCACAAGAACACAAGGGTAGAAGACGAAATTGATCCAATTCTTGCCATAAATTTTGCAATTGAGTGCAATAAGCGGTGACACTAAGGGAACCTTAACGAAGGGCATAGATCTCTTCTTGAATATCAGATATACGAAAAACGTCACCCCGATAATAGCGTTTGCGTAGAACATGCCAAATCTCAGCAGCAATGTCAATCCAACTAACGCTTGGAGCAATAGGGATATCCAGAGAATTAACTAGCAAGGACATAACAATGGAATTGTAGCGATCCCACGGGCCAAATAAGTCAGAAGTAGGGGTGGGCGAGGAAGAGTGCCATTGATGAACTGAAGTTTGTTCTTCAACAAAGAAACAAAATCACTGGAACCTGAAATGGCTCAATGATACCATGTGAAAAGAATAAAGGAGGAGAGGACATAAATTAACAGTGATAAAAGAAATTGTATTATTCACTCTGATAAATGTTTCAGTACTAGCGCATTATATAGATGGACTTAAGCATGTGGTAAAAAAAAAAACTAATTGCTAACAATCGAACGGTAAACGTAACAGAATGACATGTACTAAAAATAGAATCAGAATCACCAAAAGCAAAATAGAATAACCCAAAGCTAAATATTATGCCATATTACACCACACTGTAACTCTAACAAAGTGATATCATATTTCCTTGAAACAAATTGCTGAGACAATTTTGAATGTCTACGATTCCGAACTTAATATACTCATAAGCTTGATTACCAGAAACAACTTGAAACCTATCACAAAACTTTCCATATCGTGGCAACAAAATCTCTTCTATGGATTTTATTATTCGTTCCTTCAGTCCCTTATTAGAAACCGTCCATGTAGATTGAATTGTGCATGTCTCCTCAAAGTGCAGGTTGAACAAATGTAGCTTATCTTTCATTAACTCCGCTACCACATCAGCTTCCACAGACTCATTTGTCTCAATCTTTAAAAACTCCACAATCTTATTCCACGACCTTCTTAGATACAAGTTGCATTTTTGCTGCACCTTTGTTGTGTTTCTTGGAAACCAATCATTGTCGAATTTCAAATGACTCGTCTTTTGTTCTATGTAACTGAGATTATTGATCATAAAAATATAGCCCAATGCGGGGTCAGTGTAGTAGTCTTTAGACTTGGCTTCCAACTCGCTCTCTAACAACTCCATCATCCTTCCTATCACCATCCAAAACGAAGAATTCTCGACGCGGTTAGATTGGCCAGACCTCCGGTGTATCCAAGCTACACAACTTCTAATGATGTAATCCATTGCTTCCTTAGTGATCAGATGAAGCCCTCCGTTGGTAAAAGGTGCCGACACATTATTAGGGTAAATGATATCCCCAAAGTTGTTTAGCGTAGCCAATATTTCCTGAATGTCTTGAAGATCCCTTAAGAACGATGATTTGATAAACAAGATCGGTGAGGTGAATTCCGGTAGCAGCTCGCCCAATGACTGCGACATTTTAGGGACGATGTTGCACAAAAGATTCGGCAAATAGCTCCGGGTTGTTATGGTGGTATTTGCAAAACTCACTAAACTAATCGTCAGTTCCTTGCAAATCTTCTCGAAGGAGACATTGGCAGCGACATGGCTCCCTGAAAAGAGGTAATCGCAGAGGCTCCTTTCATCGGAAATGTTGAGATTTTTAGGGCTTTTGAAAATATGAGATATATGAGAGATATATGTGATATGTTATACGGAGGAACGTGTTTTTGTATTTTATTGATATACTCTATATATAGAGCAAAATATAACAAATATCAAGTATAAAATATTTAGAATATCTCACTCCTAATCTAAAATAATAACAAATTTCTAAAACTGACACATTTCTTTAAAACTGAAATATTTTCTAAAAATTAATTTAAATAAAAAAGATATTAAGTAATATTCTCAACAGAGAAACAGTATCTTCCCAGCAGCCTTGCACGTTTTTAACCACTTCTCAACGTCCTCGTTGTCGAAAATATAAAGTTGCAACCGAAGTTCCCGCAGACACTGGTTTAGAAACTCCCTACGCCATTTGCTGTAAATGTCGCTGCATTCCTCCATGAAACCGCCATTCACCATCAGCTTCGCGGTTTCCTTAAGGCGCCTCATAATTTCCGATGGAAGTGCATGCATCAACAAATCGACGCGAGGATTCGGTACTCCTTCGGGGTCAACTAACACCTTTGTAAGGTATGTGTCTACGGGATCTACAAAACATGAGAACAAGAATCTCATTATCCTTCTCAAGCTCCTTTATACAATTCGTGAGTTGTTGTTGGATGATAAGATCCCTATCTTCTGGTGAGGTAGATATATCATCAACATCAGAATTAGCTTGTTGTGACATGATGATAACATGACTCTCTGTGTCATCAACTTGAATGATTACTTGATTTTGTTCCTCTGGGGTGTCGCGCGGATAGTCTCGAAACTGGAGGAGGGAATAACTGAAACCCCCTCCAACAATGACTAACCACAATTTGATCTTCATGAGTTGTACTGTTAGAACTCCGCAAAAGAAATATAGCAGATCTATCTGGAATCCAAATTGAGTAAGATTTGACAAGCCAAGCGACATGGTAGCAAAAGCAGCACAAGAGATCAGACTGTATGCATCTGGTTTACCCTTCACCACTTTATCCCAAAAAAAGGAATAAACAGAAGTGGTTATTAGAACCAAAAATGCCAAATGAACTTCCAGCCAGAGAGAGGTGGAGCTCGACCTCGCCGGTGCGAACAAGACGGCAAGGCAAATGATGAAACTGAAAACAATGTAAAGAAGCATTTTCCACCAGCTCCAGTTTCCCAATAAATGGTTGATAGAAGAACTGAGTGCATAACAGATCACTCCAACAACAGATGAAGCAAGATATAGAAGTCTCAGTACCTTTGGTCTCTTTAGCCATCTCAGAATTTTGTTGGGCATGAGCAAGGTTTGCATCGAGCCATTCACCGACCACAAACCGAGAGCCTCCATTTTTTATGAGAGAAACCCTCACTGTTACGAAAACTTTACCAAAGCTAAAATTTCATGTTCGGAAAACTAAAGGAAAAATAAGTGAATTTAAACTAATAAAATTCGTACAAAATTACACTTACTAAGGCATATAGACCTCATTCGTTATCTGTCGGAGTTTCCACGAACTTTCCAACAACAAAATTGATATTAATTCATATGTTAGAGACATCATGAAGCGTTTTCAATTGGAAAAATAAATAAAGATGATTTGAGGAAGGACAAAGTTTAACACGAGAGACCGAAAATGAAAATGAAAAAAGAAAGGAAAATCTTTCTTTAACACTCTTCATAAAGTTACGCCCACCTGACAAACGGTTCTGACAATTTTGTTTAGTGCGTTAATGATATGAATCAAAAACAATATGGTGTAATTTAATAACTGAATGGTAATGCAATAATTCAATAAACGAGTAGTTCTACTTTTATATTTCCGCTTATAATAGGCTCTTTATCTATCGATCAAATGAAAGTAAATTCGTACAATAAAATCTTAGCATTCAATATAAAAACACAAAAAGAAAAAGCAACCAAAAGTATTAAATTTGAAACATTCATAAAGCATTTTTTTAACAATAAAACAGAATCAAGACATAGTTAATTTTCTCAATTTTTTTATAAAAGGACAAATTAATTTGTTTTAATAGATCCGTTATAACAAAAAATTAAGTGTTTTTTTTATTGAAGACAAATATGAAGGATACTTTTAACCTAAAATGAGAGAGAGCACTAAGGCCAAAATAAATGTCTCATGACAAGAAGAGTTAGTGTTTTATTTACAAGAAAAAGAAACGTTATACTTAATCTTCACTTTCCCCCAAATTAGAAATCTTTTTATTACAAGAAATATTTAATAATCCTAGCCTAACCTTCTCCCAAGAAACTTGGCCCGTATCCTGCTTCAGGTTTTCTTCTCTAATAACTCCCTTTAAAAGTCAACTAAACTTCTTTAGATAAGTTGTGCCTGTTTGTGTGTTATGGGGTCATATCCACCTCAAGCTTTATCCATGTTCGTCTTTCAGTTTCATTTTAGTCTTTTTCATAGCTCGTCCCATGACAATTCTGGTAGGTCAATTAGGGGGTACGTTGTAACTAAGTTAGAACTTGTCTAGTGGCCTAGCTAAAGGTCATCTTCCGATTACTCGGCCTACAGATTATGTGTTTATGAAATTCATGTTAACTTTCTGATTCATCATCATTTTGCAATAATTCAACCCAAATCCTAACAAGTTATATCGGTTCATGACAAATTTTTAATAAAATTCATCGTTTTAAGAGCAATGTTTATCAAATCAGAATCGAAATAATTATGTTGAAATCTAGCCACTGCACAACGCAAAATCTAATTTAACTTTTTTAAAAAAGGAAAAGACTTAATTATAAGACTAAACTCAAAAAGAGTAAATATATGTTGAAAAAAATATTTTTTTAATAAATTTAACAAAATTTTCATAAATAAAATTAAATAGATTAATTTTTTTATTTTTTAATCAAAATAAAATAATAAAATAATATTTTTTTATTTACAAAGATGGTTAAAAGTGGACTTTAAACTTAACTCACATTATCAAAACTTGTAAAATAAAAATTATATCTATTTATATATTATGAATTGATGTTATCTCTGTTCCATGACTTTTGACCAAGATAGTTATAAATTATTTTTTCGTCAAATTTATCATTTTTCCGTGACGAACCACATAAATTGCATCATTTTCCGAACACAAATATACGAAAGCACGTGTTCAGTACATTTGAACTTTCATCTACTTCCAGGACTTTACTCATTCTGCAACCCCTAATTCCCATGGAAGCTCCTTCAGCTCCATCAAGTAGTCCCTGTCACCTCGTGGCCATGCCCTACCCTGCAAGGGGCCACATCAACCCACTTATGAACTTCTGCAAGCTGCTTCTCTCCAACAACACTGGAATCCTCGTGACCTTCGTGGTCACAGAGGAATGGCTTGCCCTCATCGCCTCCGACCCAAAACCCGACAACATCGTACTTCGTTCAATCCCCAACGTGGTACCATCCGAATTCACTCGCGCAAACGACCACCTCGGCTTCATGGAAGCTGTCATGACCAAAATGGAAGCCCCATTTGAGGAGTTGCTCCGCCGCCTTCAGCCGCCGCCAACGGCCATCGTAGCTGACACCTTTTTGTACTGGGCTGTGGTGGTTGGAATCCGAAGGAATATTCCGGTTGCATCGTTTTGGACCATGTCCGCGTCTATGTTCTCTGTGCTCTACCACCATCACCTTCTGGAACAGAATGGACATTACCCTGTCAATTTGTCAGGTAATCAGCATCACAAATTATTTATCCTCAACTCATATTAACTTTGATAATTTTCCTATTATAAAATCTATATTAGTTTGAAATTGTGCTTTTAAATACGTGGTTTTCGTTTTTATTTTGTTAAAAATGTTACTTTAGTCCCAATAAAGTTTTTTCTACTCTTCTTATCCGTATGATCAATTTTAGTTTTAGGGTGTATTTAGTTCTTAAAAAAGTTCTAAATTTTAATTTTATCTTCATCTTTTAGAACATTGATTTCTATACTTTTTAAATGATTTCCTATTACAAGGAGAAACGTGTTAATTTTAGGCAGGATCCAAGTACTTTTAAAATTACGAAGAGGAAAGTTATTAATTTTAAAAGTGAGAGACGATAATCAAAATTTGAAACTTTTCATGAAAGTAAAAACATCATTAATCTTAAATAATGTGCAAGTAATTTATAAATTTACTGAAATTAAATCAATGCCGTTAATGACTAAAATGAAACAAAAGAATTTTATAAAGATCAAAACAAGGAAAAAGAAACCCTAGAAATAATAATATGGTGTTTAACCAAGTTATGTAAGTGCTAAAATTGTTTAACACTTTATATTAACATTTATCTTATTAATGTAATGTGTATTATGAAAGTACATAAAGGTAATATTTAACCATATTCTCATTCCCTTTTTGAAGTTTATTGTATTTAACATAAATAGTATAATTTACAGAAGAAAAAAAAACACGAACTTATAAGACTACACCTCCTCGTCCTCGTTTCTGATTCAAAAAATTATTACAAGTTGCATGAAATTCGAATTTTGATATTTGGGAACACTGGAATTATGGATCTGTGCTGTTTATCAGAAAACGGTGAGAAGCGTGTGGATTACATTCCTGGAATTTCCACAATGCGCCTCGCAGATTTTCCGCTAAACAATGGAAGTTGTAGAAGTACGCAAACGATGCAATTGAGCCTAAAAGGTTTCAAATGGGTTTCCAAAGCACAGTATCTTTTATTCGCTTCTATTTACGAGCTTGAACCTGAAGCCATTGATGTCCTTAAAGAAGAGTTGCCCTTTCCCATATACACTATTGGTCCTGCCATACCTTATTTTAGTCTTAAAAACACTCCCACTTTGAGCCCTAACAATGGGACTAGCCATGGCTACATGGAGTGGCTAGATGCACAACCTGTTGGTTCTGTTCTTTACATCTCACAAGGGAGCCATTTCTCGGTTTCAAGGGCTCAAATCGATGAGATTGCATTTTCTTTGCGGGAAAGTGGCATTCGGTTCTTGTGGGTAGCCCGTGGTGAGGCTTCGAAGTTGAAAGAGATATGTGGGGAGAATGGATTAGTGGTGACATGGTGTGACCAATTGAGAGTGTTGTGTCATGGTTCTATCGGAGGGTTTTGGTCCCATTGTGGCTGGAATTCCACAAAAGAAGGTGTGCTTGCTGGGGTTCCGTTTTTAACCTTTCCAATAGTTATGGACCAACCGTTGGACAGTAAGTTGATAGTGGAGGATTGGAGGGTTGGTCGGAGAGTGAAGGAAGACGTTGATGTGAATAGATTGGTGAAGAAGGGTGAAATTTTAATGCTTCTGCAAAAGTTTATGGATTTGGACACTGAGCTTGCAAGGGGAATCAGGGAAAGATCCAAAACTCTTCAGCAGATATGTCTTCGTGCAGTTACAGATGGTGGCTCAGCTGCTACTCATTTAGATGCCTTTTGTAAAGATTTGATGCAGACAAATCATTAATGCAGTAAACATATGGTAGATCATTTAGGCACTTATTTTCAATTTCAACCATGTTTGTTTAGTATTTTTTTTTTCTAGTTAAATTTCACCCTATCATTGTTCATGTTATTTTCAAAGACATAGTATTGCAGTATCTCTATTTCTTTTATTTAAAATAAATTAGTTTGATATCAATTTAGTATTAATATTTTTTAACATTATAATGTTACGCGTCATTATGAAAATTTGGATTTTTGATTAGATTAACATTCCAAAATATAATCATATATATTTCTACATGAGAGAAAATACTATAAAAAAGAAAGGTACAAAAGCATTGGACTATATACCAAAAAAAAGAAAGGTACAAAAGCATTGGACTATATACCAAACTCATGCAAAAAAAAAAAAAAAAAAAAAAAGTAACTCTCCAAACTTAAACTTAGGAAGATTCTATCAATTCCTAAAAAAATTAATCCTTAGATAAGGATGCAATACTCATCACACATGATTAAAAAATAAAATTTTTATCAATAAAGTATTTTTTTTTTTGAGTACCATTTTATTAAGTTACTCTTACCTCAAGTATTTTTTTTTTCAAGTCACTTCTAGTTTAACTGAGTATTATTTCCCATGTCATTTCTGGTCCAACACAAGTATTCTAATCTAGCTCTCAATCACTCCTTATTAACCTCATTCAAGTACTCTTCTACCAAGTCCTTTTTTTTATTTAACTAAGTATTCTCTTAAAAAGCACCTTTGACATAAGCAAATATTCTTTGAACAACAATCATTATTGACTACTAACCAAGTATTATTTCTGAAATAATCACTAAGATAAAAAGATTGTTTGATTGGTAATTGTTCATTACACTTTGTTCATTGGGGCATTTTCTTGTTAAATTTCTCTGCAACATATAATAAGTATTTATATATTTTTCACGTGAACAATATTAGTTTACTTTTATATATTTATCATGGGTATTTCGAGAGAGGATCACTGAGGAGATACAATACTAATGAGCATGAGTCCAACCCACATATAAAAAATTGACACCACTCTTAACCCAAAATCTTAAGGTGATATGTTTATGGACCTTGATTGTTATATGGTGCTCAACTTTCTCATTTTTACTCAATGTGAGACTTAGACTCACACTTGGATTCTCAGAGCATATCATATATAAACTAGGACTCTATAGTGTTGTATCATTGTATCATCTATCAAACATAACACTTGCATCTTGTATCATCTATCAAACATTAAGCATTATTTGTGAGACGCAACATAATTATATTTTATACTTATCATTTAAAGTTTTAATTATTTACAAAACCTTTATCGTGATAATTTCTATTTAAATGTCGTGGAAAGACGGTGTTGAAGCTAGTTTTTGAAAGTTATATATATATATATATATATATATATATAT
>Ga0214543_1003342_pt1 | contig 31160 bp, 9 predicted proteins | sample CNSS2metaG_FD_160094 | JGI IMG/M metagenome (GOLD analysis project Ga0214543, IMG submission 160094) | Root nodule microbial communities from cowpea collected in UCLA plant growth center, Los Angeles, California, USA - CNSS2 | ecosystem: Host-associated > Plants > Roots > Nodule | place: USA... | reverse complement strand
GAAAAAAAGAAAAAAAAAAAAAAGGGAAAGAGAGGAAGGTTTTGCATGTGGCAGGGGTTGGTGGGAGGTGCATGGCCCTTTGGAGGCACTAAATGTTAAGTGCATGGCCCTTTGAGTCATCAGGTTTTTCTCTTTTTTCTTTTTTTGGTTTTTGGTTTTTAAGTTGACAGTGAAGTCTGAAGTTGTCCGGTTATAAAAAATTAGATAATATCTATTTTCATTGTAAATATTTTGGTAAAATTAATACAAGTTTTTAAGTTTGGCCTCTACCATTTAAATAATGTGTCGTTAAAAACTAAACTGGAAGTAAATAAAATAATTCATCATCATGTCATAATCCGTAGCACATAACACACGCTAATGTGATAGATAGATAGATAGTACACTGGTACACATATGCCAGTGGGAGTTTAGCTATAGACAAGATAGCACACGTGATTACATCATAATTGTGGTTGAATTGAAAAAATATATGTATTTGAGGACACATAATAATAATAATAAAAAAAGAATGTAGATAATAATTTATTTAAGGAATTGAATCGGGAGAAGTGCGTGATGGAATGTGGTTGAGTGTGGAATTGCAAGTTGTAGAGAGGTGATGTGGGAGTTGTGAATGAAAGTTAAATTTGAAATATTTGGGATTTGGCAGTATGCAGTGAGAGACAAAAACCTTGGCCTGATCTAAGTCTACAACCAAGTACATGGTTCCCTGAGGTTTATTGTGACTCCTATGCACAACGACATGTTGATTATTACTATGGGTGGGGGCAACTCTGGTTTTCAACTTGTCCTAACCTCCTACCACCTATGACGCTTTGCACCACAAACTCTTTCATTTGTCATAAAAAACAGGACCACATTGATCTGTATCTTCAATTTTCTAGGGAGAAGTAAGACTTCAACTATACATGTAATTGACAGCACAGAGAGGTACATCTTACTCAAATTTAGCACATACACAACAGGGAATGTTTTATTTATTACAATGCCTTTTATTAATCTTTTTTCCCCTTTTGCTCAGTTTCAATTTCATTTCACGTAAAGTGCCTTTGCCCCCATTGTTACTATCATCATGCTATCATCGGTAAAACCCTCTCAAAAAATCATTAATACGGCAATTTCGTGTACATATAGTTGGCTATAACCATTTAAGTCAAACCAATTTACTTGACCCTGGTCTTCAATTATCCCATTCTTGTCAACCTCAACTTTATTCCTTTTCCCATTCGCACAACCTTTTTTTCTTCTCTAAATTCCTCTTCAAGAACTTAGCGTTTCGTTTCTTCTAGTCATTGCAAAATTATAAATTGTCTCTTCTTCGATGTTGCGAAATTCGATTCAGAAACAACCATTCACGTATTATATATAACAAACTTGTTCGGATAACAACTATCAACATTTTTTTTTGTTTACTAGTAGTGAACTACCCTGAGGATAAGAACTATGGCTACTTCATCGAAACTCACACGTTTATCATCATAATTGGGCCCAAGTGTAGTGACATGTCTTGGATAAGAATACAAATTCATTGAATATCTTGTTCCAACTTTTTAGGAAACAAAATGAATACTGCATTGACAATTCCAATTCTATGAAGGACATGGAAAAATATACTCGTGCTTTTATTTTGTCTAATTTTGGTTTTTTCTCACGTTTTTTTCTTTTTTTTTTTCACTTTTAATACTATGTGCAATAATTCTTGTTAAGTAGATCTCTCGGCTGAATTAGCTTAAAACACATATCGCTATTGGAGATTTGAAATACCTTTGGTAAAGTTACTAAAAGTGTTCCTTGTACATAACATGATTAGTGATTGGTATTTACTAATTGTAGAAAAAGTTGCACCTTTTGGATTTCCTAATGACTATTATTTTTTAAAATGAATTTTAGAAATTGAATAACATCACATACGTATCAAGAGTCGGCTTTGTTTTCGAAGGTTGACAAACTAGAAATGCATGACATCAATCATGCAATGATGTAAGTCTAATCGGGTTGAATATCCACACAATTAGTGTGAGAAAATTAAAAAAAAAAAAGAGTAAAAGGGTTTAATTAAAATACATTTCTTTTGCTAAGCAAGAAATAGAAAAATGATTAAATAGTATTTGACTTAAATTAAAGTAAAAATGTGTTAAACTATATAAACAACTCAAATAAAATTCTGAAATGTGCTTGAAATGTCAAATAAACTTAACAAAATTTGATTAAAAGGAATAAATTCATGTATTTCGAAATATGAATGACTAAATTGGTCCAAACTTTCAAAATAGACTAATTCCAAAATTTACTGAAAGTTAAAAGACCAAAAACATATTTAACTAATAGAAAAAGGATCTTTAGAATTTTGAAAAACTCAATTGACCTATGTAACACAAAATCCAATTAAGCTGAAAACTTACTCAAAAGCACTTCGATATTTGAGCTTAAAAATCAAAATCTTAGAGAATGAATATTGATTATTGGTTTTACACATGTTTGTGTGCCCTAAAGTTCTTGCCTTTGTAAGATGAAGAATTCAGAATGCGGGATACAGTGTAATGGCCTGAGATCACAGCGTGCGAGCCATCTTACGTTAGTGGCGGTCTCTTCGTTGGGACTATAATGCTTTGTCTTCAAAGGTGGTTCAATGCATTTTGCATCAAAACTTTTTGTAGTTCAGATCCCCTATTCAACACTTTTAACATATTCAATTCCAAATCCTAATTAACATCAAAGTTCTGGTCCCATAGTATTGCTTTTTTTGTGGTTTAAAACATATACAATCCTGATATTCTTAACATAAGATCCTAAAATCATGCACCAAAATTGAGCACAATATACATTCCAAGGAAGACACTTATTATATAAAACGAATATTGCTAAGAGAAAGAATAGCGTCTTTAAAATGTGAAAGGGCGATTTTTTTTTTTTTTTTAAAGTTTTAGGAGTTTGGAATGAATGATCTTCAAGTTCTTGTTAAAAACTTAATAGAGATTCATTTAAAAATCAGTTTTTTTCTTTTATATTCTCAAGTTAATAAGAACTTTAAATAAAAAATATACTAAATAATTAAATATTAAATGATTACTTCCTTTAATATTGATATCTATATAGGGATGACAAGATTGGATTGATGCAAGTAATATTTATCTTCTACCCATCCTGTTCAACAAAATTCGTTTAACAACATGTCTCATTATTTGTTGGATATATGTAAAAATGTATCCGATATTTTTTTTTATATCTGCAGGTACCTTAAATACTCATAGATAATTTTATATTTTATTTTTAATTTTTTTTTAAATAAAATAATATAAATATATATATATATATATATATATATATATATATATATATATATTTGAAGTAAAATTTCAAACGATTGTTGTATGATTAATATTTTTGTTACCAATAATTTTATTTTGATCACTTGAAATTTAAAAAAAAATGCTAAAAAAATTTCGGTAATAATTATTAGCATCTTAATATATTTGGTCGAATGTCATGATACTAAATATGTCCCATTGCAAGTAGGAATTGAAATACCTATATCCATTATCCGTGAATATTCACTAAGAATACCCATTTGATATATCTTTAAGATATTACCCATGAATATTCATATAAATGTCTTTTAAAGCTTACCAAACAAAGTTCTTCGTTTGTCTGTCGTCCTGAATATCTCAAATGAAGTCTTTCATTTATTATTATTATTTTTTTAAAATCAAAAGATAAAACCAAAAGTCATAATCACAAATCATTTCCAAAGATTCAATGAAAACTATGTTTAGAAATTATAAATTCATATATGTTTATAAATAAACAAGTAATAATTAATATTAATTTCTAAAAACAAGGTGTTATAACTACTAAATTAAGGATTAAAAGCATGTTTGTGGAATGAAGAGTACAAAAAAAAAAATATCTCACTTGATCTTTTAAAGCATCTTCACAATTTTTGTTCTGAATAAATCTTTTCAAACTCTTTAGTTTAAAAATTAAAAGAAGAGTTTTGCCTTTTCCACCAAATGTGGAAGGAAAATGGAGAGGGAAGCGAGCACTCTATTGAGGTGTTGACCCTTTCAAATTACCACATCTTATAGGCAACATATCATAACATTTTTTAGGGTTATATTTTACTCCTCATTGAGTGGACATAAAAACAAGAAATTTCTTACATCCTATGCCAAAAACACATTTACATGATTTCAAATGCATTTATTTTGTCGTTCTTATAAGAAAAGCTCTCTTGATATTTTCAAGGAAATGCTCCACAAGAGTTACCTTAATGGATCTTGCTAACCATTGTCATTAAAGGCACTTAGAGCACCGATTAAGTTAAGGATAATTAATACATCTTGAAATGTACAAAAGTTCATAATTAATTGTGATATTAAATGAAATCTAACTTAATCACAATTAATACAATTTTATTTTATTTAAAAGACAAGAATATCCATAAGTATTGTATAGTTGTTATATAATATTTTATTTAATGTTTACCAATAAAAATTACAAAATAATTAAATAATAAAATAACTATGTTTTAATGTTATTAAAAATTAAAATATAATTAAACATAAAAAAGTTTAACTTAACATAAAAATCAACAAAAAGTAGTATTAAACATCTAAAAGATTTACAAAAGAATAATAATTAAAGTATCAATTTGAGATTTAATTGAGTTTCAAAAATGTTTATTTTTATTATTTACATATTTTAAAGAATATTTTTGTCTTTATAAAACTAGTTATATGCATTTATATTATTTTAATTAATAGAATTAATAATTCTAACTTTCAATGTAAAAATAATAAATCCACATGCATTAATTATTCCTTAACAGGTGGATACGGATTAACATTCTCCCACCTTAGAAAGTCATCAACATATATTTTTATGATACCCATGAGCTCTTTGAACGCTTTATCTAAAAGTAATGGAGTATTTAAACTAAATCTCATATACTATATGCATAATATTTCACAACTCATTCAAGTGTGGGTTTGTAGTTTTAAACTAATTAAAAGTCGAATCCAAATTTTTGAAATTACTCATGGACTAAAATAAATTTGCCCACGAAGTTATATTAAGCCTTATTTGTGTAAAAGATGAGTGACTTTATTATCAAGCACAAAAGGATATTATTGCTAAAGATTAGGCAAAAAATGATCATATTGTTGAAGAGTTATATAAAGGACAAAGTTTCCAACTGCTCATCAAGATATAGTTTGTCAAGAATTATAAAATATGCAATGCTTTAAGCTTTAATTTTTTTGTATGGAAATTTTAAATCTTTGTACTATTCACTTTGTGAAGTCATGCAATTGTAAGAAAACTTTGTTACATCCTCTCTACATTCTATCCTATATATTTGTAAGTAGGAGAGACAACCAAGAATATTAGTCCTTAGAGAGTAGAGATTGATATAACAAAGACAATAAGGACCTGAGAAGTTAGAATGTGATATGAATTAGAAACATTTGTTGATGGGTTTTATCCAACATTGTTTGTTGATGACAAATGCAACATGACATCAAAATTGTTAATAGATACACAAAGAGCTATTATGGACAAGCCTTGTCCTAAAGAACCTAGATGAAAGAGAAAACAATCTTCATTCTTTTTACTATATACAAGTGGAATCATCAACGCATTTTTTTTTTCTTTAATTGCAATTTCTCATATGAGTTGTGGCAAGAATCATATATTTGTAACAATACTCAACTTCACAAAAATGAAGCGATCCTTTAGAAAAAAAAAACAATTATAATGATAGACTGTAAAAGCTTAAAAGTTGATGAAAGTCAGGTTTAGTTTTTGTATATGTACCCTTTAATTTGAATGAAAATATACATGAATTTTACTCTCAAATAGAGTTTGTTTTCTTAGACTTCTTCTTCGATAGAAATCTATGTTGCTCAAAGAGAAAAGGACAAATACTGAAAGGTACTAATAAATAAATATGTAGTTCTAGCTGATGATATTTTTTACGTAAGGCTAATTGAATTGAAAACGAATTTTGGGGTTTATATATAATATTTGCTTTTACTAAAGCAAGAATAATGATATTTTAGAGAAACCACTATCTACCAGTCTCTTGCAAACTGGCATTATTGATAAGAACACCAATTAATGTATGTGAACAAACATTAGGATGAAATACATTTGTTACATATTTATTGGTTTTTAATGGTTTGAAATGTGTCACTTTCAACATTTTCAATAATAAAGCTGGTCGTATGACTTGGCATCATATGGATTAAATTAACAAAATTATTTAACAACGGTTGGGCATAAAACGAACACCATTTTTTCCAATATAAAAAAAAAGTGGTAGCTAAAAAGTTATAAAGAATTTACCCTACCCTTTTTGCGGGTAAAGATTTGTCCAAAGACATGAAAAAAAAAAAAAATCTTATACTACCGAAAGCCTATGAAATATGAATGACAGTGACACCAGTTGAAGCTTGAGTCTTTATCCTGTTCCTGTCTCATTAACGAAAAAAAAATCTGGTGGCATATTCATCCATATACTTTATAGTTTATCCTTTTGCATGATAGAAAAAGAAGAAGGCAAGGAAAAAATTTACTGATAAAAAAACAAAAACAGGAAGGTAGATTACGTTGTTGGGAAAAGAAAGCTGAAATAAGAAGTGAGCTCAAATATGCAATTGACAACATAACAAACGGGACAAAATGGTTCGTGGGTCGTTTGGCACAAATTTGGGCCAAACAAAGTGGGACAAACAAGATTTTGCGTTTGGTTATTGCCCTCTAGCTCACAAAGGAACATGGGTCCAATGATGTCTACACCTAAATGACACATTTTGTCATTGGGATTCACTCAGTGGGGGACCGAATCTTAAACTTTATACTCTTCCATCTATCTATACCTCTATTGTCACTTTTCAAACAATAATAACGGGTCTACAACGGATGCAGCATGATTATCAAAAATTAATTTTGATTTATCAAATATGTAAAGTTTCACCCCTTTCTTCTTCGTCTTCTTTTGTTAAAAACTAAGAAAGAGTGGTGTATGAAACAGATTTATTCATCGAACCAAGTTCTCTTTGGGTTGGAGGAAGAATATTAGCTGTCAAACTTATTTTTCTGTTCGTTGTTGTATTTTGCTATAATGAAAATTACTTATAGTAATAAGTTTTCTGCAACATATCTATATTTAGGAGAAGGGGTGCTAAAAAATTGTAGAGGGTACATATACTGTTGTTAAAACCTACTAAGACCAGTATCTGATGCTGAAAAATTTAATGATTTTGTACAAAGTTCTAGCTTTAAATCTTTTGGCCGCTGTTAAAGAAAACTATAGTGATATATGTGTATATATAAGCCCTCATGCAAGCTCAATATGTCAATTAAACAGAAATTATAACCCAAGAACAATAAATTTCCTTTTAGTGTTAAACAGTTTTTTTTTTTTTAATATGATCTCATGTATTTATTATCTATTGATACACAACTTTCACATAATATCGTCAACATAAGGGCATTCCCAAAAAAAGATAGTTGTTTCTACTTTCCAAGTGTTTACTGCAATTAAATGATTCGATCTTTTTAACTAAACTATTCAGTCAAGGGCTGCAGAATTTAAACATGGAACACAAGACATAATACAATAATCTGCACTCCAATTACTATGTTTGATAAAATCTATTTCAAAATATTATTCATGAGATAATAGATTGAGTCCAAATGAGCAACTAGCATAACTGAGAAAGAGGCCATAGCAAATCAAGGAAACAAAATTAATCCCTGCATGATATTTGAGAGAGCCAAATAGTTTTGAATGATACCCAGAAAAAAGGAAAAAGGAAAAGAAACAACACTGCAGCCACTTTATTACCACTAGGACACTTTTGATATGGACTTTGAATAATAGATGCACTAAAACTATGGCCACAGCTCATATTCAATTTTCTGATTCAGTGGACTTGGTTTTTTTGCCATAGTACTGCAGAGCAAATGCAAAGCCCAATATCAGCAATGGCACCAGGTACTGCAAGATCTTCACAAATCCAGAAGATTGATTGTTGTAGGCAGGTGCTTGTGCAGGTGGGCGTAGAGTTTCGTTGGGAACTTGTGCTGCTGGAAGAGAGGTGGTGTCAACATTCCCAACAAAGTATGTCTGCATCATCTCAACTGCTGCATCACTGTGCCCAATATCTTCAAAATCAGTGGTGGCATCCTTCTCTGTGTAAACACCAAAACATTCTTAGTCCCTGTCTATTATTTTCTCTGTTTCTTTATTGATTCATTTTCTTTCTTCTAGCAAACTAGGCCAGAGGAAGTAGATTCCGATGGCATGTTAATGACATTATCGGACCAAGATGAAATAATTACCTGTTGCGGTCACTAAAACTTCATCACCTCCTGGATGATCATCCAAAAATGGGGTCACATCATACGCCTGCCACAAATGAAGTGCGTTAGGTAAATTGTTTTGATCTATATACAGTCTACTATTCACAAAAACAAATCTCAAGGAACATCTACTTGAGCTTCTATAGTCATTAAAAAAGGAAAAAGAAGGATAAGTAAAGAAATCAGGGGCCATCAAGGAGTGTATTTGACATCTAGAAATAAAGGTTAAAATTAGTATCTTATTTATCTACAAAAGTTTCCCCCCTCTGTTGGCTCTTTTTGCAGTGCAGATTGTAATTAATCAATTCAATTGTCAGACAGTGAGTATAAAAGCAAATGGATCTATATAACTTTATAAGATCAATGGCATTATCAGTACCTAAAGTTTTCTAAACTAACTAACCACTGACTGTGTTCTTTTTGCAGTGCAGAGTGTATTAATCAATTCAATAGTCAGACAGTGAGTATAAAAGCAAATGTATTTAACTATTTCTTCAATGTTGTTTATGATACGATCTATATAACTTTATAACATAAATGGTATTACCAGTACCTAAAGTTTCCTAAACTAACTAATCACTGATTGTGTTCATCTTTCTCTAAGATTCAAGACAGTCTGAATAGAACATTGAAACAATGACCAGGTTGTCATTCGTATAAATACTTTAGATTTGTGATATTAGAAACATAAGGAATTATTTTCTTTTACTGATAAGTGGGTTTGGAAGAATTGATGACACCCTGATTAGATAGAGCTGGTGGTGGGGTGGGTGTGGCATCCCTCAATGGGGTTGAAAACATTATAGGCTCTATGAAAGGGCAGGAATGAACAATGATTTCTAGAGAGTCTTTGAAAATTGAAATCAAGAGTCTTAGCAACATATTGTTTTCAATACCAGAAATCATAAGATATGGTTATGAGAAGGAGTGGAGGTACTTTTGAAAGACTGAGATTCTGAGTGCTTGAGGAGGGTGTGATGGACGCAGAGGTGTTTGTTGATGGAGAAATCAATACCTGATACCATGTAAAGTTCTTACTTAGAGAGGAAAGGTGTTTGTTCCCTTTTGCAACTCTGAAAAAGCTGTTTACATGAAGCTTTGGAAGATTAGTGGTCTAGGAGGAGACCTGGAGAGCAAGGGATTCTTTTGGCTCAGATTCATTGCCGGAAATGTTGTTTGAAGAATTTCTACTTTCATTGTTTTCCCTTTTCTGAATGAGTTTGTATTCTCTTAAATACAATTTGTTCTTTCGATAAAGAGAAAAAAGGTGTACAGGCTAATGAAATGCAACGGAACACTTCACACAAACAACTTGTTCTAGCAACTAGAATTTGGAAAGCAAAATGTTCTTCCCGATGGGAGATGATATGTTAGTTTTTGAAGCTTGTTAACTCTGGTAGTGTTATGATAATATGTAATGAGCACTTGAAAAATAACTCATTTAACATCCACTTATTGAAACAGGAAAATCCTATTCTTTAATAAAAAAATTGACATCAACGTCACTTTGTGAAAAGACTCACCAGCCAGGATAGAAAGATAACTGTTCCGGCAAGAAATTGAATATGTTTTACCAAAGACAAAATTTTAAGAATCTTTCTGACTTAATGTGAAATAAAGAGCACACTGAGGCCAGAAAATAGTCCCCCAACCCTAAGAGTTAATCTTTTATTTATAGGCAAAATAGTAACAAATATAATAACCGACTCACCAAAATATCTCTCATATACAAAATATCTTAATAAAATATTAAATATTAATAAGGAAAATTAGGCTCATAAACTTTCATGAATCGAGTCACGCCAGGACAACCATTGATATATAGTCTCCTTACCAACCAGGAGTATGCTATCTCTTTCATGTTCAATGACTGATAAGGCGACACAGTTTTATCATAGAAATAGTTTGAGATAAAATTGAACTTCAAATTCCAACAGTTGCTGCCCTCAACAAAATTAAGAATATAGTAATAGTAGTTTGTGTTTTGCAGATACTAAAAAGCCAAAATGAGAAAATAAACAAAGACAATCCATATTTTACTAATCGTATAAATGTCTTCTAATTATGCCCAAAAGAACTTTCTAAATCATTAAATAGCATATTCCCATTGTGAGCCCTCTGATTTATCCATCTTTCAATGAATTTCACAAGGAAAGAATTTGCATCATTAAAAAATCTTACAGTATTGGGTTTAGTCCAGTTATTTATGCTTATACTATTTGAGCCAAGAACAGTAGCTTTAATTGCACCCCCTAAGAGCATCTCTATTGTTGGGTTCTTCAATCTAAGAATTTTTCTTAGAAGAACTGTGGTTGGAGTAGATGAAAAGTTCTCCACGTTGGAAGAATTGTTCTTCAGCAAGAACTCTGAATAACAGAGAAAGAGAAGGTGAAAAGAGAGCTGAGAAAGAAAAAGGGAAGGGGATGAGGTACATAAAGAACTTCAAAAGAGTTCTTAACCCTGGAGAGAGAAAAAAAAAACAATAAAGTTCTTAGCATCCTAGATGGCAATGTCAACCCACAAAATTATGCTTAAGAACCATTTTTTGGTTCTGGGTAACCACTCTTCATTCACTACCACAGCTTCAGCCACGTCAAGCATTTTCCCACAATTTGACATGATTTCAGCAATCACAGTACAACTCCTCAATTAATCAAACATTTTAGCCATTTGCCCATAGGAGAATTCTTTTATTACTGAGCTAGTATAAACACTTAACCCATTTGCATTATGTTGGGATTTTGGGGTCTTCCATGATGAGTACGCTATATTAATCTGGTTAATCAGTAAATGCTATCATCATTTATCATAGGGTGTTCAGCATCATTGTATGAGAATCCCTGTTCATTGCTATAGGAATGCATAAATTACTATTGTACATATCATGCTTATGGATTAAACTGATGAAAGAATTTTGATTACTTTTACATCAAAATTCTAAAATCTAAATTCCATACACAACTTTTTTTAACTTGATACATACAAGGACTGAATCAATGACTTTTGTTCAAACCCAAACCACGCCAGAGGAAAATTAGGACCTTCCCCCCTCCCCCTACCAGGATCAGTCAAATAAAGTAAGATAAAGTCCTCAACATTCATCCACAGATTATTAACACATCAGATTCATCCAAGGAAAAATAAAAGATCGACTTAGGAAAACAGATCTAGAATCAAATGATAACATAAACTGAATTCAGATCACAAAAAACTGACCTTTCCTTTGATTATAATCCAACAATCCTTCTTGTGGTTATGCTTAGCCACCTCCTCAAAGGTAAAAGTTTTGGTACTTGAACCCATCACTGCCTCTTCGCTGCCCACAGAAAAACCAAGTACAACCCATTGCCATAGTATTATTCATAAAATACAACACACAGAAGGGGAAAATATTTGTTTAACACTCAAAATCCAAGACAAATTCAGATAACTTAGGCTTAAAAATGGAGAAAGGAAGAAAATCACAGCCATAGATGGAAAAAAGTTAAAAGAGAAGAAAATTTCTTACACGCTGCTGAGGATAGAAAGGAGAAGATGGTCTTTCCTTCGAACAGTGTACTTTTTAACAGTGATGCTGTTTCTCTCATCCAACATCTAAAGACAAAGACTATTTATATACTTGTACATTTGAAAATCCCAAGACTACACTTCTTTTCTTTCTACAATTTTGAAAGGAAATTTTGTTTTGTTTATTTAATTAAATATTAACCTCATTTATTATTCTCTTCCCCACTCGTTAAAAATAATCACTCAGTTCTAGGTTTAACATGTTTTTTGTTTGTAGTATTTATAACAATTTAATATTTTTTTGTTTAATTAATCTTAATATTTATTAAAAAAATTAATGTGGTTTATTTTTATTTAATGATAATAATTTGGTAGAATGGTACGTACATTTGTACTTTCGTGAGAGAAAAAATATTAATATTAACATTAATCTAACAAAAAAAATACATTATCTCCTTTTAATGAATATTACAACCACATAAAAAAAAATAAACATTCAATAATTGGATCAAAAGAGGTACTAAATTACTAATCCCTCATTTCTAAATTACCAATAAGAAAAACAATTATTTACTTAATTTTATTAAATTTATAAAATAATGTTACAAGTTACTAATTTAATTTTATTATTAAAACTTTTCATTTATTGATAAAAAACGCTTATTAAATTGATAACAAAAATCGTTTTTCTCTTCCTTAATTAACAATAGAAAAGAAAAAGGATATATTGAATGGAACTCATGATGATCTTTTATCAAAAAAATAACTCATCTGTTCATAATATTTGATATGAACAAATATAAAATTACAAAATGTCTTCTAAAATATTACCAATTCAAAATAATAGGTAATGTCAGTTTTCAATAATTTATTATATAAATTAATGAAAGATAGTAACTTATGTGATATTAAAAATTTTAAATTACCGTATAAAAAATTAACTACATTCACTAAATATGTACTAGACTAATTTAAAAGTGGATTAAATATATTTTTGATCTTTTAAGTAAATTTTGGAATTAGTCCATCCCGAAACTTTGAACCAATTTAGTCTTTTATCTTTCGAAATACGTAAATTTAGTCTTTTTAATTAAATTTTATTAGGTTTATTTGATATTTCATACGCATTTCAGGTTCAGGATTGTATTTGAGTTATTTATACTGTTTGACACATTTTTGCTTTGTTTTATTATTAAGTCAAATACTATTATGAAACATGTTTGAAATGTCAAATAAACTTAACAAAATTTGATTAGAAGAACTGAATCCACGTATTTTGAATGATGAATGACTAAATTGGTCCAAAGTTTCAAAATGGACTAATTCTAAAATTCACTGTAAGTTAAGAGACCAAAATCATATTTAACCCTTTAAAAGTTTGTATAAAATATTTAAAAATGAAATTAAGTTATTTTAAAAGTGTTTGTGAATTCTTATATGAACAAAAACTTGAAAGAAAGGAAAGATTCACATGAAGCTTATGTTGACATTGTTTCTCACGCTTTATTGCATCATTAAAATCAAACGTTGAAATTTGCGTTTTTCGCACATGTTCTCAATTCACATTCAATTCAAAATCTTAAATGCGAGAATCAGATATGGAAGAAAGTGTTTGATTCAACATATTTGATGTTTATAGAGAAGGTGAAGAGTGAAACATTTATTAGGAAGGTGAAATGTGGAAAACACGAACTTGGTGGCCCCTTATGCATGAAGAGATAAGAATTTGGACCTATTTAATTATACCATTTAATACAATTAATTTTAATAATAACTCCAGAAATTTATTAAAGTCTTAAATTAAAAAATTAAATTGTTTATTACACCAATTTATATATATTGTAACTCATTTTGCCCACAAACTTAATTGTTTATGAAACTACTCTCATTGTCATTGACATCAATTTTTCTCATTCTTATTTACTCATTATTAGCTTTGCGTGTATTTTTTTATAATTTGTTTATGTAACTACTAATAGAAATACATACATATACATTTTTTTATTATGGCAATAAAAAAATTATTTTTTATTACTAAAAAATAGATATAAATAAAGGATTTTATAATTTTTTTATTATAGATAAAATGTTATCTTTTTTTTTCATTTTTACATAATAAAAAAAATGACATATAAAATAATTAGAATTAAAAATGAAGTAAAAATAAATATATGTAATATTATAAAAAGAATTGATGTTTTCTTAAACTTATAAAGTAATAAACAAATAAAAAAAAACCCATCTATTTAATTCCCACACATGCAAGGAAGGGATAAATATTTATTTCACACTTTACTTATTTTCGTTTTATGTTTATGTCATTATAATTTATTAAATGTTAATTTATGGATTAATTATGGCCATCGTAAACAAAAGGTAACAAATTTAACGTGTAACTGGTAACATGTTAATGAACCTGATAATTTTTTAGATAAATTCAATTATAAAACATACCACAGCAACTTCTAAGGTGATAAAACGTATTGTTGTTTGTGGAAAGTGTGTTCTAAAATTGGGAATAAATAAGTTAATGCATTTATTGGATTAGTGCTTACCTTTTTCAAAATTCAAGTACTATAAGAAAATAATTAATAAACGCCTAATTAAGAAAGTTAGCAGCCACTTGTTACATCTTTTTGACGTTTCCGAAAAAGAGAGAGCATGTATTGTCATTTTATGGTACGAATGAAGGATTAGTCATTTTTTTCACTATAGTCTTATCATTTATTAAGGGTGGGTAAAAAAATCCAATTTTTATGATCAATCCATTTTTTCTATGATCCAATCCATTTAATATTCATTCTATTAAAAATCTAATCCATTTAAAATCCATTTTATTGGATCTGGATATCAATCTAATCTACATTTTATATATTTTATGGATTGAATATTCATTCTCGAAATCTAGATTTTCAAAATGGATAATCCAAAATATTCAATCCAAAATTTCACTTTATATTTTTTGTTAGGTTAGGCTAAAGGTTGAGACGTACTAGCCCAAATTTAGTCGTATTTGATTGAGTTGGCGTGACCCTATACAAAATTTGGCCAAATTCTATCAAGTTGGTCCCGATCAAGATTTGACTCAGTTGGTCCTGGACAAAATTTGGAAGTATTCGACCAAATTTGTCAAATTCTTTGGTGTCAGCCCTATGGACACAAATTTGGATCCACATCCATTATTTGGATCCAAAATGGATGTGGATTAAATTTTCGATAGGGCTGACACCATAGAATTTGAATGATTTTTTGTCGAGGCCAACGAGGCCAAATTTCAGCATAGGATGAACTTGGATGACTTTCGAACGAATTTTGGTCGGAGACGACGTGACCAAATTTAGGCTAAGGTCGAATCGAAAAAATTTCAGGTGAGATTGACTTGACTGGATTCGACTGAATTTTGGTCAGAGTCAATTTTGCCTAATATGACCAAATTTTGGCCAAAGCCGACTTGGCCAAATATGGCCACATTTGGGTCAAGGCCTGATCAGTCAAATTTCGGTCAGGATTGACTCCACAAAATTCGTCGGTCGGGACCGACTTGACTGAATATGACCAATTTTCGATCACAACCGACTAAGTTGAGTATAGTCAAATTTCGTTCGGGACTTAGTCGACCGAATACGGCTAAATTTGGGCAAGTGCCGACTTAACCAAATTTTGGTCATTACCAACTCAACTGAATTTGGCCAAATTTAGGTTAGGACCGACTCGCCTATAAAAGACCAAATCTCGGTCGCGATCGACTCTGCCGAATACGACCAAAATCAGGCCAGGACCAACTTGGCCAAATTTTGGTCAAGGTCAACACGACCGAATTTTGACCAGAGTTGTCTCGACTGAATTCGGCCGAATTTTGGTCGTGGCCGACTTAGTTGAATACGACCAAATTTCGATCGTGACCAACTCATTTGAATACGGCCAAATTTCACCCTAGGTTGTCTCAACCAAATACGACCAAATTTGGGTCAGGGCCGACTAGGCCAAATCTCAATCGGGGCCAACTCGATTAAATTCGACCAAATTTTGACTGGAGCCAACTAGGCTGAATACAACCAAATTTTGGTCGCAGTTGTCTTGGCCGAATACGGTCAAATTTTGTCTAGGTCGACTCAGCCCAATGCAGTCAAATTTGGGTCGGGGTGAACTCAACCGAATACTTACAAATTTTGTCTAAGACCAGCTGGGTCAAATTTCGATCAAGATCGACTTGACAAAATTCGGCCAAATTTTGTATAGGGTCACATCAACTCAATCAAATACGACTAAATTTGGACTATTCGGTCTCAACTTTTAGCATAACCTAACCAAAAATATAAACTGAAAATTTAGATTGGATATTTTGGATTATCCATTTTGAAAATCTAGATTTAGTGAATGGATATCCAATTTATAAAATATATAAAATATATATCAGATTGATATCCATATCCAATAAAATGGATTTTAAATGGATTGAATTTTAAATAAAATAGATATTAAATGGATTAAATCATAGAAAAAATAGATTGGAATACAAAAAATGGATTTTTTGCCCACCTTTGATTAGAATTTTGTGACACATCTCTTCGCATATTGAATGTCAGAACAGAAAACCAATAAAAAAATATTATTTGCCAACATCTAAACACTTTTCTAAAATCATCCATGTAATGATAGCAGACATTTGCAAAAGCTCTAAATTACTGTTGTTGCATAATGTTAGCTTTCGTATTTTCGATAAAATAATGTTCTTTCTCTTCCTTCTTTTGATCAATAAGAAACTATTATCTGAAGAAGGATAAACAACAAAGAAGAACCTTAGCTATACTATAACCAGTAAACCAAAGCACAATTATTTTATGAAAGAATGAAGTATTTCAGTGCAATAATGTGAGACGTGCGATGTGGGACGTAGAAGATGAGACGTGGGACGTGGGATGTGCGACGTGAGACGTGAGACGTGGGACGTGGGACGTGGGATGTGAGACGTGGGACGTAAGTCGTGACACGTTAGACGTATGACGTGGGACGTGAGACGTGAGATATGGGACGTGAGACATAAACGTGAGACGTGAGATATGGGACGTGGGACGTGAAACATGAGACATGAGACGTGAGACGTGAGACGTGGGACGTGGGACGTGGGACGTAGAATGTGAGACGTGGGACGTGGGACATGGAATGTGGAACGTGGGACGTGGGACGTGGAACGTGGGACGTGGGACGTGGGACGTAACACGACGTGAGACGTAAGACATGAGACATGAAACATGAGATGTGAGACGTGGGACATGGGACGTGAGACGTGAGAAATGGGACGTGCGACGTGAGACCGTGAGACGAGAGACGTGAGACATGGGACGTGGGACATGGGACGTGGGACATGGGACGTGGGACGTGAGACGTGAGAGACGTGCGACTTGCGACGTGAGATGTGCGATGCGCGATGTGAGACGTTAGACTTGAGATGTGCGACGTGCAACGTGAAACGTCCGTAAACACTAAACCTTGAAATTTATATTTATAAATTTTAAACCTTACAATTTAATTAAAAATTTTAGAAGTTTAATAAAAGAATTGTTAATGTATCCATAAATTTGTAAAAACAAATTTAAATTATACTCTTGTAAAAAAATGTGTTAATAAAAAGAGATTAAATACATATAAAAGTGAAAGAATAAAAATATGAGGGTAAAAGTAATAATTAATGTTTATTTAAACCTATAAATAAAAATTATGAGAATAACAACAATAAATTATATTTATTGAACTCTTAAATGAGCGGAATGGAGTAGAGGATGATCTGAAAAGTTAAACTAAGGATGGGCAAAATATCTAATTTTCATGATCCAATCCAATTTTGCTATGATCCAACCCATTTAATATTCCTTTTATTAAAAATCTAATCCATTTTATTGGATTTGGATATCAATCTGATTTACATTTTATATATTTTATGGATTGTATATCCATACTCTAAATCTAGATTTTCAAAATGGATAATCCAAAATATCCAATCCAAATTTTCAGTTTATATTTTTGGTTAGGTTAGGCTAAAGGTTGAGACGAACTAGTTGGCTCTAGTCAAAATTCGGTCGAATTCAATCAAGTTGGCCTCGATTGAGATTTGACCGAGTCGGGCCTGGCCCAAATTTGGTCGTATTCGGCTGAGACAACCTATGATGAAATTTAGCCGTATTCAAATGAGTCGGTCACGATCAAAATTTGGCCGTATTCATCTGAGTCGGTCACGACCGAAATTCGATCGAATTCAGTTGAGTTGACTCCGGTCAAAATTTGGTCGTGTTGGCCTCAACCAAAATTTGACTGAGTTGGTCCTACCCTGAATTTGGTCATATTCGGCAGAGTCGATCGCGACCGAAATTTGGTCATATTTAGGCGAGTCGGTCCTGACCTAAATTTGGCCAAATTTAGTCGAGTTGGCCATGATCAAAATTTGGTCGAGTCGGCACTAGCCCAAATTTAGCGGTATTCGTTCGAGTAAGTCCCGAACAAAATTTGACTATATTCAACTTAGTCGGCTGTCATAAAAAATTGACCATATTCAGTCAAGTTGGTTCAGACCAACAAATTTAGTGGAGTCAACTCTGATCAAAATTTGACTGATCAGGCCTTGGCCCAAATGTGGCCATATTTGGCCAAGTCGGCTTTGGCCAAAATTTGGTCGTATTAGGCAAAATTGGCCCTGGCCGAAATTCAACCGAATCCAATCAAGTCGATCTCGACTGAAATTTTGTCAAGTCAACCTTGACCCAAATTTGGTCACGTCGTCCCCGACCGAAATTCGTTCGAAAGTCATTCAAGTTCATCCCATGCTAAAATTTGGCCTCGTTGGCCCCGACAAAAAATCTACCAAATTCTATGGTGTCAGTCCTATGGACACAAGTTTTAAAAAAATTAATTTGAATTTATTTTATAAAAAATGGATTTTGAATTTTGAACTTGATCCAAATATTTAGATATGGATTTAAACTTGATCTAAATATTTGGATCTGGATTTTTAAAAAATCCAATCTACTTTTTTTGAAAAAATAGATTTGGATCGAAAATCTAATCCAATTATTTGGATCCAAAATGGATGTGGATTGGATTATTAAAAATTCAATCCATGATCACCCTTACCATTTATGGTCCCCTACCATTTATGGTGGTGTGAAAACAAATGATATTTCAAATGGGAGAAAATATAAATATTATTTATGATTACACAAAACTCAACAAAAATAAGTAAATCAAAAGTATGAATAAAGTGAGACATGCTTTCTTTAAATTTATTCAAACTAGACAAAAAACTATTAGAAATATTGAATTTATTGATTGAAATTATCGAGGAATTAAAATTCGTCAATAATATATAATTATCGAGAGAAATTAACAATAAATATTGATATCTATTTTATTGACAATTATATTTCTCAATAACGTTGTGGTAGTTGTTTTGTGACAATTATTAGCGGACGAATTCAAGTTGTTAGTAATTGAGTGAGAGAAAAAAAATTTAAGATTTAGAGGAAGCATTTTCTTCCTTCTCTATTTCACAAAGAAGCAAGGTCCAAGATCGTCTTTCCTAAAATCTGTCATTTTCAAGGTCATTTTCTCCAAAATTTGCCTTAATTTCATCTTTCTAAAGTCATAATTTCCATACCATCATTCTGATATCATACGGTCTTCAAATTCCCAATTCTAAATGAGGTTCTCGATTTATCGGGAGTGATTAGTGGTGGTACCACTACTTGCCCTTCATCATCGATGCTAACTGTCGCAATAAGCCCCTTTCTTCGATGTTTCAGGTTCTTATGGTTGCAAAAGGGTTACGTTGGGTGGATGAAAGTGTAACCCTCTATTTTATGTTTTGAATTCAATCCTTCTCTTTTAATTTCATTTTACTTTTATGCAATCAGGGGTGGGTGTTCTTAGAGGCAGAAATAAGTCGTGGCCCCCCAAAATTTTGAATTTTTTAAATTTTATATATATTATAAATATATGGAAATTTATTATTTTTTTTTAAATTGTAGGTAGTATTTGTTTATTTTTTATTAATAAAAATTAAATTGTGTATTTGTTTATTTTTTTATAAAGCACAACATTTAATGTTAATAGATAATAAAGAAAAAAATATGATTAAATCATTCCAGAGGTCCCATTCTTGTAATGAAATCTCAAGTATGTTCCCTCATTTTTATTTGACTTAATTTATTTTGGAAAATTTGTTGCAATTAGGTATTTGCCGTTAGTAGTACACTAACGGTGTTAACTGTGTACCACGTGTCAGCACATGTTTTTTTTTAATTTTTTATATTTTTTTAAATTGACACGTGTCAATCTGACATTGTGCCACGTGGTAGAGACAATGTAATGTGACTGTGACAGTGCCACGTATTGAATGTGAAAAGTTTCGATGTAGTCCCTATATTTATTATTTTGGTCTCAATTTTTTTAAAACTAAATCAATTTCATCCCTATATCAAATTTAGTTTTTATATAAATTTTACAATGGTATTTTTATCAAAATTGATATTTTTAACAAAATTAAGTTTATTTAAATGTATATTTTGCATTGAACTTTATTTAAATATTGTTTCAAATATTTATATATCAATAAAATTTAATAAAATTAGGTTTAATTTCTCTTTTGGTCCTTGTTTTTGTCAACAAAAATTGACACTAGGATTATATTAATTACACTCACAAAACAAATCATCAGTTTTAAGAGTTTCAATTTTAACGAAGAATCATTGATTCATTTCAAGAAATTTATGTAAAAGACTAAATTGTATTAGTTTTTAAAAAAATCGGAACCAAATTGAGACTAAAAAACTAGAGGACCAACTTAACATTTTTAAACAAAAACAAGAATCAAAAGAGTAATTAAATCAAATATTTATTAATATAATTTTATTTTTCTTCTTATTGTCTTTTTAGTTTTTTCACAAATTGTAATTATATCTCACTCTTATATGTTTTCTTTGCGTTTTTTAAGAAAAAAAAAGTTAGACACGAACTCATTATTTTTGCCTTCATCTCTCATTTATCTTCTTCCTTTCTTGTCTCTTGTCTCACTTGATAATGAAAATATTATTTTTATCTCATTAGCTTTTTGTCTATTCATTTTTTTTATGAATATAGAAAAAAAAGAATGTATTATGTGTTTTTTCATAACCGATTTTTAGTTGTAACTTGACTATAATATATTTTTCTTTTAATAATTACGTGTCTGAATTTTTTATTAAATTATGGTAAATTATTTTTTAATATTATTTATAGAAAAATATATTGATAAAGAATAAAAGAATACATGTATTGTTTAAAAGTGATAAAAAATAAACTATTGATGAAAACAATATAGATTCTATTTCTTCACATATTTTGAAGCATTATACTAATGATCAAATTGTTTATTGGAGAAGTCATTTTTTGAAACATTATACTAATGATCAAATCTAATGATCTCAAAATTATATTACTTTGCCCCCTCCAACATTTTTGGTCAAGATCCACCACTGCATGCAATTGACTTTGTTTTTATAGATAAAAAGATCATACTTCCAGTTGTTAATTACTCTTAAGAGAGAAATTAACTAAACACTAATATAAATTGGGATTACGAATAGGATTAGGAACACTTTAATAAAGAAAACACCTATCTTAAAACTACACTAAATATGAGAAATATCTCCTTTGAAATTCATAAGGGATGAACACCACATTTGAATCCTACAAACGATAAAGACACCTCTTGAGTCACAAAAAAAACGAAGAAACATCTTCCTTGAAGTCACGAGCTCATTTGAATCACAAAAAGGATGACTCTTTTTACCTAGCAATAAGAGCAAAACTCAATCATTCAAAATTACACTTGATGAAAGTTATCGCACTACCAACACTATGTTTTCAAAGCTTCTACACATAGAGATATAACTCAACTCCTTATTTTTGTAAAAAGAACTTTCACTTTCATTTATGGAAGTCACTTTTAAAATTAGGTTAAAAATATGAAAGGTCAAACTATAACTACCGTTAATAATCAATTATTGAGAACATTAATCAATTATTGCCAAAAAACTATTTTTCGAAAATAATTTCACTTTACATTAATTATTTATCATAAGTGATAATCGATTATCACCGTGTATATTTAAAAAATTATTTTTCATTGTACACTTGTGTCAATATTGTGAGAAATTTGACACTAAAATTCTAATTTGTAGCTTCTAGGAGTAGGTGAGTCCTTTATAAATTATTTAACTTCATAATTGAATTAATCATCTTTGTTGATTTTCCTCCAAGAAAACACCATTAACCGATAATTGCTATAAGGGTTAAATTTCCAACTTTGAGCTTATGTTGGGTGGGTTTGTTTAATTTCGTTTAAAGAAAACTACTTGTCTTAAGTAGAGAAAAAAAACCCATATAGTAAACTTTTACTTTTTATTTTTTAAAAAGTAGAAGTTGGAAAAATAACAACACTTTGTTTTGATAAGGGATACCAAAAAAAAGTTATCAAAACAAGTTGTCATGCAAAAAACTAATTGAGAAAGTACGAAATAAAGTTATATGATTTTTTATACCTAAATTATTCTCATTTTAGGATTTTTTTATATCAATGTGATTTAAATTATTGTTAATTAAATTATTTTGTTATAGTTAGTTTACTTTTCACTAAGTAATGTTATAATCAATTTACTTATAGTTTGATGTTTAAGTATAATTTGGCATTTATTAATTTAAACTAATATTATATTTACATTTTTCTTAATCGGGTGCAGTTGCTTGAAATTAACTACAATTACAGGTTGGAAGAATAGGTGGAAACAAAGCTGATTAAAAAATAGCATATATTATTGATTAGTATCAAAACCGATTTAATATGTAGATTTCTTTTACTAACCAAGCCAAATATCACATAGGTTGTTTGGAACAACCAATCTAATATTTTCTTTATAATTTTTTTTTCAATTGTTTTATTGATGTATATTATGTTGATTATGATAAAAAATGTATGTTGATATATATATATATATATATAACACTTATTTATGAACATAGAGATTCCCCATGAGTTTGAACGCAAAGATGTATGTAAAAAGAGTGAGTTTAATTTACACTATACTATATATAGATAATATAAATATAAATATAAATACAACTTATTCCATAAAGTTCTAGCACCATGCTTTTCGTCTAATACATATTTGATACTAGGTAACTTATATTAGATAAACGAAAATTATCTTGTCTTTTATAATAAAAATTTGAGTGGTAGTACCAAAATTATGAAATCAAGATTTGTGTTGTGTCCAATAAGAAACTCTTAATTTGCACAAACAAACTCTCTTACATTTTATTTTTGACTTGTCTCTTTTGATGCAAATGTTATTTCCTCGGGTTTTAAAAATGAAGGGGCAACATTGTGGTGATATCACTTGATAAGCATCTTCACCCGAATAAAAAAGAGAAAGCGATGCTCAAAAAATGAAAATTGATATTATATAGAACATTTATTTACAAAAAAAATGACCCATGTTACTTTGAATGATGATTTTGCGTTTAACCCATGCAGTATACACAATGTTATTTTTCATTTTCACACTAATCATCCCTATTTTGACATGTTTTCTATGAATTAATCATTATGGAACGATAGTAAAACAGAACTTGATAATGTTAATTTCTCATATTATTCATTGGTTTCTTACATTGTGTTTCATGAATTTTCTGTATTGGAAATTCAAGTGTGAATGTAAATTTTATTTTAGTTAAGAATGAAAAAAGTGAAATACTATATAAAGTTAAAGACTCATAAATTCATTGTTTTAAGATTTTGGATTGAGAGTGGTATCAATGTCTTATGTGAGGTTATGCTAAGTTCTCATTTATTCACCCCATTAATACCCTTCTTAGAAGCCTATCACTCTGATTAGACAAACACTAAGCACCGAGTTTTGAGGGGGTGGGGACGTAATAATTTTTGTGACACTTATATTATTTTGTTGTTAACGATGCAGTACCCACAATAAAATTTATACGATTTACATGACTTATGCGCTTGTCATTTTTTGGTGGAAGTTTTTTAATTGATTTCTTTGCACCATAAATGTTCTGGTTGCATGCATTAAAGCCATTTATTATTATTATTATTATTATTTTTATTATCTAAAACTATGCATAAAGGTGTGCCAAAATATAAACCTGAAGCACAGGCACATATACTTGAGACATCCACTCCTTACGTCAAATTAAACTAAAGCCAACAGAAGCAAAGGGATACCACAAATTACAGAATCACATGGGTTCAATGCATTGGTCATAAAGAAACAAGAACAAAATCTAAGTATTTAATCTTACATATATCATAAACAAATCTACGTTTCCACATAATTAAACACTGATACTCCCACCAGCTCAACACTAGCTAGTACCTGCAACATCATTAACTGCTAATCAGAAATATTTACTAAATTAACAAATCTAAACACTCTAGTATAAATACTAATTTATACATCATTAAGAGTAACTCATTTTTTACCCATACAAGTTTGATTTTTTTTTTTTTTATAAAAAGTGAGATATGGTGTGTACTGCAGCATATATGTCCCTATCATCATTCTTCATGTCTTGAGTTTTGAATATAATGTAGATATATCTGAATATGATTATAATTATTTTTGGTTAATAAACCGTAGTATATAGAGTTGTAGTATCTTTAATTTGTTTTTTGTTTATAATTTTTTTTTCTTTCTAAATTGATTCAACTCAACAATTTATAAATGGTTAATCAGCAATATGAACTTTGTTAATAATATGTTAATTAGAAATACAAATTTCTTGTTCATTCTTTTCAGATCGAATTCATGGAAGAATCATGTAGTTACTTTCAAACCCAATAATAGCTATATGATAAGAAGAATGCCAATACAAAACTCATAGTCTTTGACAGCTGACAAGCTGATGATCATGTGTATGTCTTTATGTTTACTTTTATATATTTCCATCAAATCCTTCAATTATAGCTATACATCAATTACATATATAAAATGAAATGATATTAAAAATTACATTTTATGAAAAGGAATATAATTAACAAAAAGCTAATATTTTACAATCTATTTGATAATTTTATTGTATAATGCACGATTTCCATTTAATCAAGTTATTAGTTAACCTGTGCCTTTGTTTTTGTAAAAAGAAAAGATTAAAGTTTTGGAAATTGTGGAAATGAATACCGTATAATAAGCTAATTTTCAAGACATCTCAATTCATTAGACATGATTATGATCAAAATTGAGAATAAAATTATAATATAAATAGATAATATAGCTTAGCTTTTGTCCCCTCTTTTTGCTATCAGATTGGCTGGCAAAAGGTCACAACAAGAGAATGCAACTTTTTAAGATTGATGAGAAGATGTTATTTTGACTTCCATGCTTGGAATTTTTCAGGGTTATTTTGTAGGAGGGACCCATTTATTATGAATAATTGGTCCATGACTATCATTTGGAAAATGACCTCCTTGTTCGAAAATGCATGCATACATATCTCTAGTATATGTTATATACGTAGTGGTGGTAAATTTCTAAGCCATGTCTTGTTAAATCGATAAGATGTTGAGGTTGAAAAAAAAGGGTTTTACATGCATGGAATTATAGGTACCTAATTCTCACTAAACAAAAAGTTTCCATGAGAAAATTATTGAAAGAGCTTCTTTTTTTTTTTTTTTACAAGCCAAGGTTTCTTGTAAAGATTATGAGTGTACAGAAAAATATTGGTTTTACAACCATTAGAAATAAAAACAAGTGTTTGTCATAAAGCTTTTTCTGACAGTGTTTCACTGATGAAAATTGATTTAATAATACACATATTACGAGTTTAACCTCAGTATGATTATGATAAAGATTAAATTCACAAATATAAATCAGTTGCAGAATGTCTATATTAGTATATAGATTGTTTATTAGAGAAAAAAAAAGTATAAACAAAGTTGCCAACAGTGTTAAATTTATGCCATCTAATTAACACGCTCTAGCCTAATCAGTGAATGTGTGAGTGCATCATCAGCTAAAATCATCTTATGATGTTAAACTCAATAAATTGAAAATATATGTAGGGGATTTTGGAGCTACCATACCTTAAATTGAAAGGAAATAACTTGAGTCATTGCCTTCATTCATGTGATTATCATTTAAAGCTGCTGCACTCACTTCTTCCCCTTCTGGTTTGAGATTCTTAACATCAAGATCAGGGTGGATTTTCCTCTTCAACATCTTCTTCATCAGCTACACACCATTACAAATTACTTAATCAAATTAATTCAAGCAAATCTGCAATCTGTGGTTCCAACACTATACACATACACACATATAAATTCCAAGAAACAACCAAAATTTTGACACTGTAATATTAGTTTAAAGAATCATGCAAACATTGATTTTCGAGTGGTTGAAAGTATAAACTTTATCATTGGTAATATATATCAATGAGAATTTACTGAACATGAAAACTGTTACTGTTTTTTTGTAATAACTTACTTTTTTTATATCTTTCATTGGATGGGGATTGTCCTTAACGCGGGGAATGAGCTTCTTGGCAAAAGAGAGTCCATGCTTTGCTTTAAGGTTTGGTTTTTCACTTGAAGCAAGGTGACAGACTTTGGCAGGGTTAAGCTTTATCTTAACATCAGAATCAGCTAAGAACAGATCAGCCAATGTGATCCTCTCTCCTTTCTTCTTCTTTTCATCAGCCTCCATATCGTATGATTCCATCACTTCATCACAAATCACAGGTGGAGCCACCACAATTTCGTTCAGACTCCTCACCACATCTCCATCATCATAGTTTTCACTAACAATATCCTCAAAGTTGTGCTCAAACGTGTTGTACATCAATGGATTCAGTTCCTCGTGCTCAGCATTATAGCACTTTTCCTCCTCCTCATCCACCATGATGCCGTTCTCTCCTTCACCATCTTCTTGTTCAACTTCAATTTCCAAAGCAAAGTATTCTTTGTGAGGATTCATAGACTTCAAGGGATCATAGCCAAGAGTGCCTATGGTTAGAATGCCGTCTTCCCATCCACCAAGTGATTCAGTAAGGGCAACTTGTTTCAGCAAAGCTTGACTATCCGCGTTGTTAATTGCAGGTTCAGTTTTTTTCATGTTTGAAGCAAACCCATCTGAGTGAAAACCAAAAGATTCATTAGAAGAGAAGATGACACTACATAAAAAACAAAACCTTATCATACTATTCAAGGTTGGTTAAATGGATCACATGATCCCAGAGTTGGTTAAACAGTAGAGTTCATCAGAGAAGAAAAGTTGCCACTCTCTTGAAAAAAAGAACAAACAACCTATGTGCATAATCATGAAGGTTTCTTCATAGGCACCATATTTGGAGCTTCTGAAGGATGAGATTTATTAAATTGTAAATGAGAGAAGTTCTTATAGATAGAGGTCAAACCTTTCAGAGAGTTATGGTGAAACCTCTTGTGCACCCAATTGAAGATCTGTGACAAAACAATTCACGAAGATAACATATGAATACCTATATAAGAACACTACATATATATGATAAACTTCCAACCTAAAGGAAAAGTAGTACAAGAAATTGAAAATATGCATGAGGAGCAAAATGGTTGTGTGCATGGTTTCAACTCAATCACCTTCATTGTTTTTCTCGTTCAGAAAAGCTGGCCAGAGAATGGGGCTGTGCTGGGTAATATTGAAATGGGTGAAGGAGTGTGGAGGTCAACATAATAAGGAACAGGAATAAACCCGCAAAGAGGACCAACATTGGTGGTTGAACTAGGCTGTGCCACGTGGTCACTGGCCCCCATGTTGCTCAACCATGTTCGTGTGTCCGTAGCATAGTATGCTTAAAGAGTCATCATGTTAGTCTTCTCATCAGTACTTGTTCACTTTCACGTTGCACATGCTGATGGGAGGTTTTCATTTACAGAAACGTTTGGTGTTGTTTGTTTGTTTTAGGTTTTCGTGGAATTGGTTTTGCAATACTATTGATGATACATAACTGAGAAATGTATTCAAATTAATTTTACTCACAAATTTGGTATTGAAAGCTACGTTACGGTGTGTGAAATTACGTTGATTTTGGTATAAAACTAGCAGGCCTCTTCCTCGAGGATTAGTTTCTCTTTGTTGCCAACGTTTAACCCAAAATGAAATGAATCATTTTAACAAGCAGTTGGCATGCAATCTAAAAACTAGTTCGTATTGGTCGAGCTCATTTCCTAGTTAATCGTTTCCTGTGTATACTTCTCCATTACATAATCTTTTGAGCACTATGGATCACTCAGAAGTAAAATACTTTGGGTACAGCATATCAGATAAAATCCACTCGTGTAAAAGCTATTACGTATTCATTAAAAACTGTTTAGTGATAAAAAAAATTTGAAACAGATGATATTAAATTTGATCTTCATATTGCAAAAAAAGAAAGAAAAAAAAGAGAGAGAAGATTTTACACAGTGTATATAGTTCATATTTCAAGAGTGTGATGGAATATAATAACTTTACTATTATTACGAGGTTTAAACTTGGCCATTCTATAATTTTTCGTTTCACCAATTTTTTTTACTTTACTAAATTATAATGTTAAACATATTTAAATTAAATTAAAAGTTAAATATATTTCTAGTCTCATAATTTTTTGTAAATATACAAATGTATATGTACAAATTATGACAATGTCTTTTTAATTAATATTTTATATATAAGTATATTATAATTAAAATTTGAAATAACTAAATATATTTAATTATATAGTGAATTCGTCCCAATGTCTATCACACTAAAATTATTAATTTCAGAATATATATATATATATATATATATATATTGTGCATATATTTACCACAAGTAAAAAATATCATGATTTTATTGTTAATTAATTTGTAATATTATATATTGAATGTTTAATATTTTTCTTACCAAAATATAGTATAATTTGTAAACGGATTGAACACTCACGTCTAATAGATCTGTAATGTAACCTAATTAACTAAATTAAAAGGCTTAAACTTAATTTCATTTTAATGGAATTTGTCAAATAGTATAACTATTTAGTAAAATTTAAAGAGCAAGGAATGAACTTTGAATCAAAAACTCAAAAAGGATTTTTTCCTCACGAAAGACAAATCTTTGGGTGTTGTTGTATCACTTAGCTCGCATCCAAATCAGTGCCACGTGGAGTGAGTAATGGCGGAAGAATATTCATGTAGCAATATATGATTAGTTTTTTAGGAGTTTTATGTGCGAAATATAATATGAATGAGATATGATGAATTAGGTTAATTTTAAGAGATCGATAAACACAACAGATTTATAGATATTGAAATCTATGTATATTGAATGAAAAAATAAAACATTATTTTGCCACGCCATGATGGTCCCAGTCCCAGAAATTCCATATAAAGCCCCTTCCAGCAAACCGTCTAAATAAATGACGAGGATGGATCTGCAATTTCAAAAGTTTAAGCGCTTACTTTGTAAAATTTCTAAAAAGAGAATCCTATGTCAATAGAACGCTACGTTTGAGTTTGGGATCCTGAAAGTAAATGCTTAGAATATAGTTATTATGAATAGAATGTTTTTTACGCATAAATCTTAATGTGAAGTTTGAACACTGAAATGTCAAAGAATATCCGACCATGAGATATTGGTGGTTGGTGCACAGTCACATTAACGAACTACTTGCTGTTGTTATTTTCTATTCTATCGCAATGTAGGAAAACTTTTTCATGTCTGTGGACTAGGGTTTTACGCATCGTTATCCATCGAAACATAATTGAAATAAATAAAAAATAAAAACATATCTTTCTTTAAATGGCCACACACAGCAAATCCACCCCACTTATCAAGATCTTCAAGTACAAAAACATATCTGTTTTTAATTTACGGTTAACAATTTTTAAGTATAAGCAATTGGTTCAAGTTCGACAAAACTAGTAAGAAAAAACAACAAAGTTTCTCTTCGATTTTTAATGAAGCCGTATTTTTAAAGTTGAAATTTAAGGATATGATTTTGTTATACGCTTCCGAAATACATTTGAATAATATGTATACATTTTGATTGCAATATTTATCTTGTGGCTTGTTTGTTGTCCACTAACGACGGCGTAAGCTATAGTCCAACCAAGTGTTCCTGGATGGTGCAGTGTCTGGCACAGCAAGGGACTTGAATTTGTAGCCATTTTTAAATTTTTGAAGATAATTTAGAATATATTGATGTAAAAAGCAGAGTGTGATTGTGTGAAGGTGAAGAGGGACAATTTAGGAGGCAAAGGTTCCACGAGGGCAAAGCAGACATTCACAAGAAGAATGTTCCATGAAAGTGAAAGCTTAGCTGGAGAAGGTTTCCAAGAAGGCTTGGCCAAGAGGAAACAGAGTTAAGATGGCATTCAAATGATGGTACCATGTTTTGACTCATAGCTGATTGTCTTGTTGTAGCATTCAGCAAATGCCATGCACCAATTGGAATGCACCCTTCATCTATTGTCCCTTAATGCGTCTTAGTGTTGCCTTAAAAACAAATAAATCGCTTTGGATTCTTGTTAAAGCTGAAACCCTCTGTCACATATATCTTCATGTAGTCAAGTGGGTCATTATTGAGTACTTCCATCTCACTAACTTACAAATTTAGCTCACAGTTGAAATCTCTTTTGGGATAATAATAATAATAATAACAACTCTCCACACACAACACATGTTACAAACCAATAGTAGATTTAATTAAACCAGCATAACAATTTTAGTGTTGTTCTAACTTTCTCTCTGGAATTTTTCTCCCGAAGAAAAGTGTCAAAGATCCCATCTTAAATATGAAGACGATTTCTTAGTATATAAAACGATGTCGAAGATGTTACATTACTATGAAGTTCGGACACGCTTTTTTAATGGGCGTGTTCCATGTTTGACACATATCGGACACTGACAATCGTATGACACTCGTGTGACACGTAAGTGTCTAATTTGAAAGATATTTTTTTTGTTTTTAACATAATTTTGAAATGACTCCAACACACTATTAATAACCACAATGATCTTTTAAGAAATTCATAAACTAGTAAATTTATCATATAAATTTCTATTATGATTATAAAAATAAACAAAAAGTATTATATAATCACTACTTTTCACTTTTTTTATATTAGATAAATTCATTTATATGTTAATTGACAATGTGTTAATTGAAAGTTTAAAAATATTATATATATATATATATATATATATATATATATATATATATATATATATATATATATATAT
>Ga0214543_1003337_pt1 | contig 31189 bp, 11 predicted proteins | sample CNSS2metaG_FD_160094 | JGI IMG/M metagenome (GOLD analysis project Ga0214543, IMG submission 160094) | Root nodule microbial communities from cowpea collected in UCLA plant growth center, Los Angeles, California, USA - CNSS2 | ecosystem: Host-associated > Plants > Roots > Nodule | place: USA... | reverse complement strand
TATATGAAAGTTGGAATTATACTCTGAATTTTAAAATTTGAAATTATATTGTAGATTTCATAATTCAAAATTATATTTCAAATTACGCTAATTTGGAATATAGTTTCAACATAAAGATGTAACAAAACCACGTTATCATATTTTATATTATGGGGGTAGAAAAAGAAAATATGGGGTGAAGAAAGAAGAAATCCTTGACGTATATTTTTCTATCTGCCAAACCCAATTGGTCCCAACACATGCCACAAATTTCATGATTATATTTTCTCTCATCTTATTACCATAATAACATTAATTAAGACCACAGATAGTCCAAGTTTAATATTGTATTTTATTAATAATTAATAGTAACTTGTTCTTGATAATAATTTTTCAAAGGAAAAGGTGAATGCTTTAATCAATAAAAATTTATTAAACAAAACCACGTCCCAAGAATCTATTAACGTTGACAACTTTTTTATTTAGATATTTAGCTATACTTTTTTTAAGAGTACTTAATGATTTTTTAAAAGTGGGTATCTAATAAATTAAATGTTTTTATGTGACTATTTTTGTGTTATCTGCCTCAATTAATTTAATACTTATTAATTTACTTCACGTGTCACACGACTTCAATTTTTGAACGATGATGGAATTAAGGTTCTTGAGATTACAAAAACAAAAACATATTTTTAGAAATGATAAAATAAAAAACTAAAAACATTCAAAACTTAAAGAAAAAATATATATTTAAAAGCTTTAATATGCTTAATATATTAAGTATTCAAATAAAAAATAATTAAGTGCACTTTTCGTACAGAGAGAAGAAGAAGGTTAATCAATTTAGACGAAAAATAATTTATAATTTATTATCTTAAAAATTTAAAATAAAAATAGTATCAATAACTTATGTAAATTGAATTCCTCATTGATATTGTTATAGATAGGTTCAAACAAATATAACAAAATTTTTCTAATAATATTATGTCTCATTATTAAGAAACAATATCAAAGATCTTAAAAATAATCCCTTTTTCCTCATTATTTTTCTATTTTCTGAAATTTACTTTTGTGGGCATTTTTTGAAAGTTCCTGACCCTTTTCCTCATTCTTTTCCTATTTTCTGAAATTTACTTTTATGGACATTTTCTAAAAGTTCCCTCCTATTGCATGTTTCGTTCTATTTTCATTTTCTTTTAGCATAATTTTCGAATGTCCTTCCAAGCAAAATAAAAATGAGCTTAAATCTAATCTAATAATAAGTACTATTATAGATTGAATTTGAATGTTTAGATATTTTATACTTAGGATTACCAAAGTAAAAAGGAAATTACGCATGACTATATCATTTTATATTATATAATTTTAATAAACATTGAAGTTGAAGACTTCTAATTTATTGTTGTTTCCGTTGAGATGTACTTTCTTGGTAGGATTTGAATGTGGACACATTCATTAATGACACGTTTTTCTGTAAGAACCTATATTTGATATGGAATATTAACCAACTCTGCAGATAACAAGTGTAAAAAAATTGTTTGGCTTTTTAAAAAATAAATTTTTATATCACTTTAATTGGTAATATATTTGTATCGTGGAATAAGTTCAACTCATATAATTTTATTGTTTCAATCATTTCAATTTTTTTCTTATCGTTTCAGTCTATCAATGCAATACTCGTTTAAGTCAACATTTTATCTAAATTTTTATTTAGAAAGAAAAAATTTTAGATTTAATAATATTGTGACTTTTAATTTTTAAAAATATTAATGTAAAATCAATTGAATATTATTTTTGATTAATTTCTTGACTAAGACAAATAATTTTTTCTGATACTTTATAAAAAATATATAACATTTATTATACGACCAAAAATATTTACTTAATATATTTTTATTTAAATCAGTTTTTAGAAAATAATTTTATTTTAAAAATAGATTTCAATTTTATAAATTAGTTATTATCTAAGAATTAGGAAATATTTTATATTTTATACTTTATTATATATATATATATATATATGTGAAAATTAATATTTTAACCCACTTTTAACTCATTATTTTAATCACTATTAGATCATTTTTTTTGTATTTTTTGTAGTGATGTGATATAATAATCTAATGGTAATTGAAGTGGTAGATTAAAAATAGATAAAAAAAGTAGATTAAAATGGGTTAAATATATATATATATATATATATATATATATATATATATATATATATATATATTTATTTATATATTATATAAACAAAATAAAATAACAAGTTTTTTAATATATTATATCTATTCTATGTTTCATATATTTCATAGCTTTTTAATTTTTAAAATTTTTTAACACTTATAATATTTTATATTAGAATTATGTGGCTCATATTGTAATTATCCGATTGTTAAATTTCATAAATTGGTATTCTAATTAAATTTATATCAAATTCTTTATATCAAAATATAGATTTAAACGAATACTTATTATTAATATTTTAAAATATTAATAATTATAGTTCTAAATTGTAAGAAAACTTTACAACTCCTTTATAAATAAAAAAAATATTTATTAATGGTTTTAAAAGATAACCTATGATAAAATAAAAATATGATAAAATAAATAAATTTACACTAACAATTAGTCCATTTAAGAAAACAAAATGAATTTAGTTTTAGAATATAAGTACTTGAGAGTACCATGAAAGGCCATCGACTATTACTAGATTATTCAGTTTAAAATGATAAAGACAATATAGGCATTTTCTTCCTCGGAGCGGTGGTTCCAAAATATTCCTTTTTTTTTTTTTTCTTTTTGTTCTGTTCACTCCAAATCGTTAGTTACACTTCTCTCCTTTCTCAGTTCCACTTCACTCTCGCCCTTCTCATCACTAATCTTTAACCTTTTCTCTTTTTAATTGAATTAATTTCAATTACTATTCTGAATTACGATTCCCTTCTCTTTTTCGTTTTTCCCTATTGATTTAAGGGACTTAGGGTTTATGGGTCTCCGAAAGACCCTCGATTCGCGCTAGAAATCTAGGTCTGCTCTGTAGCTGGGTGACGGTTAGAGCTATCGCACTTTGTCATTCTCGAGCATCAAAAGGAGGTAACTTTATGAACATTGGCATGCATATGTCGTTTTCGGCATCATCCAGGTTCTAAGTAAATTTATCAATTTTATTTTCTCCAATCGTGACCCATTTGTCTTTTTTTAGCGATGATTGCGTTTTATTTTTGTTTTTTTCTGTTGTTAAAATTACACCTGTTCCTTTTTCGTGCCAAAGGTCAACGAAATCTCCTACGATTGTTATAAACTGGAGTTATCAACATAATGTTGTTGGATGCGAATCGTAGTTGTGGGTTTTATATCGCAACTCGTATTCTCCACCTAGCTGAATGGCACCCATTGGAACAGCAACGTTGAGTAGGGCTTGAACCTTGAAGCCCTCTTTTCTTCCCTCTTAAATTGGGTAAGAACTTCAAATGTTTTTTTGATAAAATGATTGATTTTGAAGATGTCATGCGTTATTGTTGTTGGCATAGTGAACTTAACTGTTTTGTTGCTGTTGTAGATTTTAGAACTTTTAGGCTCATAATCAATCATCTTTAGGGTCCAAGCTCCACATGTTCGAAAAGACTCTTTCTTTTGCCTGTGTGATGGGGTGCTGTAGTTGTTTTGGGTTCATCAGGACATCTAACCGTCAAAGACAAAGGTCTAAGCCTGCCATTAACAATAATCTCTACCAGGAGCCTCTGTTGGATGTTGATGACGACGTTGAAGATGAAGAGGGCGAGCATTTGTATAACGATGAGGTTGGTAACACTAGTGGAGATGATGCCGGGGAAGAAACTCGGCCCAAGCGATCAGAAGAAATTTTGAACATGAGAGTAGAGAATGACATGGTTTGTAGGCAGTTTCCTGTTAAAGATACTCACAAAGTTGTTCGCATGGAGGTAATTGTTGTGTGGGTGTAGCATTATAGATTTTACTCCAATCGTGATTTTTACCTTTTCTGTGTTGTCAAATGTCAAGACTAGTAGAGCTAGTAGTATCTAATATGTTGGTTGATCTTGATTATATTTGGGTGAAAATTGTACTTACTGTTTTATGTGGTTTATGGTTTCCAGTTACTTCCTCTCTTTTATGATGTGGTGTATTTATATTATGAGCTGCAATATAAATTTATTATATGTATTTAATTTAAATAGAAAATGAACTATTATAGATTTTTAATGGAATGCTACATGTCAAAGAATGTAATTTTTATATCATACATACACCATTTTCAGTGTTAGACATGAAGTTGTGGCTGAATATTTGAAATGTCTTGGGTTATTTTTTCTATTATTGTGTTATTTGCTTCTTCATTTGTACCCATAAGTTCTTGGTTTATATTAATCTTGCAATGAAGTTTACACCTCTGTCAGTCATAATGGCTATTTGAAGATTTACTAGTATTGACGAAACACTTCTCCGTTGTTGTGGATATATTTTCTCTCAGAACTTGGAAGTCATATTGAACTTTTATTTTCAGGATGAAAATGGGAACAAGATGATAAATGAGTATATTCGTGAGTATAAGATTGGTTCTGGTAGCTACGGAAAAGTGGTGAGTGTAGTATTCATGGTACTTGATTACTTTTCCAGTCTCAATGAAGACAATTTTCCTGAGCCTCTTTCTTACATGCATTACAGGCTCTTTATCGTAGCTCTGTGGATGGAAAGCATTATGCAATCAAGGTAAGGAAAAATTTTGGTGTTGGTAGACAGATTATTCATTACTGTAGGAAACATTACCATATGGGCTTAGTTTTTTATACTGGACTTTAACATGTATTAAATGTTCCAATAATTATGAAGATATTGGTGTTTTTTGTCGTTTGATGAGCCTGATATCTTTTCAATTGAAGGCCTTTCATAAATCTCATTTACTGAAGCTTCGAGTTGCACCCTCGGAAACTGCCATGACTGATGTACTACGAGAGGTATATTTCTTCGTATCTTTGGTTTTCAGTCTGAACTCTGAGCTGGAAATAAAACATGAATATGTTCAATTTTGGTAAATACATTATATAATTCCCTCATGCATGCCTCTATATGGTTTTACCTCATGGGCCATCTGTTTTTATTTGTGGTTCTCTTTAGACTGTACTGCCCATTTATTTACTTTTAGAAAGTACCCACATTCTTTCTTTGGTAAAATTTGTACCTCCCATTTTCTGGAAAATTCCGTTGCATGCTTTTCAGCTTATTATGCTTCCCGGTTTGGTATTTATGATAAACTATGTTTTCTAAATCTATCTGCTTTAGCTGTTGATGCCCCTATAGTATGTTAAAAGACCAATATTATTTTTCTTTTTCCAGGTTCTCATTATGAAAATGGTGGAACATCCTAATATAGTCAATCTCATTGAGGTGATTGATGACCCAGAGTCGGATAACTTCTATATGGGTACTGAGGACTAGTTTCTTCTTGGTTTTCTTATTTAATGATTTACTAAAATTTATGTGTATTTGAGTTGAAATGAAGATAAATAATACAGTTGAAGTCATATGCTTGACTGCTGATTTTTCTCATACAGTACTTGAATACGTAGAAGGCAAATGGGTCTGTGAGGGTACAGGTCCCGCATGTGGCTTAGGCGAAGAGACTGCTAGGAGATACTTGCGTGATATTGTTTCTGGATTAACATATCTTCATGCTCATGTAATATTTCTCTATCTATCATTGTGTGCTTCATACTAATTAACTCTCTCTCTCTCTCTCTCTCTCTCTCTCTCTTTCTCACAGTTTTTTCATATAAATAGCAATATATGATGGTCTTCATGTTAAACAAAGAAAAGAAATTATAAAATGACACCATTTATCTTAGATGCTCATATCCTTATTTTCAAATATGTTTAAAGTAGTTTGATCAATTTACTGATTTTTTTTCTGGAAAAGCAGAACATAGTACATGGGGATATTAAACCGGATAATCTGTTGATTACTCGTCATGGTACTGTGAAGATTGGGGATTTCAGTGTCAGCCAGGCTGTTGAGGTAATACTGTTACGGTCTCCAAATGCAAATTTGATTACTTAAAATAACATCAAAGCTGTTGAGTTTACTAGCCATTAGTTTTTCTTCAATTGCAACATGTGAAACTTTTCTTTTAGGGGAAACTGAAATAGGATTGCACATGTGTGAAACTTTAAATGTGGTTACAGTAAAGGATGAAAGTTGATTAATGCGCTCATCAATAGTTGAGATTAAAGTAATGACTTCATTAAACAAATTTATCACAAATTGTAATAAAGAAGTTTGCTAGTGTCAAGGCATAGGAACTCTTGATTTCCCCTATAGGTGATTAGTTGATCATCAATGATATAATTGATTCTGGCCTACTGAGTTTAGATAATGATATAGAATTTAGGTGGGAAAGAGGTAAAGATAGAAGAATAATAGAACAGATAAGACAGAGACAGAAAGAGAGAGATCAAAGAGTTGTTCACCACACTGCACTTGTTATTGTTTCAATTTGTCTATGATGTGCAGTAACCATAGTTTTTTTGTAAGAAAGAACCCAACATGATACAGCTATAAAATCCAAACCAACAATAGCTCTCTAACTAACCAACTGACTTTTTTCATATTCTTTTTGCACATCACATGTGTCAGGCACACATCTTGTTAGAGATGTTGGCAACATTGAATGGGTTAGGACTTGGGAAGTCCTAGAAGCTTATATGGAACATGTAATGGTTTCTGTAATTTTTGAACGTGGTTATCATTATGAACCCTATAGTGGGAATAGCCACTATCCCAAAGATATTAACTGATGACAACAATGGAGGTCGAGTATGGCAGTGCCATGAAGCCACCACAGGAGCACGATAAGGTGGAGGATCTTGATAATCCTTAATACAGCCATGTGAAGTAGTTCAATTTGCAGTGGAGTCACTGGATCTTCCAGTGCAAGTACAATGGCTCTGATGCGCTGTTTCTTGTGCAAAAGTACTGCAGAAAGTGGCGCACTGCCTGAAGGGGCATGGGGGTCGTTCATGTGTTTCTGTTTGATACTGGAGTATTGAAAGCTATTTTCAGTTGCAGGGTGGGGTTGTCTTGATCATCGTGCTGGTTGAAAATGAGAATATTGATTCTAATCTGCACATTCATGAGAATATTAATTTCCTGGGAATGCATATATCTGGGGATATATTTTCATAACTTCCTAACAATCATGAAAATATCTATTCTAATCTTCACATCCGCAGAAATTAAAGAAAATGACGTGAAACAAACACCCTCTGTGCTCTTTTGTGTGTTAAATGAGGGAATCACAAAAATATCCATCAAAAGCATATAACTAATTAAATAAAGCACAGGGTAAAAGAGGTTATTTTCCAGGGTAGAATACAAACTCTCATCGCATTAAATGACATTGGCTCTGAAATTTTTCGGTGTAGAATACCAGAAGTGATTTTGGTGGCCATGCTTTTCTAACTCCCCATCACATGGAAAAGTGAAGCAACCATGCCCCCGTTGTGGTTGGAGGTTGCATCACCCTAGTCTGTTGCCATATCCCACTAATGATGAGCATATATAGAGAAAAAACAATGCTTTTCCCCTAATTCAAACAGACTAATGCTACCATACAGAGGCAGAGTTTTGTTCAGGCAAAAGCCAGCTAATCTTCTATGACTAAGGAAAATACAACGGAGAAAAAATTTTAGTATTTAAGACTAAACTCTATATCTGCTGTTCTCAATTGGATCATTCACATCTTATCCTAGTTACTTTTTTTAGTATATAAGACTAAACTCTATATCTGTGTTCTCCGTTACTTTTTTTACAACAAACTTTGACCGTTTCATTTTGCAGGATAATAAGGATGAGCTTCGTCGATCACCTGGCACTCCTGTTTTCACTGCACCAGAATGTATTTTAGGTTGGTTTTAGTTTTCAAGCCTGCAAGGTTCTATTGATATGTAGTTGAAGTACGGGCTCTCACTGCTGTTGTGTCTGGTTATGTTTGTAGGTCTGACCTATGGTGGTAAAGCTGCTGACACCTGGGCAGTAGGAGTTACTTTATACTGTATGATATTGGGGGAATACCCTTTTCTTGGAGACACACTTCAAGATACATACGACAAAGTAAGAATTACACAGACTTATAATCACAACAAAAATGTTACTTTTCGCAAGTTCTCACCTTTCCTGTAAAAAAATTCTTAACTTTTTCACCTGATATTGTACATGACATTCATGTTGACTGGTGCCTACATCACAATTTTTTTAATCAGCACCTATATTACAAACTTATCATGCTGTTTTTTTTTTTAATCCAGATAGTCAATAATCCTTTGGTACTCCCCAATGATTTGAATCCGCCATTGAAGAACTTGATAGAAGGCTTACTTTTGAAAGGTATGCATAACGTTCTGTATTTCTGTCATGTCACGTGATTATATTTTCTTTGTTAATGATTAAGGTACATTTGAAATCTGCAGATCCAAGACTAAGGATGACTTTGGGTGATGTTGCGGAAGATAGCTGGGTTATTGGAGATGATGGGCCAATTCCCGAGTACCTTTGTTGGTGCAAAAGGAAGAGCTTAGGAATTGGAAACCATGATGAGAGCAAGACCATCTAAAATTAATTTTAGCTTGCATTTATGTACAGTTGAAAACCCTGATTTTTTTTCCCCTTGATTGAGTCTTGGTATTTTATGATATTATAGAGAGGCAGTCTTGAAGGAATCTCAAACTTTAAGAAATTGTGGCTCATCTAGGCATGATAGTAGCAGAGGATAACAAATGTTTATTTATTTTTTGGTGAAAGAATTTGATGTTCAGAAGTAGAAACTTACTCATGTTTATCTTTGTATACATTGACCACCAACAAGCACAATGCTTTTTAGGTCCATTTTTTTGCATAATAGCTACCAAGAAAATGGCTACCCTAACAATTTCCACGGTCTCTAAAGATGCAGAGTAAAACACCTGTTCTGACAAGATACTATCAAGAACCGCAATGAGCTGGAACAACTTTATAAATTCTGATTCTGATGTCACGTGGAATAAAGCAGGTATCATGTTCTTATTCTATGCGCTTTTAATGATAAAGGGTGAAAAGCACCAACCCAAAGAAGCATTTGTTGCCCTCGTTGTTATTATTATCTAGACTTTTCCTTCCTCTGCATGTGCCTCATCTTTATACCACAGAAACAGACAAACTAGGGATACATTTTGGTTTTATATCATAATCAGTTTGCTGGAGCATTGTTTTTTTATACTTGTATTTTCCTTCATGCTCTCTTATTGGAGATATCTCATGTATGTAGGACGCACTCAACCAATTTCATACAATAACTACCATAAATTATATTTTATGTAATCAATCATTTTTTTTTGTCTGGCCCCAGCCTGTGCATGCTAGAAAGTCGTACTGTAATAGAAAAAGACAGAAAATTGTTTCTGAAGTAAAGTTTGGTATTAAATGGAAAGGCAAAAGACTATTTTGGTATTATGATGGAATTTTTCCTCAGAATATAATGAGTTTCCTTGCTTCAGCTTCACCATCTTTTTTCATGTATATTTGTAGAAAACAAACTGGGAGTATTGATTTTATTCTTGCTCATTCAAAGGGTAAACTTTTTAGAATATATAGTTTATTCAAATAAGAACATTTTTCATCTTTAACCGACACTAATATTTTCATGTACAAGTTGATTATTTTAAATGTATTTGAGGTCAAATAGTTTGACATTAATCTTACTGAAATAAATATATGTTCGTTACAACCTTAATCCTGCTTTTTAAGATTATCCTTAGATGTTCTCCACTTTGTTGTTACAATAGATGTTGCAAGTAAATTAAAGGAGGAAATGTTGCAAGTAAACATAGCTTGAGTTGTTCTCTTAAGCAACCTTTTGCTTCGTCACAAGCAAGCCATTGACTATCTTGCTTGAGCAATAATCTTGTTATATGAGTAAAAAAACAACCCCTCTTGTTCTCCTTGCTTAATTGATCATCTCATCCCAAAAGTGTTTTTGTCTATGCTTGAGTGACAACCACTTCTCAAAAATGAGCATCATTGAATACTTGAGCTTCCACCGGCACTCAAGTGTTCAAGATATGTGTACATTGTCTCCGCTACACTTAATTTTTTAGAACAACGCTTAAGTCATAAGTTATATTGCTCAAGCAACTTGTATGATTCTTGAACAATATGTTCTAGAAGAGAACAAGTTATCTTAATTTTTCTCTCATAACTGAGTCATATGGCGTTAAGTGCAATAATTACATATTACTTACATATTTTGGAACATATAACTTGTCACTTGAATGATATTTAACCCAAGAATCGGACCAAATGATAACAACAAATAATTTATCAATGATTTTTAGCATCAATGATGTTCTTATACATATCATAATAATATCAACCACAAATTAATAATCCCCTTCATGAATTCATATATCTTCAAATTTCACATATTCCATTTATCAAAACAAATCATCATGTCGTTTGAAAATGAAGGAAAAAACTTAAGTAGGATTGCTTTTACTAACTAAATTCAAACTTTAATAAGAAAATAAAAAAATATATGTGAAAAGGTTTCCACAATCATAATTTCAATTTTTATGCGTTAGTTTTTAAACTTTGTAGAGTCTAGATATATAGGGTTATCATCCAACCACACCCAGGGTTAATTCTCTAATGTTTTAGGCACAATACGTCCCAAGATTAGGACCTTTTACTACTCTCACCACATAAATCATTTTACTTTATATGAGTGTGAATGATTATTAGAGTAGAGTGTGAATGATTATTAGAGTTCAGGATACCTTCCTTAATATAGACATCTCCTATATCAAGGTATACACTAACCACACCATCACCAAGAGTTTCTCTTGAGACTCTTCTACCAACAAATTCCACATGCCATCTCAAGCATTCAATTTTCATGCCAATCCACCACCAACCAAACAAGTCATGTTTTCCATTTCATACTCAATATAACAAAATTTCATTCTCATTTAATCTCATACAACCTACATGGCATCATACTTCATGTGTTTAAGGTAAAACACTCTATCATGCAGACAAACAACCACATTAGAGAAGTAAAGAAAACTAGAGCACGAAACCCGCCCCAATTTCGCTCAGGCTGAAAGTTTTCGCTCAGGCGAGAGAGGTGGGACAGTAAGGGTTCTGTGAATTCTTGCTTAGTTGAGACCTCCTCGCCTCAGCGAGATTACTCATCGCTCAAAACAAAGGTTTGTCACCTGAGCGACCACTCGAAGCAGAACTTGGGTAAAAATTCTGATACTCTCTCGCTTAGGTGAGACTTGCTTGCCTGGGCAAAAACACCAGGTTTTCTCTATGTTCACGCATGCGAAAATCAGAAATTTCGAAACCAACGTGTTAACATTTTCCAAGCAACCACAACAACAGAGCCATATAAACATGAAACTAAACCAAAACAAGCAGAATATTGTAAAAAACATGTAAACCCTAGCTTTCCTTATCTGGAAAAAAGAGGTCTGCAGCGTAAGAGAGCTCTAACAAGACTCACTACAACACAACAGTAGCTTAAGAAAATGAAAAACGAGTACGAAAATGAGACCTTGACAAAGACTACGTGAGACCATAGCTTAAGAACAAAGCGCAACGAAAAGAAAACGATGTTTTAATGTAACTTACATGGAGATATGAACTCAGGCAGCTCCGAACAAGGACGATTCATTAGCTCAGGGAGGCAAAAGTTGATACCCTAACATAGCTCTAGCAGCACTACAAGGGAGGAGAAAACTGTTTTCGAAAATAAAACAAGTAAAAGTATTAGGACCGAAAAGGAAGGGTCTTGGGTCTCCAAAATGAACCGACTCTTGACCTTCTTAAAATGTCATGCCAGAACCCTTTTTAGGACAGAAATAAAATAAAAAGGGTCTCACACATTTAGAGTCTATTATTAATAAGTTTTACACAAACTTTTTAATATATTATAATAAAACGACTCAAACTTAAATAATCTTAATATCATTAACGTGTGTCAAATTTAATTTTTCTATCAATGAAAACGAAAATTTAGATTCCACTAGATCACGTTAATTCGTACACGATATTTGAAATAATTTTCATTTACGGTAAACTAGAATATTATAGGGTGTTTTATATAATTCTTACAAAATGTAAAAACAAAATAAAGATATAATTTTATTTAAAGATAAAATAAAATTTTAGAAATAATTTAAAAAAATAATTCATTCTAAAAATTAATTATTAAGGTACCAAAACTTTGATACAGTAAAAACCATTTAAGCAATATATTATCTTTATCTTTATTTTCATGTAGAAAAAAAAAAAGAAGAAACAGTTGGTTTGATGAATGAAAAAGTTATGAATTTATAAACATAGGTGTGATGGGATGGGTGCATTAGGTCAAAAGTACAGCGAAGAAGGGACCACACGACGCAGTCACTCACTGACTAAATTCGCAGGAGATTACTGTGATGAATGAATGAATGAATGAATGGTGTCTGAAATCTGCATAAAACCATTCTCCATTTTCTGACACAGAATGCGAACACTAACACTCTCTCTGCTACAAAAGAAAGAAAAGAACCACCCTTCTCAAATATCACCTTCATAAATTATTGCTCTCTTCAATCACATCACATACCCAATAAAGATAAAACCTTTCCTTTCATTCAGTGCAATGCCACTCCTATTAATTATTCCCATGTGGATCCTTTCATCCAAGAGCCACTTCTATATTAACGATGCCAATTTCACTGTCAAATATTTTCTACCTCTCTGTCATAACCAACTATTTTTAGGGTTAATTATATATTTTTTTTATTTTAAATTTGAGTAAAAATTAAAATTAGTCTTTTTTTTTTAATTTTGAATTAATTTAATTTTTTAATTTTATAAATATATAAATTTAGTTTTTTTAATTAAATTTTATTAAATTTAATTATTGTCTCAAATACATTTTATTATAATATTTTAGTTTATTTACACCATTGGACATATGTTTATTTTGATATTATTTGAGGAACGAACTTAAAACGTTAAATAAACTTTTAAAAAATTAAATTTACATGTTTTTAAAGATAAAATACTAAATTAATTTAAAATTTTTAAAAGGAATTAATTTTAATTTTTAAAAAGTGAAAGAAAATAACATATTTAAACTTTTTTTATTACTTAACTCGTTCTTCTGGGAAGAGTTCAAAGAGTGTTGCTGATAAAAAAAAGTACTCAAAAATACACTTTGTTTCATTTTTATTTTAGGTTAAGGGTTGCGTATGTTTTTCATCCATGATATTTTAATTTGGATAAAGATAATTTTATCCACATTTTTTAATTTACTTTTAATCCATTTTTTTTATTAGATAATTTATTTTAATTATTTTAAGTGATATAATTTGATGATTTAATAATAATTAAAGTGATAAGTTAAGAGTGAGTTAATTTATTTGGTAACTGTGATACTTTTCGATTCTTAATAAACTCTTAGCTGTTATCATTTGAGTTTTGACTAATTACAAGTTCTTAAGAAAAACAACTTTTTTTTGTATTGTTTCTAGAAATACTACTTTAGAAAGCAAACATCTTTGTCATTGAAAATGATGTAAAGAGTGTCACTGACATTACTTTTGCTTTGACTGTAATCCAGACATAATTCTCAGTTATTCACAGCTTCCCACAGTAAACAAAAACTGCATCCTAGCTTAAATTAAATTCATCGTTAGGCTGTGTTTTTTTTTATATATATATATATATATATATATATATATATATATATATATATATATATATATATATATACTGTTTTGGTTGTATTACCTTTGAGGGGAGGATTTAAAATACAGATTGTGTAGCATATAAATTGATATATTGATATTGTTTGTTTTAAAAGTTTGGAGGTTATAACATATAAATTTGAAGATAAACTTTGTAAAATTTTGTAAAAGATCTGATAAATAAAACATAAATTCTTTTCTAGTTTAAGTGATAAGAATACACATATTTGTTTTTGTGGTTAAAATTAATAAAAGATGAAATGTAATTAGTAAAAACTAATTTAAAATAAAATATATGATGATTGGTTAAAAATAATTTTAATTAAATATTAAATTAAAAATTTAATACTATTATAAACTAGTTATTTTTGTCGTTATAAATTTTATTAATATTTTATTTATGTATTGTATTATTTTCTCTATAATATTATTGTTCAATATTTTGTATTCATTATTACTATTGTTATTAAACTTATTTATTATTATTAATTATCATTTATGATGCAGAGATACGATATGTGTATCGGATACGACACGTATCCGATTCGTCAATACGTCTATTTTTAATAATGGGATATGATACGTGATAGATATGTAATATATGAATATTACAAATCTTACAATAATTCTTACAAATATAATAAATAATAAATATATTATTGTTAATATGTGAATCCAAATTTCCGAATTAGAGACCAATTATTTTGGTAGCTAGCTACTGTTAGTGACCAATTTAAAAACTAATTCATAATTGAAACTATTTTAATTATCAATTTAGAAACCAATTATAATTTTTTGGAACTATTTTAGTTGTCAAATTGGTCACTATATAGTGACTAATTTTTTTTTACTAAAATTAGTCATTATTCAAAGATTTTATCGTAATGTACTACGACTTTGTAAATTATATATTTCATTGATAAATAATCATTAAAATATCCTAAAGTATTGGATACGATACACGTTAGACACGGATACGTGACCCAAGTTGAAGTATCAGTACATTGTATTATCATATATAAACGACTATTTAGTAATTGTATTTTTTATCCTTTCAACTTTCTTGATCTTGATAGAGCTAACACATCAATTTCTTTTTTATATTTAAAATATTATTACAACAATAAACTTTTGAATGTATGGGTTAGGATCTCTCAGGTCAGCACAAAAAATGTCTATTTGCAATCTGACTCGTAACAAAAAAAAATTCATTTGTTACTTGTCTATTTACCCACCACACCAAGTATTTGTTTAAAAAATATTCACAAAAAATTTAAAATATGTGAGCACAAATAATATAATATCCACATCTGAGAACTGTTTATATACGGATATTAAAATATTCACTCATAGCTACTAATTATTCATTGCAAATTTATTTGCAAATACCCACAAACATGAACATTTTCATCATGTATCATAATATTGTCAAATGTGTGTATAAGCATGATCATGCCAATGAAATGACACAAAATCACATTCTTTCAATCTCTCTTGTAATAAACTTAGGATCATCTGAATAGTGCAAAGATGAGCCAGAGGTGAGTTCGAGAATGAGATCATATGAAGGGTGTGAATTTCACCTTTCTCTCAAATTCACCTTTCATACTTTCAAAACACACATTTAAAAATTTATTTCAAAAAGATAATAGAAATTATATAAATGTATATATAAATTAATGAATTTTTTTGGAAATGGTTGCAGACAATAACTAAATGTCATAGTGGCTTATCTTGGTGTGTTGGAATAAGTGCAGATAAGCATTTGACATGGAGGAGAGAGGAAGTGAGTGTAATATTCTATGTATTATTATTATAACTTCTGCACAGTATAAGGAAGGAGTTCGTTTAAACATACCAGTGAACACAGGTTTAAGTTTCTGCTAAGTATTTATATTTTACATTTTCAATAAACTTGTTTTCAGATAGAAAGAAAACTACAGGAATAATGTACATAGCTATCTTTATTTTCTTTGAATACAACGTTGAAAATTATGTAAATACTAACATGGACTTAAAAAACTTTCTATCTAAAAAAAAGTGTTTGCTTCATGTAATTATTTCTCATTTATAGAAATTCAAAAGTAAGATTATTTATATTTATGTTTTTAAGAAGTTATTAAGATTATTTTTTATATTTAATTAAATTTGAAGTCTACTATAAATTTTGGCATTTTTAATCAAGCTTTCATTAAATTTTACTTGTGTTACTTACTATATTTATATTTTTTGTTAATAAGATGATATGATTATTATTTTTGTTTATCATCTTAATTACTTGTCTCTAATTATTAATAAATATGAGATTTTGTATTTAATAAATCATGAAATTGCAGTTAACATAAAAGACATTATAAGAAATTTTTTGAATAACAATTAATCTTAAAAGAAAAAAAAGTTGGTTATTACGGTGATTAATTTAGATATCAATTTATAAACTATAAATTATTAGTTTATAAAATAATTACTGTTACAAAATAAAATAAAAATTATAATTAATGACCCATTGAAGTATAAATTTATTACTAATATTAATTATCAAAATTTAGTCTAATATACAAACTAGTTATAATGTTTCTATTCATAACATAACGGTTATTATTTAAGATATCAATCCTTCGTAGTCAATATAATAATCAATTATTTTTTATCTTTAATATGTGTTGTTATTTAAAAATGTTCTTCCGGGCTGATGAGTAATCTTTATTACTTTTATTGAAAAACGTATTGGGTTAAAGGGAACAATTTTATTAATGGTGACGATGAAAATAATCTATTGGTCATTACAAATAACAATGTAAGAATCATGGAATATATAAAGATGCACTTAAAATTCTACATTTACTACAATCTCATCTTTATATTAAATGGAAGACTCCACATTTTTTAACATATAAAAACAAATAAATAAATAAATAACAGTCACACAACTCATTAACAAAGAAACTAATTAACAAAAAATTAAATACTAATAACTCAAAATATAAAAACTGATAAAAAAATAAATGTTAATAACTCAATTAAAAGAAAAAAAAGTAAGTATTCAATAGAAAAAAAAATAATAAAAACATCTAAATTTATCTTCTTAAATTTAATTCTGTTTTTGTTCAATTTGAAAAAAACTATATTCTCGTGTTTTAGAGAGTTTTATTTTGATGAAGATGCGTGATAAAGTGGTATTCTATTTATGGTTATTCTTTAAGTTACTTTTAAATCTAAAATATATAATTAAATATAATTAAATATCTCATAATTTATAATAAATAAATATATTTATATGTAAAACTTTTATAACTAAAATTATCTCAATACCTTTTATAATAATTTATATCTAAAACTATATAATAAATAAATGTAATTAATTAAAATAAAATATTTATTCTTTATTCTAATATAATAAATACTTACAATATATTAATATAAATTAATTTTTAAAATTTATTTAATTAATTAATTTTATTAAAAAATTATTTATTTATTAACCATCAAATCTTCCTTCTTTTAATTCAAACAATCTTACTTTTATTTCTTTTTCTCTCAAATTCACTTGTTTCTACTCTCAAATCCATCCTTAAATCCAAATGCATCCTTAATCCTTAATCTAAAAGATATTCGTTTCACGTTATTATTTTTCATTTTAGGAATTCAAAAATAATATTTGTTTTCATGTTTCTTAAAATATTATTAAGATTTTTTTTAGGTTAAATTAAATTTTAAGTCATGATCAAATTTGATATTTCTAATTAAGTCTTTGTTAAATTTTGTTTGTGTGTTGAGTAATTATAATACTTATACTTTTTAATTAACTTATTTTTTATTTATTACATAGTATGAGTGATATTTTGATCATATTATAGTTCCTTGTCTAAATTATTAAGAATTATAAAATTTTGTATTCAATATAACTAACATAAAATATGAGTAATTTTTATTAAAAAATGTATTAGATAACAATTTTTTTTATTAATGATGATAGTGAAAATAATATATTGACCACTATAAATAATAATGTAAAAATCATCTAATATATAAAAACCTCACATTAAAAGTCATTTGAAATTCTACTTTATCCACGACATTATTTTTACTAGCGTATACACAGGCGCTATCGCGCCTGTGTGTACGCATTTTTTTTTAATATGCATGATATTATATTAGTAATTGATGGTATTGTAATGTTATTAAGTTAATAAGAAAAATAAAATTATATTTATCAAAAATAAAGTTAAATGTATGGAGAAAATATGAGAAAATAAATGTTGATGAATAGGAAAAAAGAAGAAGGACATAAGTAAATAGTTTTATAAAAATTTGTAAAAGTAACCATTAATTTTAAAAAATTGAACAAATAATTACATTGTAAAGGATAAAGTTGGAATTATGAAATGTGGACACAAAAGAGGGAATCCCCTTTATATATAGTTATAGATATTAATAATGAGATTCCACATTTCACGTTTCTTAATACATATATACTAGTAAATAATAAAAAGAAAATCAGTCACATCATTCGATCAACAAAATATTAAATACTAATAATTCAAAATATAAAAAACTAAAAGATTAAATGTTAATAATTCAATTAGAAAAATAAAAATTTAAGTGTTTAACAGAAGAAACAATTAATAAAAACTTAATTAAAAGAATCTAAGTTTATCTTCTTAAAATTTAATTATGTTTTTTATTTTAAAAAACGATATTATCGTGTTTTAGAGAGTTTTATCTTGATTAAGATGCGTGATAAAGTGGTATTCTCATAAAAAAAGTTTTCTTTTTTAAGTTACTTTGAAATCTAAAAAATATTCCTAAAAGTAGCTGCACACAAATATCTTTTTAAATAAAAACAAAAACTATAAATACTCTTCATGAAATGTTGTTATTATGAAACCTATAGATTTCTTTGTTCTATGCGAAAATCTTAAACCACATCAACTATAAAAAATCTTTCACAACACCTAAACAATTCTTACGTTATTATAAATATTATATTACCATTACTATTAATTTTATTCTCAATTCTCTATTATTATTGATATTTTTGTTTATCTGAAAAAGAAGAAAAAGAGGTGTGTTTAATTTGCATTACATTGATGGGTACAAACAAGTGGGTCACTGTAGCAGCTGTGACACAAATGTTGTGTAGAGTTGAATAAGCAGGAAGAATACTGAGTGGTGCACATCATTTACATGCATACATCCATGTCTCATCTAACCTTTTTTTGTTGTTTTTGTATTTAATAAAGAAAAAGCTGTTTTTTAATCAAATAATTATTTACTATAACATTTTATATATTTAACTAAACTTATATATAAAATGCTGAAGGTTTTAAGAAAGGATAATGATATTTCAATCAATTTTTTTATCTACTTTTAACTTATTATTTCAATTATCATTAGATTATTTATTTTGATTCTTTTTTAGTGATGTGATGTGATGATTTAATGATGATTGAAATAATGGATTAAAAGTGGGTCAAAAAGTAGGTTAAAATATCATTGTCGTTTAAGAAACAACTTTGTCAAAATTATTTCCCAAAAATTCTTGGTCCATAAAAAAGTTAACGGTAAAAACTATTAAATTATATTTACAATAATTTTTTAAAACAATTTATTTTGTAATAATATTTACTTTTGAAAAAGGAACCAAACCGACTGTCATAATTGCTTTGGGGTTATCATTTAGATATTCAAAAATATTAAAACCTTATTTATTGTATCGAGACTATAAACAAGATCGATAAATTATGTTAGCAGTAAATGAGAAAAAGAACAAACAACTATGACATGATGACATGGTAGGTGATTTGCTTGAAAGTGACCATAATCACACCACCAATCTTTTAATCTGACAAATGTATGAAATTGATTTAAGGAGATATTGGTGGGATGTTGATATCTCTTGCACCTCGAATTCTAAATTTATTGATTATATCGATGAACATGACAAAATGTTGATTGTTGTTAATTTTGGTTAAGTATGGCAATTATGTCTTATGCATCTTGATGGTTTACTCTTAACATGGAATCGAACTTCAAGCCTCGTTCAACAAACCATGTTTTTGTCCTTTTGAATGTTGTTTTTATTAGAGGAGAGATGGGTAATGTTTAAACTCCCTTTAACATTGAGTTCATGTACTCATCTAGATTTGTTGTCATGTGGTTGTATCTCCGCTCCCGTAAAAAGCATGAGACCACTTGTGTAAAGAAATTTTATCTATCCAAGATATAAGGGAATTGAGACCTTGTTGCGAAAATTTTTTCTTTCAAAATTGGTTGTCTGATCTCGTAAGCTGTGAAAACATAATAAATGAAATAACATATAGTTTCAACTAAATTAATGGATTTGATAGCAAAGGTGAGAAAATGTAGTACCCATGTTAATGATTTCTCTCTTTAGGTTGGCATTTTTTAAGTTTTTGTTGAAGTTTGAAGCCATATGATGTATACAATACACTTATTGGAGATTTTTTTATTCCCAATCAACTTTTTCCGAGCGTAAGACTGACAAAATGCCCCTGCCTCTATCAGTTATCAAACACATATTTGTCTCACCCTCACCTTCCACTATAACCAATGTCAAAGGAAATATGTTTGTATTCTCATCTTGAGCAATTACAGTTAGTAAGGTGACATGATATCTACATGTTAAGAATGTTCCATCTACTTGAACAACGAGCTTAAAATATTTGAACCCTTCGATGCATGGTTTGAACGTTCAGAAAACACATTCCAAAATATAGCATGATGTGTCTATCTCATTATCAACATTAATTGGAGAACCCGAGCATTTCACAATTGTCCTTGGATTACTATCTTAGATAGCTTGTAACCACCTAGGTAAGTCATTATAGGATTTCTCCAGTCGCCAAACTCCATCACAATCATTTTTTTATTTTTCTAACCACACTCTTTATACGTGGCCGAATAGCCGAAATGACATTTGATATCTGCAATCAAACTTTTAATGGGAATGTTGGAGTTGGTTTTCACATAATGGAACAACATAAAGGTTATTTGTGTTGAATCAAGATTACAATGATCTCGAGAAAGTAATGTTGAGAGACAAGTACAAGGTGTCATTGACACCCATTATTATAATTTATGCATCGTGCTATGTATATGTGAGGCTTTCATTCCAAACCGATGAATTTGTACCCATTGTTGATGTGGTATGATTAATTATAGAAATTGTTGTCTCCTTTGACTCGAAATGCATACATTCCTGTAGTTTAATTTTTAAATTTTGATTGGACTGCATGGATGGTTTGACAGCATCTTCTTCCTCATATGACATGTATTGAATGTCATCATCAAAACTAAATTTATTTATGATGTTTGGAATTAGAGGTTGATCTTTGGTATACTGTGAAGAAGAGCCTCAAAAGTTCTATGAATGCATGAATAGTTTTGATATGAATATGGTGTCCAATAAGGATTGCTTTGACATTGGTACACAAAATATATTGTGTGCGTGAATGAAATTGAACACAATTTACTTCTATAAGTAATGGTAATGTGCATAGATTATATTGATTAATGAATTAATGAATTCGTAGTCATGTTATCACTACTACAAATTACAAGTAGAAGTCTCGCTGGTGTAGAGAAAAGTAAAGTTTGTTGCATCTGGTGTAGTGTAAGTCGTACATCTACAAAATAATGGAAAATGTGCCCCCCATATGTTTTCAATACACTAAAAACGTGCTCTCCCTACATGTTTTCAGTACAAAATTCGTCCCTTTCCCAGACATTTTCAGTACAATGAAAATGTGCCCCCTAAACGACGTCAACATTTAAATAGTCAACCCCCTACACGACTTTCATTATTTAAAGGTGGGCTCCCTGGAAGACTCAAGTAATTTCACCTCAGCCCACTATTTTCTACTCATGTTGGGCACAGAAAAGATGACCATATCAAAGCAATTGTAGGGGAATCTCTATCCACCACTGTGTGGGTCTTTTGCTTTAAACTATTGTTCATGAACATGACCATGAGTTGCACCTCCTACCATGACCAATAATTGGTCCATGACAAAATTAAAGTTGGCAACACCTCACACGCATTGGCTTCTTGTGTGTGGTGATTCAAAGTTGTAAATGTCATCATTGATTGATGGAAAGTAAAGCATGTTATCTACATATGCTGGTTTTTATTTAAATAGCTTTGGTATTGTTCAAGTAGGCACTATAAATCATTTTACTCTTCCTTCATTTGCATTACTCATTCATCAACTTCACTGGTACTATGTTTCATTACTGTAATTAAATCATTTTTTATAAATTTGACTTCTTTATGGCAAGGATGTGATCTGAACTTTTAAAAACCAAACAAATAACTAGTTTCATATCAATTAAATAAATTAAATATATTGGACTCCAAATATTTTAGTAGTCAAGTGTTATTACAGTGTTTATTAATTGTTTTTGTTATCGATTAACAATTATTTTGTCATGTAATTTGTAGAATATCATGACTTATAATCAACATATTCCAATAGACGTGTCCCTTTTGCATATTAAAATAATCATATTACAAAAGATATTTGGGATGACAATGAAAGAGTACTCCGTCCCAGACGACATGCAATCTGGATCATTAAAAACTGAAACCAAGTTGATGAGAGGGTAACTAATTTAATTAATCTAGCGAGATTTGGCCAAGTGTTAAAATTAGACAACATGGAAATCAACCATGTCTTAGTCACAACACTTTGGAAAAATGGAGAATTGAAACTCACACCTTCTAGTTTCAACTTGATGAAGCCATTACAATACTTAAGGACGTCACACTCAATTGGGTCCTGAAATTGATGGGGAGCCTGTCATTGGCCTCAGTAGTGGAACACTCATCAACGAGTGTATAGAAGTATTGGAGGGATGTACCACCTGAAACAACATTCACAAAAAATAGAATTAAGATGTTTTGGTTGAGCAATAAATTCCAACAATTGCTAGATGACTGCCACAAATGTTATCATAGCTCAATACGCATGAAGCCATATTATAACATTAATTGGCAATTAGTTAATGCCTTATACTTTTGCCAATTTGGTCCATTTGGTGTTTCTACTACTACTAAGAAACTTGGGAAATGTTTTCAACTTTAGTTGGGGTTCTTTAGTATTGTCATGTTTGTATCGTGCTCTAGATCTCGATACTATGTTTGATCAGGAAAATATTGTAGGATGCATGTTACTTCTATAATGTTGGGTTATGGAGAGAATGACATGCATTTCTCCATAAATACACCTATTGATTGATGATGACATTGATGTGGGTTTAGGTTTCCCCTTAAGCATAAGGTGGTCTCACACAATGCAATCTGCCTTCCGTGATACCCCCACTATCAGACAATTTTGTAAGAGATTTGACTAGATCCAGCCTAGATATGTAGTAAATAACTTCTTACAAATTTTTGCAATAGGTGATTTGTATTTTAATTTCATTTTAACTAAAATGTATCCATTTTTTTAGTTCCTATGGACCCCTTACTTGTTCATGGTTGATTGTCATTGATGTTTCTTTGATTAGTCGAACAATTGTTCCTCTAATATGTTATGTTATTGTAGAATCTCACCAAGCTGGTGGAGTGATGCGCCAATTTAGGTTCTGACAAAACCTACCATCGGATCCAATGAACCTTGATGACGCTTACAGAGATTATATGAGAGGAAGAAAAAGAAATTGACAAGAATACCATCAATGATGGATCACAATGTGGAATGACCGACACATTCATCTCGTTCAATGAACGTTATTTAACAGAAATGGTCATTTGCTTGACAACACTGTACATACAATGGTACATCGGTCATACTATCTACTACTAGGGATGTCAAAATTCATAACCACGGGTATCTGCGGATAAAACCCGCAACGAGTAGAAAATGAATATTGTAAATGGATACATGTAGGTAACGTGTACAAGTAATTTTTATACCCACTTATTAATGGGACGGGTACGAGTATCATAATATATGTACCCGTGAATACCCCTACCCGTTACACTTTAATTTAAATTAAAAAAATAAATTAATAAAATGATTCAAAATATTAACACATTGATTTTAAATGTGTTATTTTTTATCAGTTGATTTTAAAATATAATCTCCTTTTTTCTGTAAATTATCATTCTACAATATTTGAAATTTATGAACATTAAGTATTTTATTTTATTTTAATTTATAGTTAAAATATGTTGTTAAATATATGTATTTTATTTTATTTTATCATATATGTTAACTAATAATGTATTTACAATATGATATTTTTACTTTTCTTAATTTTATTTGGTAAATAGTAAGTTTAGACTAAGAGAAAAAATAAATATGTCTCTACAGTAAAAAACTTTAAGTTTGTTAATTTCAATTAAATTTAGTTAATTGTAGAGATAGTTAAATGCATATTTGGGATCTTTAGTAACTATCATACTTGTTATTAAAAGAAAAGTTGACATTAATATGTAATTATTTCATTATTTTTTATTTTTGTAAATTTAAAATCCTTATTAATTACTTCAAGATTTATTACATATTAATATAATTTTATTCTTTAATAAACACATATAAAGTTTTTAAATAACAATTTAATTATCTCAATCATTATTAATAAAGTTTAAATGAAAATAATAAAATTAAAGTTTTTATTCTTGATACCTATGAACATTTGTGTGCATTTCAATTATATATTTTTTTTACTACTCACGCGGATCACCTGTTTCAAACTAGTTGTTTATATTTAAATAAATGTTTGATAACTCCAAAATTAAATTGATATCTTAAAAAATTATCTATATTTATACCTGATATTTAATAAATATCTCAGGACAGTTTTACTTTACAATAATTAATTAATTAATTAATTAATTAATTAATTTAACAAGAAAATGCATTTCAGTCAGAGTAAAATTACATCAAACTAAAAACAGCTTTTAACCAATGGGTAAATAAAAAATAACCTTACCGAAAAGATTCCTGCACACCAAATCACAAGACAACACAACATCTGAATAAACTGATCCCAACTCAACAGAAAAGAGAAAAACACAACTTACACTGAAATATAGGAACAGTTACTATTGTTTATAGTAATTCAAGTCCAACTAAATTTTGGATTTTTTTTTTTCTTTTTGTATAAATTTTCACAAAATATATAATTACATGTCATATTAAAATGACAAAAATTAAGAATTCTGAAAAAGAAAATGTAAGAATAATTTATTGAGAAATGCAGCAAAACAAACAGCAATTGAGGAGATTTTATTGGTAACAGGGTCGCATATTATTATATGGTTAGTGTTAGGAGCAAGCACTGTGTGTGTCCTAACTTGTAAGTTATCTAAACACAGCTTTCACCCTTTCTTCCTGTAGCCGGTTTCCGGCAAAACATGTTTGACGGCGCATGAATTCCGTCGAATCATGCGGCGTACCCGAGATCCGGTCCTTCTCCGCACTTGCAGGTACATCCACTTTATGCTTTCTCTCTCACTCCCCGTTCTAGAAATTCATGCATTTTTTTTCCTTCCTTTTTGTTTTGGATCGGAACCCAGTTCCTGCTTCTTGAATTGGATCAGAGTACATCCTTTATCTCAAAATTTAATTTTTCTCTCTGGGAGTTTGTGTTTGTGTCTGCATGCAAGTTTGTTCCATTTTATATTTGTTCATTGTGAATTTGCAGATGATTCTGTCTCTGAGGCCGGAAAACAGATAACGAAAATTGCTGATTTTCTGGTATTGCGAGAATCTCATATCTTTGTTGCCACAACTCTATTTACTGTTTTCTCTCTTTTTATCTGAGGTTATGGTTTTCCAGTTAATGTACCAAATGGGTTTAAGTCCCGTAAAGGGATGATTATTTAGTATAAGGTGGTTCCAGATTTTAATTGAAATTCATATAGATTTGATGGAAAGACTACAGAGATGGAGTTTGGTGGCATGTACTTTGTGGCTGTGGGTTGCATATGAAGTGACTGTGAAGATTTTTGCTGGGGTTTGCTGCTGCTGAAGGGTTGTTGACATGACAAAGAGGATACGTTTGGCTGCTTGTTCCTTGCAGGAGGATGAAGAGAAAGAGAATAATAATAGCTTTGTGGAATTGGATACAAGGGTAGGAGGTAATGATGGTTTTCCTAGAATTGGACCAAATGATTCGCTTCTCCCTGGTCTTTTTGATGATGTTGCGCTAAACTGTCTTGCTTGGGTTAGTAGATCTGATTATGCTTCACTAGCATGTATAAATAAAAGCTACAACTTGTTGATTAGGAGTGGGTATCTATCCGGGCTGAGGAAGAAGTTAGGGATTGTGGAGCTAGAGCATTTGGTTTATTTGGTTTGTGATCCAAGAGGGTGGGAGGCATTTGACCCTAAGAGAAATAGATGGATAACATTACCTAAAATACCTTGTGATGAGTGTTTTAATCATGCAGACAAGGAGTCCTTGGCTGTGGGGGGTGAATTGTTGGTGTTTGGAAGGGAACTGATGGATTTTGCCATTTGGAAGTACAGCTTGATTTGCCGTGGTTGGGTGAAGTGTGAGGAGATGAACCGACCTAGGTGCTTGTTCGCATCTGGCAGTCTTGGTTCAATTGCCATTGTTGCTGGTGGAAGTGATAAGTATGGAAATGTTCTTGAATCAGCTGAGTTGTATGACTCTTCTTCAGGTACATGGGAACTGTTGCCGAACATGCACACACCACGTAGATTGTGCTCTGGTTTTTTCATGGATGGCAAGTTCTATGTGATTGGTGGCATGTCAAGTCCTACTGTTTCATTGACTTGTGGGGAGGAGTATGATCTTAAGACAAGAAATTGGCGGAAAATAGAGGGTATGTACCCGTATGTTAATGGGGCTGCTCAGGCTCCTCCACTTGTGGCAGTTGTGGATAATGTGCTGTATGCAGTTGAGCATCTTACCAACATGGTGAAGAAATATGACAAGGAAAATAACAGTTGGAGTGAACTGGGAAGACTTCCAGTTCGGGCTGATTCTTCAAATGGATGGGGCCTGGCTTTCAAGGCTTGTGGAGAGAAACTTCTGGTTGTGGGTGGACAAAGAGGTCCAGAAGGTGAAGCTGTTGTACTGAACTCATGGTGTCCTAGGACAGGGGTCAGGGGTGGAACCATAGATTGGCAAGTACTTGGTGTTAAGGAGCATGTTGGGGTGTTTGTTTACAATTGTGCTGTTATGGGATGGTCTGGTGAGATGCTTCTAGATTGACTCACCACAACATTTGCTGCTATCTACAATCTGACTTAGCTTTCAGGGGTGCTTGCTTCCTACTTCATTCATCTCATTTACTAAGCTAATTGTCTGAGAATTCGGGTTTCTACTTTTGACATCTTCAAATTTGGATGCGTTTCTCGCTTTCATGATCCACAATTTTTATTTGCTTTCAACATTACTTAGTAGGCTTACACGGATATGTTCTGGTATCCTTTCTTATCCAACTATGTAAACCAATAAATCATAGTTTTATTTTTTAATACTTCAATGCTCATTCTTTGCTTTAGTGTATGGTGTTCTGTTATATTTTTCAAAATTTATGCCCTCTGTGTATGCTCAGTGGAATAGTGTGTGTTTGAAGAGAATTTGGATTCTCGACTTTATATGTTGTGTCTTCAAAATAACACTGATTTTGATATTTTAAAGTACATCTAAAAGATTTTAAAGTATCACCAACATCCGTGTATTTTGAAGATACTTAGCAGATAACAGTACAAAAAAATTCAGTAAAAAGTCTGAACTCATTTTGAAAGAGTTTTCTCTAGAGTTTGAAACTAAGCTTCCGTGGGTTGTGGACCGTAACTGATGCACCAAGTTGAAGGATGAAGACTGCATCTCATATTAGGCCAATAATATTAGATAGCCGCCAAAAGAAAATGAGGTCCCCTCAGTTCTATGATGTCATTTTACACATTGTCGACAGTTCCAGCTGTACTTCCTTCATTGAGACACTGTTTTCATCTTCCTTTATTTGTTTAATTATACAACTTGAACTAGAAATGATTCTCCTCATTAATCATCTGGTTTAAGTGGGAGACTGGGACCATCCTTTATTACCTTGATGAACTAAATTAAAATTCATGACAGAAGGCTCAGTGCAATGGCCACTATTCATTGAGTTACAATAATTTATAGTTCACTCATTCTTGGGCCATGCAGTAAAAAATATACCCCTCTTGTTTCCTCACAAAAGGGAAAAGTTTTTATAAATACCTCGTAATTATATTATATTCACCATTTGTGATCACAGTACGGGATTATCGGTTTTGATGTATACCTGTTTTGTGCTCATCCTTTTCCTACTTTTACTACTTTGACATTAGCGAATTATGTTAGCCATGTTGTTGGGAATACATTGGTATGTGTGTTTCCAATAAGTGATTTTAGCCACTACTACATGTCGGTGCATATATTCCTTGGAAACTAGAATTATATTTCTACCAATTAGGTGAAAGGGGATTGGACGCCAATCTTTCTATTTTCTAGGACTTCAAATGAAAAACAATTGTCAAGGAGAATAAATAATTTTTTACAAGTTCAATTTAACTATTTTAAATGCCTAATTCTTGTATTGACATGGAGAATAAACAATTTTGAAGATTGTGACAACAATTTTTGCTGTTTGTTTCTTTTGAAGTTCGAGATTTTTCCCAAAAAAAAGTCACATGAGTATCATAGACTCAACCCATTACTTCAATTCTAAAAAAAAAAAACATGTTGTTCGTTCCAAAAAGAAAAAAATAGTATCTGGTACAACTCTGGCAGCACAGAGGAGGGGATTTCAATAAAAATAAAACTGTCAACCATGTAATATATCATATCGGTTCCTGCAGATATTTTAAAATACAGGAGAACAAAACATGGAATGGAGTCAAATTATTCAATCAAATTGAATTTGAAGAGTATCAAGAGTTAATGCAGAATGCTTTGACAAGAGCAGCAACTAAAAAGTCTGGAAATTTTAAGTTGACATAGCATCATAAACCTCCAAAGAAGCCTCCATTCCACTGGTAACCTCTTTTGGCATTAGAGCACAATCAACTGAGTTGAAGGAGGCACATGAGGTTTGAGAGCATCAACATACCATATTGTCATATCACGTTGCGTTTCTCTAATGCTGGCCTTGACATCAGGTGATCTTTGCACATGCATTGAAGTCAAGGGATCCACAACGATCCTGTTCAGATTTGGTGCCTTTTTAAATATGCTGATCAGCAACTCAATTTGACATGAGTCTCTTCGGTACCCAGACACTTCCAGCTCCCTCAGGTTTGGATACTCATGCTTCAGATTGGCCTTCCACCCCTCATCCAATTCCCAGATAGTGGTCCTCATGAACTGCCAAATCACAAATACAGTTAAAAAATAAACTTTAAACTTAATTCAATTCCACAAAATAGACTAATAAGATGAGATTTGCACTCACTTATATACTATAAACTTGTTTTATCTCTTATCGATGTATAATTAATGTGTGACTTCTGACATATACAAACACATATCTAATTGTGATTGACATCAACATCTGAGAATAGCATTCACAACAACAACATGGATGAACATGTTGTAGATCTTGCATGTTTGTTTAATATACGCACTTTGGTTTAAATTTGGAATTGTTTAGTTAAGGTTGTGAAAAATGCTGCGTTTTAAATTCAAACCTCAGCAGATAATATAAATTCGATATTTTGTCATTCTTTACCTTAATCTTAAGCACGCTTATTGAAGGGAATGCACTCAGCAATGAAACAGTACGATCAAGTTGCCCTCCACACCTGTGACGAATTCGCAGTTCCAGGTGCCTAACATTACCTAACACAGGCAGGGCTTCAAGAATTCCCTGAAAGTGGATCATGTCATGAAACATAAAAGAAAAAGACTCATCAAAGGAAAGAGAGTAAAAATGCTATGATCACTGACCCCATAAAGTATGAACAGTTCCAATTTCAGAACATGAACCTGCGAAAGCACTGCATAAAGTTGAACATCTTCCATGTTCGAGAGCAGGTAATTACAATATTTTCCTCCAAAGGAGACCTCCACAAGGCTTGGAACAGTTTCAAAGTTAAAATTTCCATAATCTCCAGTGTACGAAAATGTCACGAGATTTTCAGCACAGATATGAAGATGCAAAATATGACATTCAACCAACTCCAAATGCTTCAACATCAGTCCTTGACCCTGAACTTTCAAGCGCATAACGCTTTTTGATCCTCTGACACATAATGTTTCAAGCACCGGACAAGATGCTAGAAAACTCTCAATGATCTCACCACTCACGTCCACAGAAGCCAAACGCAGAACTCTCAGTGCCCTCATTTCAAAACTCTTTGACAACACATTACGAATGTTCTCACTTATTTCAAAGAATGGTTCCATGAAATTGTATGAAAAATCCAGGTCCAACTTTTCAACATTCTTCTCAGCAGCAAAGTTCACCCACTCAGTCACCTTCCAAGGGTTGCCCATATCCATGCAGATTCTGAGTCCTTGCATGGAGTGGCATTTCAGCGATTTCATCACATGTTGCAAACGGCTCATGAACCTCTCCCACTCACGAACAAAAACTTTGCACTTGGTCAAAAGTCCAACATGCTCATGACGCAAGAGAAGAGTCCTGAGAGAATTATCAAAGTCCAAGTCACCATTGAAATAGGTCCATTGATATCTCCATGTAGTTGACAACACGCTGGTTCTAGCAGCTTCTTTCAATGTCAACCGAGATAAAACATTTGCAATGATCTCATTCGGCATGGTGCTTAGGATGTCTCTCTTTTCAATTCTGTTCCATGTCACCAATATTTTTCTTGGCATTTCTTGTGCGATTATCTTCCCCTGAGTCATTTTTTCCTTGACAAAAGCAGAAAATATTGCCACAATATTTTTTAGTAAACTTGGCAAAAACAACAGTATGAGATTTCTACAATGAAACTGTAGTGATCGTTTATCGATCAGGATAAACATGTAATTAGATTTCAAATACTAAAGTCATTTTCATACAACTTTAAAAAGAATACACATATACCTCTATTATACTTATTAAGCACCCATTTTTGTTTTTCATAGTTTGGATTTTTTTTTATATACTTTTATCTAAAACTTCAAAAATAAAGTCTTTATAAACCAAAAATAATTTACTTTTTTTACGTATTAAACATTATTTCAATTTAACATTTGATTTTGAATGTGTAAAACACAACTCAAACATCGTTTAATAATTACATAAATCTAACGTAATTGGATTTCAAAAACGTTATCTATTATTTTTTAAATTTAAAATCAAAATATACAAAAATTTAGAACAATCACGAATCCCAAGCCTAAATTTACCAACTAAAAATATATTAAAAATACCAGTGTCAATAAATATATATATATATATATATATATATATATATATATATATATATATACTAAAATC
>Ga0214543_1003336_pt1 | contig 31193 bp, 15 predicted proteins | sample CNSS2metaG_FD_160094 | JGI IMG/M metagenome (GOLD analysis project Ga0214543, IMG submission 160094) | Root nodule microbial communities from cowpea collected in UCLA plant growth center, Los Angeles, California, USA - CNSS2 | ecosystem: Host-associated > Plants > Roots > Nodule | place: USA... | reverse complement strand
ATAATTTTATAATTTTATAATTTTATAATTTTATAATTTTATAATTTTATAATTTTATAATTTTATAATTTTATAATTTTATAATTTTATAATTTTATAATTTTATAATTTTATAATTTTATAATTTGATAAATTTATAAATTTATAATTTTATAAATTTATAATTTTATAAATTTATAATTTTATAATTTGATAATTTGATAATTTGATAATTTTATAATTTTATAATTTTATAATTTTATAATTTTATAATTTTATAATTTTATAATTTTATAATTTTATAATTTGACAATTTGATAATTTTATAATTTTATAATTTTATAATTTTATAATTTTATAATTTTATAATTTTATAATTTTATAATTTTATAATTTTACAATTTTATAATTTTATAATTTTATAATTTTATAATTTTACAATTTTACAATTTTATAATTTTATAATTTTATAATTTTATAATTTTATAATTTTCTCTTTTTCTATTTTTGTAATTGTCTAATTTTATCGATTAAAGTAAAACATTAAATTCTTAAATTAATACAACTTCAAAATTTTATGCACTTTGCATTTAATCGATTAAGTCTTGACATGACGGATTAATCTAGTTACCAATAAAAGAAAGACTTATACATTTAATCGGTGAAGTACTTAATATAATTATTTAATATATATAACTTTTTCGGTTTCTGGGCTTTATAAGGAACTTTTTATTCGATAAGTTTTTGATAATATCGATTAATCCTTATTTTTCATTAATTTTCTTTAAATCCTGCATCTTCTCTTATCTCAGAACAACATTTATATAGTCTAAGATTTGTAGAATGAGATGTGTGTCCTAATACTATGGTAATCAATCTTGAGCAATAATGGTGCATATTATATATATACCTTCAACACTTCTTATACAAAATACTCATTTAGATTGTTAAGAGTGACCCATTAAGTTATGCATAATCAGGTGTAAAAGCTTACCAACCCATAATTTAGTATGGGGATGGCATGCATATATTAGTAACTACTTAATTGAGGTCGTGTATTTCATCGAAACTTGTATTTTCACATGTTCAACTTTATAGCCGCAAGAAAAGTCTTTTTATCTTCTTTTGTAGCTGATATTGATGCATCCATATGCATTCCTTATCCTAAAAGCTAAGAAAAAAACAATGATTCAATCATAAAGTTTATCAGTTTGTCAGAGGCAATAGTATTATAAGACATACTACTGAGTACTTTGGTTAAAACTAGCTACTACTATTGATGGATTTCAATAATCAAAGAAAGGACACTATAATCTTTCTGGTCCAGCTGCATTATGATTTGGATTCTTCAATGCGAGAGCAATTGAGAAAAAACCTTGATGGATTTCCTTCGGTCTTAGGTCTCTGTCGAAACATAGCATACAAAACTTATATATATATATATATATATGATGCATCACCATTCTAAATCGGTCTTATCTCTAGTTGATGTAAGACTTCTAATAAATATGACTTAACATTAATAGGTGATCTTATAACAATCTGATAACAAATGAAATAATATGTCCAACAAACAACAAATTTCATTATAATAAACTCTAACAATAACTTTGATATCATGTTAATAGATGTACTTTAAATTTAATTCAACTTTACAAAATTAGCTTATAAGATGAGATTTGTATCTGTTTATACATTCTAAATGTATACCTAATATCTAATTGGTGTGAGACTTTCAAAAGCTAAGGATAAAAATAACTATGATTTGCAGGAAATGAGACAATTAAAACGCTAGCAACATTCCGCATCACAACAAATTTCATGGTGTATTTGCTAAACGTCTTCAACTTGGATTATGAAGAACTGAGGATACCTTTAAGTAAAGAACTCAGGTAATGTGTTGAATCCTCTCATTGTGATTCCATGTTTAATGAAAAGTATATGTCTTTGATACAAGACAATTAACTTGTTGCATAAGGTAATGTCATAAATGCATGGATTGCAGCATTCAGCAAGTTGAAGAAGTCAAATTTGAGCTTCTGCTATCCTTTGGTTCATACCAAGTGCACAACAAAGCACCATGAAAATGGACCCAACTATGAAATTCCCTCTGCATCATTCACAGTAGTGTCCTTAATCACCATTGGTACATGGATCCCATGCTATGAGCTCTTCCTGGAACTAGTTCTTGCAAAAATCACCAAACAATAGGAAGGTTTCACAAGCCTTCAAAAGATCATAATTGGCAACATCTTCTCAATTTTCACTCGTAGCCCCCAAATTTGTGTTACTAGGATTTTTTGAGGTGTTTACCATTGTTGGACACGCTGAGAGTTCTAGTGAATCGGCACAGAAAGTGAAAAGTGTAAATAACTCGTTAGAATATCTTTTGGTGGCCTTCTCAAATTATGCTGCCACCTTAGTGGTGAACATTGTGCCATAGATTAATGTGCCTTCAAGTTTTAATGTGCCAGAGACACCATGAACTTTACCTTCAAGTTTTACAATTTTAACATCAGTCCAAATAAGTTTACACTTAATCATTTCACATTACTACCAGAATTTTTCATATTTCACATAATTTTTCTTACAAATTTGTTATAAAACATTATAAATTTTGTTTTATCATATTTTATAAAAAATTTAATTAACAGATAATTCATTAATAAATAATTTTTTTTATAAATTAAAAAATTTACGATTATTTATTATAATTTTATTTAAAATAATGTTTGTATAAAATATTAAAAAAATTGATAGTAATTTTTTACTAATTATATTTTATAATAAAATTTGTAAGTATTTTTTATAAAAAAAATTAAACAAAATTTATAAGAAATATATATTATTTTAGCAGTAATGTATTAAAAAAATATAAAACATGAGAAATCATACCAAATTCATAATTAGAAAAGGTTAAATTTTATCATGAAAATAAAATCATTTTATAATTGTTGTATCATCCAAGTTTAAGGTTGTGAAAATAAAAAAGGAAATATCTGTAACAATATATAAAGGGGATTCCTCTTTTTGTGTCCACTTTTCATTTTCAAATTTTACCCTTAATCACTATTTTAAAAATTAATTATTTTATAATTATTTTTTCTATAACCGTTTTTTTTTAATTTTTTTATTTTGACCGTTATTCTAAAAACTTTTTTAAACAGTTATTTTATTTAACAACTATTTTAAAATTAATTATATATATTTTAAAAATAAATATTATTGATTTTATAAAAATTAAAAAATTCGGATACACTGTGTGTTCGCTAGTATTATATAAACATATTTTTATTTATTTCTTTATTATTTTTTTTAAATTAAACTGTTACATGTCACTTTATGATTGTGACACGTGTTAAAATGGAAATTTTTTTATTTTTTTTATTTAAAAAAAAATCTGCCACATGACAAATTACGATTGTGCCACGTATTAAGTTAACATTGGTTGTTTTCAATTTAGTCATTCTATTTACAATTTTGATTCAATTTAGACCCCAATTTTTAAAATGATTCAATTTTGTCCTCTCCGATTTGAGACTAAATTAATAATTAAGCTTAATTACAACTTATATATTCATGTTAAAACAATCATCAGCCGTCGTGTGACACAATCATGAGCTACCACGTGGCACTTTTAAAAATAAAAATTAAATTTAAAAATAAAAAAAAATTAAAATTTCTCAAGTTGACACATGGCACAATCATGACGTGACACATGGCAGTTTAATTTTTTTTTTTAAATTAAAATTTCATAAAGTGACACGTGGCATGTACGGAGATGGTATTAACGTCAAATTAACGACAGAGACCAAGTTGAACTTCTTTAAAGAATTAGATGACCAAATTGAACAAAAAAATAATAAAGGGACCAACCAAACCAACAAATTAGGGGTCCAAAACATTAATTAAGCCAAATTGATATTATAGATGGATAGCCACGGGCAACAAGTACGAAAATATTTTATACTCGCATGCTAATAGGACATGTACGAGTATCATAGTATCTGACCCGTGGACATCAGTACCCACTATACTCTAGTTTAAATTAAAGAAAACAAAAAAAACATGATTAAAACATTAACACATTGATTTTGAAGGTGTTATTTTTTATCAATTGGTTTTAAAAAATCTTCATTTCTTTGTAAACTCTTACACAATACTATTTAAATGGGTTATTTAAACTTTCTTTGAAATTTATGGATGTCATGCATTGTATTTTTATTTAAATTTATGGTTAAAATATGTTGTTAAATATTAAATATTTATTTTGTAAATATCCGCGGGTACCCGTGAATATCCGTAGATATTAAAAAATATGTGGGTACCCACATAACCGATCCCCGTTTAGATACGGGTACGGATACAGGTAGATATTTATCAGCGATTAGGTTACGAAGAGGTTACTATCTGTATCTTACTCGTCCCATTGACATCCTAATCATGAGTAATTTATTTCTTGAATGTAAAAAAGAAAATTCCATTGAAAAGATAAAACTCACAAGATTTCAATATTTTAAAATATTACCGTAAGATAAGATTTAATTTGATCGCTTTTTTTTTCGATTCTTCAAAGTTTGGTTGTAGAAATACGTGTGATAGTGAGTAATATCTGAAAATTAACTAATACACCTACTGAATATACATGAAAATTAATTGTCATGGTAAGTCAATGATTATCATCAATAATATGATAAAATATAGTGTATAAAAATTAAATTTTACATTACTTTTATATATTTTATAATTCTTTATATATCACCAACAATAAATTAATTTACTGTGAAGATTTTAAAAAATATATATAAATGGAATAAAATTTCAATATTGTTAATATTTATGTCAATTGTAGAATTAATATAAAATGTTTTAGGTTAAAATATTTCATTTGTCTATGTTTTTGTACCAAAATCTCAAATAGATTTCAGATTTATGTTAAGCTCAATTAGGTCCATATTTTTTAAAATGCGTAACAATTAACTCATTTCGTTATTATGGTGTTAACGACGTTAAGTATGTGTCACATGTCAGCTCCTATTTTTTTTAATTATTTATTTATTTTTCAAAATTATTTATTTCACGTATCGCATCAATATCGTGCCATGTGTCAAGTCAGTATAGAAACATGCGTCAAGTCATTGTCTTTGGTCCATGTATTTGTTATTTGGGTTAAATATGTTTTTTGTCTCTCAACTTTTAGTAAAAATTAGAATTAGTTTCTTTCCAAAATTTTGGTCCAATTTAGTCCCAACTTTATAACTGTGTGAATGTAGTCCTTATAACTAAATTTGGTGGAAAGGACTAAATTCACAGAATTCCAAAGTTGGAGGACTAAATTGAACCAAAGTTGTGGAGAGCGGCTAATTTCAATTTTCACTAAAAGTTGAGTAATCAAAAACATATTTAACCATTGTTATTTTGATTCATTTTCAGTTCCATTTTTTTTATTTTCAATTTCATCCCCTCCAAATTGAAACAAAATTTAACTTTTATATAAATGTTATAATGACATTTTTATTATAAGTAATATTTCTGTTGCATATTTTTAACAATATTAAGTTTATTTAAATTTATATTTTACAATAAAATTTATTTAATTTAATTTTAAAATTTTAAATATATTAATTTAACTTGTTACAAAATTGTCTTAAAATTTTATATTTGAATTTGTAAAACTTTTATTTTTTAAGCCAACTATAACATTTGTATAGAATTATTTAAAACAATTTTGTAACAAGTTAAAACAAATATATTTAAAATTTTTAAACAAAATATAAAAAAAGTTTAATATAAAATATAAATTTAAATAAATTTAATATTGTTAAAATATTTAATAAAAATATCACTATAATATTTATATAAAAGTTAAATTTGGTCTAAACTTGAAAAGAATTAAATTGAAAAGTTTTAAAAAAATTGAAACTAAAATAAAATAAAAATAATAAATATGTAAACCAAAGTGAGATTAAGATAATAACTTAATACATGTCACTAAATATGTTAACAATCATCTCCTACCTATATAAGGAGGATTTCTCACCCAACATCAATACACCACCATAACTTGTTATATATTCACAAATTCATAAATAAGGCACAGTAATAAGTTTAAACAATCAAAATTGTTAAAAAAATTAAAACAATTAGTTTTCCTCATTTGGATATCACTTGGATACGCTAAAATTTAATCTAACTTTTTTTAATCTTCAACTATCTTCAACTAGCTGATGTTCATCTTCAAAAACTTATATATTTCACCGTCTAAATCACTTGAAAATTCTAAATTTAAATATTAAATTATTCGAATGCTTCGACTCTAAGTGAATTTGCTCTATGAGCAATGTTTAACCTAAGAATTAGTTTTATCTCCAATAAAAATACTATGATAAAATTTTAGTAACAATCTGACTCATATCACCCAAATAATCCTCAAACACTTAATTATATGATATTACATATTATATATATATATATATATATATATATATATATATATATATTCTCATAATATTAAATATTATTTTAATTATACATACCATAAAATATTTTATTATCTCTTATCATAATAAATCTTTTAAATTACAACTAAAAAATCATTTTATCTTTTATTTAAAACATTAAATAATATATATAATTTTTAGTTATTATAACTTCTAGGATCTTTTGATCCTTTAAACATTTTCCTACACGTCAAGACCATCATTCATACCATTCTCAAGATTTGCTCCACAATCCATGGATATGACCCAAAGAAGCTGAGATGAAGAAATGAAGTGGTGAAGGAATATTGAATATGTGGTAGACAATTGGTATGAGATGAACACAAATACTTCCAATCTCAACACCAAAAAACCTGGAAAACAAACCTTTTAATTAAACTTTTTTTTTTCTCCAAACGTTTTTTGTATTTTGGCCGACAACGAGTGCCTCTTAGATCACGTTGTAGATCACACTTTATACTCTATCAACTCGATTTAATCTTTCCATCCAATCCTTGTTATATTTAGAACACTCAAACATACGTATCCTTCCCTTCCTTTCTCATTCAATTCACCTTTCAACCAATTTGTTTTTATTTGTTCCTTAGATTTTTTTTTTTTATTTTCTCATCACTAATAATATTTTTGTTGCTCTTTAAAATTGTTACTTAACCGATGGTTTTGTAAACAAAATTTAGTTTTATTCATTGTTGTTTTGTTTTAGTTTTCTTATTTAACCTTTTCTTATTTACGTCATTAAACTAAATAACACTAAAAAATGTATCATAAACAATAAATTTTAATGATAAAAAATTATTAGTTATTACCGTGACCAATTTAGATATCAATTTATAAAATAAAAAATTATTAGTTACTAAAATAATTATTATTATGAATAAAAATTATAATTGATGTCTAAATTAGTCACTACTTAATTAGAGACTAATTTAGAAACTAATTCTTTGGTAGCAGAAAATTTGGTAGTTAATGTTTAGTAACTAATTTTCTTTGGTAGTTAAAACTTTAGCAGCTAAATTTTATATTCCAATTTAAAGATCAATTATAATTTTTTTTATTCATAAGTGACTATTTTAGTAACCAATAATTTTTTATTTTATAAATTTGTATCTAAATTAGTCACTATAATGACTAACCACTTTTAATCACTAAAATTAGTTGTTAATGGTATATTTTCTTATTATTTAAACTATATATTTGAAAGGTTATATATATATATATATATATATATATATATATATATATATATATATATATATATATATATATATATATATAAGATAAGTTATGCACAAGTGTCACCTTACCCAAGCAGTCCGCTATCTCCTCAGTTGGCCTCTTCCCGGTTTGCACATGTCTGTTTGGACCCGGGAGGGGTTACCTGCACAAGGGACTCCGAAGCTCAAGTTAGTTAAAGCTCTCTAAAAGTCAAATCAGGTGATTAATGGAGTAATGAATGCGTACCTTTAATTACTGGAGTCCACGCGTATTTATAGAGCATTAATTATGTTTTATCTTGTCATGGGTTGGGCTCTAGTTTGGGCTGTAGGTGGGCTGGACCCTGGCCCAGGCCCTTAGTTTGATTATTGTGGGTTCATTGGATATCAGGAGGCTTTGATTTTGCTAAGTCTTTTGGAACGGTCTGATCTGGTTACTTCTCTAGTTGGCTTATGTCGTCTTTGTCCGTGTACTGTCTTAGATTGGCTTATGTCGTCTTTGTCCGTGTACTGTCCTAGGTTGGCTGTTTCATTAACAACTTTTGTTATGAGTTTAGGCTGGTTTAGGTCTATGCCGACCCGAGATGTGTACTTTAGTTATTGATTTTATGTACGAGTTGAATAACAATTTAACTTTTATTATTTTTATTAAAAAGATGTTGTTTAATGAGATTGTCATTAAAGGGGTTTTACACCCTAAATTTTTTTTCCATATATATAAATTAATATATAAATAGAAATAATTTTGCAATTAAAGTATATTTTGTGTATTTAAAATCACAAAAATTTTGCACATTTATTTTGATATTTTTTTCAAAATATTTGTGAAGATCCACCATGTCCGCTTTAGAGCGTGGAGTTCCACCACAGTTTTGTCTTTAAACAACACCTCGAAGGGGGATATAAAGGAAGGAGTATTTAAATTGCGCTTGACCTCGATTCCTAAGCGATGTGAGACTTATTGTCGGACGAACAACCACCGCGGTACACCCAATAAGTCCCCTTGTCCTCGACTGGAGGTTTGTTCCGGTACACTCAACAAGTCTCTAATATGTCCCACATTGTTTAAGAGTCGAGGTCAAACGCAATTTAAATACTCCTCCTCCCTCTTTCTTTGAGGTGTCTTCTACAAACAAAACCATAACAAAACTCCACGTTCCAAAATTAGACCAATTGATAATGATAATAATATAATATTTTATTAACATAAGTCTTATATTTCTTAATATGGAAAGATAATTAAATAAAATAATAGTCAAGTCATTTCTATAAAATTACAACAACTAGATTGACAAAATATAAAAATTTATAATTCTTAATAAAAAAATAATAAAAATTTAATTAAAAATATTGAAATTTATCAACCACTTAAAGTTTACTTAAACCCATATATAATATCCGTTTAAAATATTGACATGATGCAAGTGATTCATTGTTGATCATTAAACTGGTTTTTTATTGGTTTTCACTTATCAATGCTCCCTATCTGTCATCCTCGATCTCCATAGACAAAATCAGCATTTGCGACATCGAGTGGGACAATATTTATCTATGTATATTTATATTCGAATATTGGGTATGTCAAAGTGCCAAAGATAAAATGAATATGCTCTAAGTGGTAAGTAATGATGTGAAATTAAATATTTTATAAAATTGAATCATTGTGATTGGTTACATATGGTTTGTAGTGGTGATGAAGTGCAGAAATGTCTCATCATCACTATGTGTAATGGTGATGATAAGCGATCATGACGATGGTTGGGAAGTCCAAGACTCATAATCATGGAAATAAGAAGACATTAATAGTATAAACTTTTCAAAACCTTTTTGAGTAGAAATGCCAATGAATAGGATGACCATTCTGTATAAAAGAAATTATTTATAGATATTCAATTGATAGAAATTATTTAAATTTATTCTTTGAAATTTAAATTTAAATAAATTTTTAGTTTTAAATTATAATTCAAATAAAATGACATATGAAATAATATTAGTCTTTATAGAAAAAAAGAGTTAAATAGGTTATACATTAAAATATAAGTTATTTGCAAAATTAAATTATTAATTTAAAAACGCTAAAATAATTATTATGATACTTAAATAATTAAATATTATAATTGAATATTTTTAAATACTCTTATTTAATATCTATTGTAGAACTTTTAGACACCGATGCTACTTTTTATTGTAATGCATACTTCTAGATAAAACCACAATTAAATTATTTAACAATATTCAAGCATGGTAAACTAGCAAAACAGTAAATCACATAAAAATATTTAATTATTTAATACCTACATCAAATATATCACATAAAAAAAAATTATTTGTAAAACTTGACGACATATAAAAAATAGATTCAATATTAATTGTTCTGATCTGATTTAAGTCTGTTCGACAATATCGTTATTGTGTCTACCTCAACTCTTAAGCAATGTGAGGTATTGTCTACTTTAAAGTGCGGAGTTCCATCAGTTTTGTTCTTGAAAGACACTTCAAATGATAAAGGAAAGAAGCAGTATTTAGATTACACTATACATCGATTCTTACTCGATGTGTGACTTACTAGGTATATTGAAACATTAATATTTATCGTACTTTTCTAAAAAATATTTAATCATCAAATTGTTTATAAGAGAATTAAGTGATTACTTAGGTTATAATATGAATTATGTGGTTACTAACTATTAAAGGATAACTTTTAAATTTCTAGTAAATCTTTCACTTTTAGTCAAATGACAAGTTTGGTAATTGTTCGTTGTTGGGTGAACACATGATTTTGCTGGGCGAAAATATTTAGAAAAATAATGTATTTTAAATATCTTTTAAAATGTTTGAAATGAGATATGTGTTTTGTGTGTGAATAAAAGAATTCTTAAGGTGAGACTACTACATTAATCTAATATAATGTTAAGTATAGAAATTATAATTTATAAACCATATTAAAACTAAAAATAAAATTCGTTTCCCTTGTCAAATTAGGACAATCAAAATATATAAATGTATTCTCCAAGACTCTTACATCGTTAGCAAACAATGTTATTCATATGTTTGCACATGTAAGAATCTTAATTTAACTCATACAAAAAGTATCATTTAACCAAATTGAAACTAAAACTAAAGTTAGATTCCCTTATCTCAATCTTCATTTTATCCTTATCTCAAACAATTAATCTTTAAGTCTTATAATAAACAATAATATTTCGTTTGTGGAAGAATTTCAACAATTTTAGAAATTGAAATTCATAAAATTTGAATTATTTATAATTAAATTTCTTTCACTTTTTAAATAATTTGTTTGAAAATATCTTAGATTTTTTTATAAAATAATTTAATTTCTACTTTAAAACAAATTCAACTCTATCATTGAGTTTAAATTGAGTTCCTTTGATTCAGGACGACTCATCTCAATGTTTAGTCTGAGTTGATTCCTAAATATTCAACCTGGGTTGACTAGGCTCAACCTTGATTATAGATTGACTTGTCTCGACCTTCAAATATTGTTAATTGATTTCAACCTTCAACTTAGGATGACTAGGTTCGACCTTCAATGTGAGTCGGCTACTCGGCTCAAGTTTTAGCCCAGACCGACTCGGCTTAACCTTCGGCCCAAGTCGACTTGGCTAAATCTTCAACTGAGATTGACTCAGCTCGACCTTCATCCCTGACCAACTCAATTCGACTTTCGACCCAAGTCAACTTGGCTTGACCTTCGATCTGAGTCGACTCGGCTCGATTTTGGTCGTAGCCGACTCAACTTAACATCAATCTAGGTCGACTCGACTTGATCTTTGGTGCGGGCCAACTCTAGTTGACCTTCGTTCCAAGTCGAATTGACTTGACTACGACTTGAGCTGATTCGACTCGACTTCGACATAGACCGACTCAACTTGACTTTAGCATGGGCCGACTCAGTTCGACCTTCTACACAAGTTGACTCGGCTCGACCTTTGTCACAAGCTGACTCGACTCGACCTTCGAGCAGAACCAAATTACCTCAAATGTCAACCCTGACCAACTCAGCTTGAATTGGCTTGGACCGACTCGGCTTTACTTTAGCCTAGGACGACTCAACTCGACTTTAGCCCAGGAGCTTGAGACGACTCTACTCGACTTCGACCTAAGATGACTTGGCTCGATTGTGGTTCAGACCGACTATGCTCGAATTTGACCTAGACCGACTCAAAACAAATTTAGCTTGGACGGACTCAGCTCGGATTCGGTCCGGGCCAACTAGATTCAACCATCGACCCGGGTCGATTCAACTCAACTCTGGCCTGGATTGGCTGGACTTCGGCCTAGGCCGATTCGACTCAAGTTCGGCTCGGACTGACTCATATCGACCTTCAGCACAAGTTGTCTCGGTTCGACCATTGGCATGGGCCGCTTGGGCTAGATTATCAACCTAGGCCAACTCGACTAGATTGTCAACCTAGGGCGACTTGACTCGATGATCGATCAGGCTGATTCATGTTGACCGTTGGCCCAAGCCAACTCGACTCGACTTTAGCTGGACTGACTCGGTTCATCCTTCCCCTAGGGTCTCGATACTCCCTTCAAGATGAGCCGACTAAGTCAACCTTAGATAGAGACCGACTCGACCGAACCTTTGGCACAAATGAACTCAACCGACCTTCTTCGGCTTGGACTAACCCGGTTGGACCTTCGACCAGAGTCAACTCTGTTTCTCTTTCGACCTAAGCCGACTTGGCTCAACTGTTGACCCGGGCCAACTCGGTTCTATCCTTGATTAGGGCCTACTCGACTAGACTTCAGTCCGGGTTGATATGACTAGACTTCAACCTAGGCTTATACGAGTTAACTCATCATAAAATATAGCTAAGAATGAATAATTCAACCCGATTTACTTTATGCTGAACAAAACATTTTGTAAGTTGGCTTTATCTATCGTTGGTGGGTTATAGTATTGACTCAGTTAAGGATGTTTTGCTCTTTAGATTTATTTTGTATATTAACTATAATACGATAAATCTAAATTGACCATATTCATTATATTTTTTTTATAGTAGTATAACGAAATAGCTTACTTATTTAAAAAACAATTATTATAAAAATAGTAATTAAAAATTAGTTCAGTTTACTTGACAAACAAATAAAATGATTCACATACTATTGAACATCATTATAATGTTTAAAAATATCAAATTCTCAACCTATATTATTAAAATTAGTAAATACTTATAATAAAAAACTTATAAAAACAATAAAAAATTATTGTTTGTAAGTTACATGTGAATCAATTTTCAATTGACTAAACCCATTTAATATATAAATTAAATGAAGATATATATTTCAAAAATTTTGTTTTTTTCTAATTCAACCTAAATTGAACTTGAACGAAATTGTCTCAAAATCCTAAATATTTTTACAGAAAAGTAAAAGTAAAAATCATCAAACACCGCACAGTGTGATCAAAATTGTGGAGAGAGACACATGAAATAGAAAATGAAAAAAAAGTCTTAATTAGTCAGGTGATACTCACTTTTGTTCGGATGTGTTATTTCGATCACTACTTTTAAAAATGAATCAATTACGTTCCAACTTTTGAAAAATTGTTTCAAATTAGGTCCTTTTCAAAAAAGTTTGTTAAAAGCATGTCACATATTAATTTTTTTTTAATTTTTTTAAAAAAAATGTTACATGTGAATGTCATTATCAAGTATCATTATCTTCCTTTTAATTTAGTCCTCACATATGTCTTTTTGTTCAATTTGGTTCCCACATATGTCTCTTTGTTTTAATTTAGTCCCCACATATGTCTTTTTAATTCAATTTAGTCTTAATTTTTTTAAATAAAACAATATTGTCTCTCTTAAACATATTATATTTTTCTTAATTTTTAATCGATGTTTTGTTATTCATGACTTTTCGTCTCTCTTCGAAACTTTGGTCAATTTTAGTCCTTGTTTGAAATGCATTTGAAATGTTAAATAATTTTAATAAAATTTGGTTAAAAAGACTAGATCCACATTGTTCTGAAGTTGAGAAACTAAATTAGACCAAAGTTTCGGACTTATTACAATTTTCATTGGAAGTTATAGGACAAAAAAACATATTTAATCATAAATATCAGTACTTAAGTTAAGGGACAATATTTCTCTATTTTGAAAAAAAAATGCTAAATTAAATAAAAAAGACAGATGAGGGGATTAAATTGAAATAAAGAAATATATGTGAAAATTAAATTAAAATGAAAACAATTACACTTGGTTGTGATACTAATACGTGACAATATCATGACAAGTGACACTAATAATATCATGTGTCACACCAAAAATTTGACACGTGATAACTTTTTTAAAGTTAAAAAAATCAATATTAATACTATTAATATTTTTTTTTATAGAAAAGCTTAATTATTTTTTTTTTTCAATTGAGATATAATTGAGACATTTTTTTTTTAAACGGGACCAAAATAAACGTTTAGACGAAAGTTGGTACCTCAAATTAATTAAGTCATAAAAAAATCATTCATGACGAATGTAATTACATAACTTACGGAATACACTCGAAAGAGTTAAATTAAAAATATAATATTACATATCTGCGCTCAATGTGTTTGTTTTAGTCAGATGTTTCACAGATTTCCATACCAACCACATGGACAAGTTTATTTTCCTTGTCATTCTACAGGTAAAGAAACATATATATATATATATATATATATATATATATATATATATATATATATATATATATTCACAAACTTAAAATCTTACTAAATAATTAAGACGTTAATTATTGATTTTCAGTGAAACTTTCCTGATTTGAGAGAAAAACGATCATTGTTTTTATTTCACTTTATCAACAAATGATAAGAAAAGAATGTAGGACCATAATAAGGATAAGAGGAAAAAGTGTAAGATTTATTTCATAATCTTAGACTTTCAAAAAATATCTTTTGGACACTGGGCCAGAATCTATTATATACATAATATATTATATATATATATATATATATATATATATATATATATATATATATATATATATATATATATATGTGTGTGTATGTGTGTGAAATTAACAATATTTATATTTATTAATGTACATTTTAAAAACAAGGGACAAGGTCAGTTGGCTTTCGTTGAATAAGAAAAGTAAAATAAAAAGTTGTTAAAAGTAAAAAAATTATAAAAAAAAAACTCTTCACTTTTTTTTTTTCATTTTTTTAATCTTAAACATCAATATATCTTCAGAATAATGTCAAACATCTATGCCTATACTACCCACTAACTTATTTTTGTCGAATAGGAAATTAAATAATCTAATCATTCATTCGTTTAATGTTATATTTTTTTTTTAATGTGATATTATCCTTTATAACAGCAACTATGATATACTAATAATTTTGAAAACGTGTTTTCCATCGAAATAAAGTAGTATGACAAATATTAATAATTATATTTTATAACCTTAACCTATTTGTAAGACTTTTTGATACAACAGTTAAAGTTAAATACTAACAAGGGACTGTCTAATAATAAACACTACATAGTAATAAAATTTCTACATATAAAAAATGATAATATTTGAATTCTCATGAACACTAATTATTTGTGTGATAAATGGATAACATTACAAATTTTTTTTAATTACCTATGTATCGTTTGTAATTAAAAGTTACCAAAATTAACCATGATAAAAGAATCATTAGTAAACTTTTGGTATATTGTCGATAAATATTGGTAAAATTATCCATGTAATTATTAAATTCATCATAAGCAGATCAATATAGAGAAAATGATAATAAAATATTTAATTGCAAATACGCTTATTTATGGCTTTTAAAATAAAAAGACTTATTATGAACAAAAATATAATTATATTTAAATATCTTATTTAGAAAATAGCATTATCTTTTTAACAAAAGTATATACAAATATTTCAATATGGATATTTCCCTAGGTATAAGTTAGTTTGTGTATACAATTGATAAAGCTAGGAAAAGAACTAGTTATTGTGTCTTTACATGTACCTTTCTTTCATCATAATCGTTTAATATTAAAGGGGATATATATATATATATATATATATATATATATATATATATATATTAAAATAAAGGTATACGTAACTGTATAATTTGTTGAAAAGAGTTCTTTATTGTTTACTGCTAACTTTAGCACAAAAGCTATTACATCAGAGAAGGATTTTAATTTTAATACTTAAAAATGTAATATCTGCTTTTTACAGACACATCCTTGAAGTTGGACAAATAACTTTAAAATTTGTAAAATCTCAAATTGAAAATTAATACAATAGTCATTGAAAACATATCAAATTTTAAGAATGCTGAAGTTGTGCAGGTCATTCATATTTATGAATAATATGGTTAGTCGTTAATAATTACCATTGAACATGGGATAGTAACGTCCAATAAGATCAATGTATTAAATTAAAATTTAACATCGAATCACACATATTTATTTCATTTAATTAATTCCTTGAGATATGCTGAATAAAATTTATTCATATGAATAATTGAATTATAGTTAAAAATACTTAATGAATGAGAGTAAAAAAGAATTGTCTTTATTATTTTAATTATTATAATATTATTATCACTATGGTCATCACCCATTCTCTTTCTTCAATACTTCCCCCTTTTAGAATTGTTTGGACATGTTGTGTTTGATTTGTTGGTGGATGATATTTTATATAAGAAAAAATAACCCGGAGATCACCATCCTTTTATAATCAACCTAAATCATAATCAGCTTCATAACTTTTTACAAATTTGTCTTGAAGTTTAATCCACATTAATAAATAATTCTCTTGTGATAATTTAACCTGATTTCGTCAGCTTTTTAAACTATAACACAATTATTCGTATAAATATTTCTCATATTTTATATTTAAAGTGGTTAAATTAAGTAGAAATAATGGATATAATTTACTATCTTTGACATCTTGATCACGAGATTTTTTTCCAATAAACCCATGAAAAAAAAATCTCAAAATAAATGAATACATAGAAACATTATTTATCATAATTGACCTGCTCGCTTCATTATTTATCTTGGGAAGAATTCACCTTCTCATGTAATCAAATTCACAACGTGTGGTCTCAGAAAATTGGTCGGAATTCAGTTTATGAGAAGTCAGTTTTTTTTTCTTCTAAATTCTTTATCCTTTTGTTTTTATTAAATTTTAGAAAACAAAAACTGAAAAACCTCACCAGAATTTTCACTATCTGAAAATCAAATTTCTAGCTATCAAAAGTACTACATATAGCTGGGAATTTGTCCTTTTGGAAATCGAATTTCGAGTGAATTTTTCAACACTGAAAATTCGACTTTCCAATAACTGAATTTTAACTGAGGTTTTTGGCACTCACGATATTATCAGAAAACGAATTCTTAACATGAACGATAGTTTTTTTTTTTTTTTATTCTGATAGATAATACTGGAACATGTTTGATATCTCGAATTTGTTTTCGAAAAGGTTTATCCCAGAAAAAAAAAACAAAAAAAAAACCCTTGACACCACTTGTTTCTACAAAATTCAGTATCAGCATGCAACCTATATATTCTACACGTGCCACAAGTGGTGGTTAAAGAAAGATAGTGGATCCATAAAACAGGTTTGAACGTATAGGGGCATGGTCCCCACAAGTCCACTGAGCATAGCAAATACTGCACGCAATCAATCTACAACATGCTCCTGCATGAGTCAGTAGGTTAAACGTACCACACGCTACTTTCTTTTCCTTTGTACGTATTCTACTAACTCAATACCATGCTGCTACGCTGCTTCATTCAATCATTGAGCACTATAAATATATCACTGCTTCCATTCTCAGTTTCATCACAGGTTCTTAGCTCCAACCACCAACACATATATATGAAACCCTTGTAGCTATCTACCAACACAAACACCACACGAATTAAATATTCTCGGATAATGTCGGCTAAGGGAAAAAACCTCTCTTTCTCTCACTCTTCCTGGTCACTTCTCTGCTGCAGAAATGGTATTTCTGCAACTTCACCACCAGACACAGGGAAAACCAGCGATGAGCTAAGCAAAAACAGTTCAAGATCACGCGATTACAAGAAGCCAGGAGGATGGAAGGCTATGCCTTTTATTTTAGGTATGATCAGTTTTTCTTTTCCTTTTTCACAAAAGTAAGAACAATTACACATGATTTGGTCGTGTTTGTTTTCTTTAACTTAGTTTTTTGGGGGTTTAATGTTGCAGGTAATGAAACTTTTGAGAGGTTGGCAGCATTTGGTTTGTTTGCTAACTTCATGGTGTACTTAACAAGAGAGTTTCATTTGGATCAAGTTTATGCTTCCAACATTCTCAACCTATGGAGTGGTGTTACCAACTTTTTCCCTTTGATTGGTGCCTTCATTTCTGATGCTTATGTTGGTCGCTTCCGAACTATAGCTTTTTGTTCCTTTTCTACTCTACTGGTACTGTTTTCGCTACCTCTCTCTATGTTTTGTTTACACTTTGAGTGAACCACCTTCATTATATATATTGTCACTTTTGCTTCCTCTTTTATCTTTCATTATTATATGAACTGCTTCTGACTTTGGAGAAAACCGTTGATAATCAGGTGAAGCATAACACCTAGAGTTGTTAAGTTCATGATTTTTCAGATCATAGGTTTAATGTTTTTGTGTTGAATAGATACTTATACATGTTTTCCACTGTTTAATCATGATACCGACCCTCATAATTTACGTTTTTTTTTTTAATTGTTTTATATCATCTATATATCATACTCACCTTTTTTCTCTTTATCTCTGTCTTGTTAGGTGTCAAGTAGATTTGTCTCACAAATCGTTTTATTTTTTATTTGCTCAGTGTCTTTTATTAGGTTTTTAATTTAATATATAAAACAGTAGCTTTATTGGTAATTGTTTTGTCTCTCGTTGCAGTTTAATATTTAAAAGAAAATTGTGATGCTTTGATAACTTTTACATATAGTATAGTCATATTATTATTTTATTTACATTTGTTATTGTCATTTGGATATAATATTTATTATTGAAGGTTGCTAAATGGTTGATTTAAGAAAGTTGTATGAAATGATTAATTTCCTTAAATAAGCATTGTTTCTAAATCATACAAGAAAGATAACGATACAAGAAAAGGAGAGATTGAAGTGTCGGGTACAACATTTTGATGTGGACATAGTGACCAAAGGACAGATAATACAGTAAAAAAAGTTGCGTATGAACTCGATTTATCTCTTTCACAAAAAAAGAAAAAAAAAGGAATACGATGACTGTTATTAATAATTAAAACAAGAACACGAGATTTCTAAATCAGACACTGCTTACAGTCACTGGAATCGTGGATGAAAACACAGAGAAAGAGACAAATGAAATAGAAAAGAAAGAGAGAGAGAATTTGATAAATGCGTAGCATAATTTACTGATTATACATGAAGACTTCAAAATTAAAATTTAATCATAAATTTCTGTGCTGGATATCTATGTTTTAGTCAGATGTTTCATGTTTTTTTTTTACCTCATTAACTTATGTACATCTGGTATATTTATATGATAGATAAATTATTTTCCTAATTTTCTCAGAATAAAATATTAAATTCTAAGGTAAAAAAATATCACAGAAGAAAGACATTTGTAATATAAAATTATTTATTAACTTTTTTATGAAAAAATTACTTGTAATTAACGAATACAATATGTAACCATTTCCTGCATGTTATCCCTATCTTGATATATTTTCTTGCCAGTTTTCATATCTTATTTTTATGCATGTATTTACATTTTACAGTGCAATATGACAATGGACTTGTATTTTTTTAATTAATGAAATTAAAGTTGTCCACTTGAACTTAATTTAACAGTACATATGTAGAGGTAACACTATCAATATATATTATAAGCAAGGCAGAAAATAATGCGAGTTAGTGGGTTGATAAATTTGTATTGGAAATATTTTATAGATATTAAAAATAAGGTTTATTTAATATGAAAAGAAGTATAATGACATGTTTAGAGAAATTTGTGGGTAAGTACTTTTTACAGAGGACAAGAAAGACAAATTATACATTACTTTTTAGTAAAATAAAATTCATTTACAGAAAAACTAATTTTGTAAAATTACAATTCTGTTTTTACAGTATATACATACTAATTTTGATTTAAACAAAAAATAATTTTATTTAATTATTTGCAGTTGACAAGTCAGACTTATGTGCAACTGTTTCTCCTTTCAAATAAATCATTTCATAGATACGATACCTAACGTGACAGCACTGGTATCTTTTCTGTTGACTTCTATTTTTGGATGTTTGCTCCATAAACAAATCCAAATTCTCCAAGTATACCTTTTTGTTATTTTTTTGCACAAAAATTATTGAATAATACTTTTTTATTTTAAAATGTCAATCTTTATTTAATATTTGAAACAAATGACGAACTTAACTCCGGCAATGGTATCTCACTTTCATATTAACCCTTGAAATTAATCATTTACTAAACAATTTAGCATAAGCAAGTAAGAAAATTATGCAGAAGTATTATTATAGTCTTGTAGTGTTATATATTCTTCCATACATACATATGAAAATTTGTGATAAAACTTGTGTTATGACAGGGAATGGTGATGGTGAGTTTAACAGCATGGTTACCAAAGTTGCATCCTCCATCATGCAGTCCTCATCAACAAGCACTGAACCAATGTGTTAGAGCTAGTACACCCCACCTAGGTGTCCTACTATCGGGACTGTGCCTTTTAAGCGTAGGGTCTGCTGGCATAAGGCCATGTAGCATTCCTTTTGGGGTGGATCAATTTGACCCCACCACAGACGAAGGGAAGAAAGGGATCAACAGTTTCTTCAACTGGTACTACACCACCTTCACAGTGGTCTTGTTGATCACTCAAACCGTGGTTGTCTATATTCAAGACTCCGTTAGCTGGAAAATAGGTTTCGCCATCCCAACCCTCTGCATGCTTTGCTCCATCATTATGTTCTTTGTCGGAACAAGAATCTACGTGCATGTCAAACCAGAGGGAAGCATTTTCTCTAGCATCGCACAAGTTCTCGTGGCTGCATACAGAAAGAGAAAACTTGAGGTTCCATCGGAGAAACAACTCGACGGGGTTTTCTATGATCCTCCCCTTGTCGGCACTCGTGCGTTGTCAAAACTACCGTTCACCAACCAGTTCAGGTGAGATAATATTATTTTTACATCGAATAAATTTTTACACACATTTTATTTTATATCTACTATTTTACTCTTCGATCTTTACCAAAGTGGCGTGTAAAAAAAAACATTTTTCTAATATTATAGAAAGATATCTCTATAATGTTTTAGGTGGAGTGGGCGACGTTGCATTTGCAAGAGCCACGAGATTTATTATATACATATTATTATCATGAGTGCGTGTGTCATTATCCTACGTATATCATTGATAAATAATTAAAGGTGCTACTAATAGTATCTTGTACATATCATTGGTTTTTAGAACTTTCATTCAACTTTTGGTATTATATAGTTTGGTAGTCAAAATTAGGTGGTGGAAAAATGATGGCCAGAGGAGTCAAGACTTTTCATCGATTTTTTTTGCTATTTTTACTTCGTTTTTAAAATATACTCATGTTAGTTCTTTTAAAAAAAAATGTAATATATTTCGAAGACATAACAAATAATCTAAATTCATAAAAGAACAATGATACGTTGAAATTAAAATTTTAAAATTTTCTCATACAAATTGAGATGTCATTTTTTAATTGGTCTAAAAAAATAAAAAAATAAAAAAATAAAAATGAAAAACCACTTAACAAGAAATATATCAAATTACAAAATTAAATTATCAAAATTTAGTTGTTAAAAACTTATTTTCCTTCATAAATGATAAACGTTGTGATTAACGTGGGTTGATTTATATTTTAACAGGGCTTTGAATAAAGCAGCTGTAGTGATGGAGGGGGAGGTAAACCCTGATGGGAGTAGAGTAAACAAGTGGAGGCTTGTGAGCATTCAGGAAGTGGAAGAGGTGAAATGTTTGGCAAGAGTTTTCCCAATCTGGGCTGCAGGGATCCTAGGTTTCACTTCCATGGCACAACAAGGAACATTTACAGTGTCACAAGCCATGAAAATGGACAGACACCTAGGACGGAATTTTCAGATCCCAGCAGGTTCACTTGGGGTGATATCGTTCATCACCATAGGTGTGTGGGTTCCGTTCTACGACAGAATCATGGTGCCAGCACTGAGAAGAGTGACGAAACACGAAGGTGGCATCAGTCTCCTGCAGAGAATCGGAATCGGCATGGTGTTTTCGGTTCTGTCGATGGTTGCCGCTGCTCTGGTGGAGAAAGTGAGAAGAGACACGGCGAATGCAAATCCGAATCCGCTTGGTATTGCTCCCATGTCGGTCCTGTGGCTGGTCCCACAGCTGGTCCTGATGGGGCTGTGTGAGGCATTCAATGTAATTGGACAGATTGAGTTCTTCAACCGACAATTTCCTGAGAACATGAGAAGCATTGCCAATGCTTTGTTTTCGTGCTCTTTTGCTGGTGCCAGCTATGTCAGCAGTGCACTTGTGACCACTGTTCATCATGTCACAGGAACACATACCCATCCTGATTGGTTAACCAATGATATAAACTCTGGGAGGCTAGATTACTTTTACTATCTCGTTGCAGGAATTGGAGTCCTCAACTTCATTTATTTTCTCTTTGTGGCTCAAAGATATCAGTATAAAGGAATTTCTGACCTCCCTCATGATTTGGAGTTAGCTTCCAAAGGAGAATTACCTCACTCTACTGCTGCTAAGTGTGAAGATTCTACATAATAGCAAAAACACAAAAATCACACACACATAAACTTTATAAGAATATATATATATATATATATATATATATATATATATATTTTTATATAGTTATTTTTTTTTTTTATCCATGGTAGATGTTAGTATTTAAGTGATTGTATTTAAGTGATTGAGGAAGTTGAATCTGTCACCTCTCTTATCTTCTCTCTTTCAAACCCACTAAATCCACTAAGTCAATCTTATACTTTCTAAATATTATCAAAAAATTGAATTTAGAGTCTTTCTAACAGTCTCTTCCAACTATATATATTTATAATGTGTTTTAGAACGTGTTTAATGTATGAAATTATAATAATTTTTTTTTTTCGAGATCAAGTCTAATGTGTGTGTAGCTTTTTTATCACAAAGATTACAATTTAGAAAGAAGGACAAAGAGAAAAAGTAATGCCATCCTAAAGATGATAATGGACGTATAGCAGAAATTGATAAAGAATAAAAGTGATAAAATTATATTATATTATATACATATGACTGTCCTTTTCAGATATGACAAAGCAAGCTTCCACTATAGAAATTTTCCCTGCTACTACCTTACCTCAACAGAAAGTATGGTATACTTCCAAAAGTTTCGCATGATTTAAAATCAAAGTCAAATTTATAATTTTAAACTTCACAAATATATATATAATATATATATAGAGTAATGGATCATCCATTACCATTAAAAGTTATTGTGGGAAACAAATAATACCTTCAAGGTGATAATCGCCATTTAAAGTTATTACATATATATAGAGTAATGGATTATATTTATAATGGAGTATCTTTTAATTCTTAATTAACTAATATGTGAGGTTAAGTGGGCAAAGCACAAAATAAATGTCCCCCAATCGTTAAATGATGTTATGGGAAGATGTGGAAGTCTTCAAAATAATTACTTTTTAGAAGAAATTAATAGTTTTTCTGAAGAACTTCAATTTACTCCCTTCAGATTATGATTATTTTCACCTGTATGTTATATTTTACAATATAATAATATTTTAAAATTTTAAACAGTTTAATTTCGCGCATTGCCAATGGTAACAATTTATATTCTTTTTAATACGAGAAGGCCAATACTTGTTCAATTCAATTTACCTAAGAAAAGCAAAACTTCTGCCATTGTTGAGTGGATGAAAAAAGATCAATCGAACCCATACATTAAAATTTTCAAGTAACTTTAAAAAAGACGAGTACACATGTGAACCTTTTACTCGAAATTTTTTTTTTTTTGCTTTCGGCATGAATGGTCAATATCATAGTAAACAAAACCATGATTCCTTGATGATATTCTTGTCTGTTTGTAAAATATGGTGAGGAAGGAACAGTAAAAACGACAGCAACCAAAAACTGGTTTGAAAGTAAGAAATTTTTTTTCTTCTTAGGGTGTGAACTAGATCAAATTTACACCATTAAAATTAAAGAGACTACAAACACAAACTTACATTGAAAGAGCAATAACACATGAAATTGACATGTCCCATGTAGAAGAAAAGTGGGAATCGAAGAGGATTTGGAACAGTGTTTGTCACTTCTCCTTGCAATCATCCATGGAAAAGCATTCCATTTTGGACACAGACATCTTGGTGCATATTCTTATTCTTCAATCCGAGAAGATCAAACAAAAAATAACAAAGAACCAGTCAAACACAGACTTAACAAATCTTAGCATCTACCCACTTTTCCCACATGAATATATATGTCCACTTCAAGGGATTGTGACTTCTGGATTGAACCATGAATCATGCATTAGAAGACTACTAAAAAAAATGGCTTTCTTGTGATAATTGTTGGTGTGACACTGAGAATATTTGTGGTGTACCATATTTGTTGTGCATAATGTGGGAGATGGGGTGGAGAAGGGGTCCAAAGTTCCTTCCTTGTTCACATGTATCATAGTTCCACTAAAGATGATACACAAAGAAAGAAGCTTTTATATTGTCAGCAACAAAACTCTTAAATAATAATTAATTTTAATAATTAAGAATTGCTAATTATTATATTATCAATTTAAATATCAATTTACAAAATTAAAAATGACTAATTATTAAAATAATTATTATTATGAATAAAAAATTATAACTAATCATTAATTAATGATCAATTATAATTTTTTATTTATAATAAAAATAATTTTAATAACAAATAATTTTTAATTTTATAAATTAGTATTTAAATTATTTAATATAATGAGTAGTTATTTCGTTTCTAAATTCGGTGTTTAATTGAAGATTTCTTATAGTGATACTTATAGATCAATTAAGGAAAACATTCAAAAAAAATATAACAATGAGAGTAAGTAAAAACTATATAAATAATATTAATTATAATTCAAAATTTTAAAATAATAAATTTTCGAGAGTTAATGATCAATTTTTTCATTTTAATCGTTTATTAAACTCAATGCATACCAACTTAATTTACTATTTAGATATATGATTGAATAGTGATCATGCTGTTTTCTTTTTAAATGGTTGTTCAAAATTCATGTATAAAAAGTTGCATTTTTAGGAGGAATTAGGTTCTTAAATGAAATTTTGAAAACAAATAATTAATGTAATGTTTATGCATTGTAGTTAAATTAAATGTTTTTTATATGATTATGTACAGTAATTTTTATACGAAACAAGTATAATATAAAAATAAATAATTTTATATGTTTTAAGTATATAATTATATATGTAACTTAATAATGTTTATACATTCTCTTAAAATATACTTTTTATTTTATATATGAATTACTTTTTACTTTTTTAATTTATATTTAATTGTTTATGTTTCTGCGAAAACAATAACAAAATATTAGGGATCACATCATATTTTACACAATCCTTGACTTCCTGAGATGGCTACTCCTCTAGTCTTTGACTTGGATGTGTTTTCTTGTAGTATTGGCAGATTGTATGTTTTGGAGTTACTTGCAGAAAAGACTTCGAGGATCAAGTCAGTAAAATCTCTCAAAAGTCAAATTCCATGTTAGAGAATCAATAAATTGTGTACCTTTTATTGCTGGAGTCCACCTGTATTTATAAAGCATTAATCACGATTTATCTTATTCGTGGGTTGGACCTTTATTGGACTTATTGTGCCTCTTCTAGGCCTGTATGAGTTTGACTAAGGTCCAATACCAAACTTGTGATTTGATTCTGAGAGTATAACCATTATTTTCTAAGTTGAAAGTAGGCGGCATTTGTTCGTATTTTGCATTGATCATTATATATGCATAATCTTTATGTATAGTTAACCAATATTCCTTTTATGCTAGGATTATAAGTTGGTGGTTGGGACCGGGTAATTAGCCATACCAGTCCTAACCGCCTTTCTGAAAACTATTATTCAAAAAAATAGATACTTCAACGTGCCAAAATGAGTTTATTCTTGAGAACTATTTATGTGTTTAGATACTTCAACGTGCCAAAATATTTTCCATAGCTAAACTATTTAGTACTTTTGCGATTTTTCGGAACCCACGGTATAACAAAATTCAAACGATTTTTTTTTCTCATCAACCAAATAACTGAAAATTAATCCTCATTTTCATTTTTTTAAACGTACAATTTGTTCATGTGTTTTAGATATCAAGAACTTAATTGGAGAGAAACAATAACATAAGATAGATAAGTAAGTACAATTAATATAAACCATTAATATTAAAATGATTAAATTTGTTTATGTCCCTTAAAAATTGGAATTAGTTACTCCTTCAAACTTTATCCAATTTAGTCACCAAACTTTAGAAATATGTGAATTTAGTCATTTTAACCAAATTTTATTAAGTTTAAAATGTTTCAAACGTTAAATAAACTTAAAAGTACTAAATTCACGCATTTCTAAAGTTGAAGGATTAAATTATATCAAAGTTTCAAAAATGGACTAATTTCAATTTTTACTAAGGCACCAAAAACATATTTAAACCATTCTAAAACTCTAAAAGTACATAAAATGGCTAAAGAGTAGTGTGATTTTTATAAAATGGAAAATTATAGTATTTTAATAATAAAAGGTTTAAATTATAAATAAATTCCTAATAATTAAAGTTCATTTTATAAAACCACAATTTCTCTAAAATCCCTTTGTAAGTTTTCTTTCTGCCATTTCTATAGGTTATTGATCTCTACTTTTGTCCTTTTGAAGATCAAGATCATATAATCAATCATGTTGAAGAGCTCTACGCGTTCATCCGATTAAAGAGTCAAACAGAGTAAGTTTATGTTTACCTCTTTTTAAGTATTTTCGGTCCTTGAGATGCATGTGGGCTTTAGGGTTATGCATGTGGCTCAAAGGAGCTCTTGGTGAATCTTTGTTGCTTTACGATCTAGAGATATGCTCAGGTTTAATTGGGGTCTTTGTTGTCAAGTTAGGTTTTTCTGTGTGATTTAGAGAGCATCCTTGAGAGCAAAGGTTGTTTAACCAAGGTAAGAGAAGGATTTAGACGAAGAACTGTAATTTTTCTACAAAACTATTAATTAGATTAGAATCTAGTCTTTTGGTGAATAATAAATTAATCGGAGCATAATTCAAAGTTGAGTTTTTGTAGAAAGATAATTCAAGTTTAAAAAAAATATAGATTTACAATCGAGTTGAGAAGAACAATAATTTTTTTATTAATGATTAATCTGAAAATAAACAAATAAAATGTGCAGGTTTGTGAAAAAATTGAGACTTAAAAAAGAGGAAGAGGAGATTTCAAGATACTACAAGTCTACTATCGATTTTACTTTTTTGACAATCAGAACCAGGTTTAATTGTTTTAACTCATTGGTTTCATCTACTTGTCTATATTAGTGTTTTATATATTATAATTTTTTATTTCATATATATTTATATAGATATATCAACAAGAAAATTTGAACCACGCTATTCAAAAATTCAAAAGAAAAAAAAATGAGGCTTTAATTGCATCACAAAAATGAACTATGAATAAATTTATAAAAATGGATAAGAAAAATGAATTAGAAAATACGGTTTGGTCAACAATGTCTCAATAAATAACTACAAATAAATTTATAAAAATAGATAAGAAAAATAAATTAAAAAATACAATTTTGTCAACATGTCTCAAGAAAAATTAAATGAATGAACCTTATTATCTAATAAAAAAGAAATGTTAAATGAAATTAATTATGACAATTTAATAAATAATTTTGTATAAAAAAATTCAAAAAATAAATTTTGGATAAAAGACCTAGTTTTATAAATTTGTTTTAAGTCTTCTAAACTCTTGAGCATGCATGTGTCTTTATATTTGCTTATTGTTAATTTTTTTTTTTATTGAAGATGTATTTTTTTTTCTATTAGGAATATATGTTATATTTTTCGTGCTTTTGAGACTTGTACTGTAGTTATACGAAAATGTTAATGTATGCATAGGTAGTCTAGCTCTAAATAAGAAAATATATAAATCAGGATTAAATTAAAAAAAAAACTATAATTAATATTTTTACAATTATTTAATAAGAAAGCCTATAGTTTTGGCATTATTATTATTTTTACAATTATGTCATTATATTTCTAAAGTTTTAATTGTTTTTTTATTCATTTGCATATCAAAACCTTTCACATATTTATTATAAAAAATAATGTATAATTATCATAATAAATTAAAATTGTCACTCTTTCATACATTTAATAGAAACAATTATTTTGTCATAATAAAAAATAGTTTTAGTGAGATTTTAAAACATCGGTATAAATCTAATAGTGATTAGAATACTACCAGGGACAACTAATTATGATAAATCTAGGTTTTGTGTAATGATTCAATCTTCCTCACAAGTTTAACTACGTTTTGACTAGAGGTGGCAAATAAATTTGTTTATGTGAGTATTGCCTGAACTCGTCTCCGTTTTGACATAAAATTCTCGCATTGACTGGGTATGGGTATGGGTATGCGTATGGAGAATTTTCGACTTTTTCAATTAGGTATGAGAATGGGTATGAGATGTACATATCCCTGTCATAATATCCGTCCCCGCCATATTTTCATCCTAGTTTAAATTATTAAAATATTCATAAGTAATTTAAGTAATCCTATATATATATATATATTATATTTTTTATTTCTTCTAATTATTTGGTTTGTCATGAAACTGATTCACATCTCCAATATATTTTTTCATCTTATTATAATCTTTATGTAATTATGTTAAAATTATGTATGTCAATTATAATTTTTTTATGCCTCACATTTGAATATTTTTATTATTTTTTAATATTTTTATTTATTATATATTTTTCCTTTCACATGAGAATGTTTAATACTCTCAATTTAAGGTAATATAAAAAAATTCTTTACTTATTATTATTAATTTCTGTTTAATTTGAAGAACTCTATTATTTCGTTAAAATAATTTTCGTTTTTTTTTTCAACCATTGAGTATGTATATTGATATTTGAAAAGTTTTCTTAGATTTCTAAGGTATTTTTCATCTTATTATACCCTTAGTTATACATTTGGTTTGCTTTGTGCGATTTCTTTCAATAGTCTTTTAAATTATTTCTAACACACACATTTGTTAACTTTTTAATATTTTTATTTATTGTTTATTTTCATCATGTAGAAAAATATTTCGATATATTCTATCTAATTATTTTTTTATTATACCCTTAGTTATACATTTGGTTTGCTTTGTGCGATTTCTTTCAATAGTCTTTTAAATTATTTCTAACACACACATTTGTTAACTTTTTAATATTTTTATTTATTGTTTATTTTCATCATGTAGAAAAATATTTCGATATATTCTATCTAATTATTTTTTTATTTTCTAACTCATTATCAATCATACTATAATTTTTTCACTTTAATTGTATAAATAACTTTATTTACTACAATATAAAAAATTAATTTAATTGCAATGAATATTTTTTTGTCACTATCCAACATATATTAGAGTTCAAAAGATACAAAATCTATGTCAAAATTTTATTATTATGTTTATTATTTGTTCTTTGTGTGATTTTGATCAAGTGATGTATTAAAAATTTTATTAGTGTATAAAAAATAGATTTATTAGAATTTAAAAAATTGAAATAAACAAGCATTTAAAATATATTTTAATTTGCATATTTGTTTTCTTTTTATATTTTTTTTAAATATTTTTTTAATTTTATCAACTAAGTTTCATTAATGTTTGTAGTTTTCAAATTTAATAAATGTTTTGGTTATTATAAAATTTTATTTGGTATTCTAATATAAAATGTAAACAATTATAATTTATTTCAGAAGTATTTGATAGAAACAACCATCTTCCTAATATTAAATATTTGATAATATTATGTTTCATTTACCGTAATTTTTTATTATTTTATAAAAATTGATTAAAATTAATATTGAAGTAGTAAAAAAACGGATATGGGTATGGGTACGAGATTATACCCGTTACCCGGTGGGATTTGGGATGAGACAAAAGTTTAATACCCGTTGGGTTTGGGTATGGGGATGGGGATGAATTTTTTTTACGGGTATGGGTATGGGACAGCGAAACCCGTCAAAATTTTGATTTCCGTTGAATTTGGGTATGAGGATGGAAATGAGAATATTTTTTTTTACGGGGATGAGTATGTGATAGCGAAACACATCCCCGCTCCGTTGCCATCTCTAGTTCTTACCTGTGCATACGCACGAATCTTTATTTATTTTTTTACTTAAACATGATATTATATAATTATTTAATGAATTAATATTTGATTGTTAAATAGCTTTATTATTTAATTATTATTTTAGTATTGATTTATTGTTTTAGAAATAAAATATAAAATATCTCTATAGCTAATGCAAAATGTCTTTTCGAATGTCAGAATAAAATTTTTGGATCGGATAGAAATTTATTTGTGAGATTATACATAGTGTGTAAAAGCATTTTCCAAGACTTATTATGGAATTTAAAATATAATACTTAAGTTAAGAATTACATCATATGATAAAGTTAAAATTTTTGAATTTTGTGTATATTTTTATAATAATAATCATTTAACTATAAATAAGTAGTATTTTTTATTATTGATTTCTGATTAATATAGTACATCATATTGATCTTAGTAGTCATTTACAGTACTTTGTTAATTTATTTTTTATTAATAAAAATAACATTAATTGATGGGAAGGTAGAAGTTAAAGTGTTTAAATATTTTAGTATTTAGAATATTTTTAATTAGTTATTATTCAAATTGAGTTATTATTGTTTAGTACACCAATATTAAATAAAAGATGTGTTTGCTAAAGTATTATTGCACGGGTCGATTTTTTTATGTTTTCTTTTAAACTTAGATTAAAAAACTTATTATAATTATTATTAATTTTAAATAAATAATTTATTTATATACTTAAGTGTTATAATTGTTTATAATTATATATATATATAATATTTAAAAAATATAATAAATTTTTATTATACTAATAATAAGTCTATTATTAATATTAATAATACCAATATTAAAACAATATTGTTCTATGATTAAAATTTATAATTAAATTTTTGAATTATATATTATATTAAAATGAAATGCATATACACAAATCATTGTTAAAATAAAATGTAGGTATATTATACATTATGGATCCCGTACAAAATAAAAATACAAAATCATTAAAATTTGTTAATAGAAACATAGACATCAAAACTTAAACCAATATTTAAAATGAATTAATCATTTAGAACTATTAATCAATATATA
>Ga0214543_1003334_pt1 | contig 31206 bp, 15 predicted proteins | sample CNSS2metaG_FD_160094 | JGI IMG/M metagenome (GOLD analysis project Ga0214543, IMG submission 160094) | Root nodule microbial communities from cowpea collected in UCLA plant growth center, Los Angeles, California, USA - CNSS2 | ecosystem: Host-associated > Plants > Roots > Nodule | place: USA... | reverse complement strand
ATTTATTATTGCCCGACTTAGAAGCATACAAAGACTCAATCTTCTCCCACAAAGCTCTGGCATGTGTCTCATTAGCAATATGATTATAAACATTATCTTCAACATATTGCCGAATAAAATCACATACCTGTTGGTGCTCAAAGTCTCATTCTTCTTCAGACATAGAATCTGACTTCTGTGTAGTAAAGACCGGAATATGCAATTTCTTGACAAATAATAAATCTTTCATCTTGCTCTTTCACAAATGATAATTTGTACCATTCAAAGCAACCATCTTTGTATTTTCCTCCATCATTCAAGCAAGTAAATATAGCCCAACCAAGAGCTCTGATGCCACTTTGATGGGGAAAACAACAACAAACAATATACCAGAGAATGCAGCGGATATAATTTCCCCTAACTTGCAAGAATCTATGAGGAGCAACAATCAAAGAGCAGCAATAATAAATCACCAAAGGCACAAATAAAGGCACCAAGATTTTTAACGTGGAAAACCCCTCAAATCAAGGGTAAAAACCACGAGTCGTCCAAACCAAAAAAATAGCTCCACTATGATCAACAAGAGTACAAAAGAGTCTCAATCAATAGCACAAATTAGTGCCAACACCCAACGAAATAACAAAGCAACAAAACTTTCAAATAGAGAAGAACAAGAGAGGAAAACCTATCAAATCACTGTTGCAGTGCGAAATTAATATCTCCCAACTTAGAACACGTATCAACGATCTGACTGGTCAGAATGAAGAGCAATGAGTTTCGAACCTTCTGTAAAAAATTCAGAACGATCCAACGGTGAACGAATCGGTAGTGCCGAATCTACGGTGACAACTATGTGAAAAACGTGAACAAAATTTTCCTCTATCTCTCCCTCTATGTATTAGGGCTTTTAGTGTGTTCTGACTCTATTGTTCTGCCTCTCTATTTATTTTATAGCCCCCTATCCACTAGGTTAAGTGAGACATGGGCTTCTCAAGTTTTGGGCATTTTCTCCACATAGGAAGGGAGCCCAATACCCAACAAATCCAGTGATGCATGCTCGATCTAAACATATTGAGATAGACGTTCACTACATTCGTGATCAAGTGCTTCATAATCAAGTCACAATAACTTATGTGCCCACAACAGATCAAATTGCAGATTGTTTAATCAAACCTCTCACACACAAAGTTCAACATTTTGAGAGACAAACTTGGGATGACTGAGTCACCACAGTTTGAGAGAGGGAGTTAGAGAAAGTTACGATTCTAATTATTAGAATCAATACCAGAGATATTATGTCAATAATATTATCCCAATATCTCTGGTATTATGCATGTGTATTATTTCTCATGTGTGCAACAATCATTATCACATTATCAATTATTTCCTATATTGTTTATTGTATTTAATGATGGCTTTATTATAGAGATTATGATTGTACTCTATTGTGTTTATATAAAACAACATCTGCAATACAAAAACACTGTAATATTTTTCCATTTTATCTTTCTACGTGGACCACTTTAATTATGATTGTTTGTGTTTTGTCCAAAAAAGTGCCTAATTATTGGAAATAGTCCAAGTGTAGAGTCAAAGTCTCACATTGGGTAGAAAATATAAAGTTAAACACTAAATAAGATGAAAGACCCATAACCCCAATGCTTTAAGATTTTGGGTTAAAAATGGTGTCAAATGCTTTATACGTGTAAGACCAATGTCATATACATAAAATCACAATCTCTCAACGACCATAACCGAACCATATGAAAAAATATATATAATCCCAACACTATTTTAAAATGTGTGTTAATAAAAGTGTTTTTTTTTTTTCGATGTTCTTATATTTCTTATTGTTATTGTTAAGAACCCAATATATATATAATTAGAGATCATGTTTAATGATTATCTCGAGAGAACAATTCTTGCTCTAAATATTGCCAACACTACCACTTTACTTTTAAGCTTAAAACAACATAATCCAAGTTATTTTCTTTGGGTTTTTTTAGTTATGTGTTTTAGATTGGCACAGCTTAAATTATTTGACACGTTTAAACGCAAAAATAAAATGAATTCTACTCGCTGGTGAGTATAATTGATATATCGAATTAATTGAATTTGTGTTTGATGCATTTTCAGGACTTTACTGTTTTTCTGATTGCATGGGGGATTATTTCAACTAGCATTGATTGCATTAAGGGACTATATCAACTAGCATTGACTGATGAAACTTTCGCAGTACCTTCGTTTCAATTTTCTAAAATAAATAAATAAAGGGATTAACCCCCTCGAAAAACGAGAATAGCGGTTGACATCTTTGTTCCAGAAAGCAAACCCTGCTTAAGAAACAACACAGTGCTCATGCTCTTCAAAATTCGGAGTTGGCTACATCAGCCAAAGGTATGGAGATTTGTGTGTTTTGCTTCATCTATTGTTGGACTTCTCTGTAATGCTTTCAGCTCCTCTTTCTATCTTTTACTTGGAAATTGGAACTGGTGGAAGATCTTTCTTTATATTGTTTTCAGTTTCTTAATCTCCCTGTCCACCTTGTTTGCAAAGACATGGGAGTACTCCAATCCTCGCTGTTTGGAAGCTCACACAGCATTTTCTATTCTGGTGATCACTTCTGTATACTCCTTTTTCCTTGATAAAGATGTGAAACAGAAAGCAGATGCATATAGTCTGCTTTCGTGGGTTGCATTTGCTATCATGTCTTTAGGCTTGTCAAGGCTGAGTCAAGTAGGATTTGGGATTGATCTTCTGTATTTTTTCAGTGGACTTCTCACTGTACAACTCATGAAAATAAAAGTATGGTTAGTCATTGTTGGAGGAGCTTTCAGTTATTTCCTCATACTTCTCCGTCCCAATTTGGATTCTGAACCAATAAGTGTATATCATGGACTTCAATACCAAGATCACGTAGTGGTTGAAATTGGTTCGCATTCACAATCACAAGGAACCAGTCATAGCGTTACTCAAGTGGATTCACCCCAAACAATTATGGCTACTTCACAACCACACCCAGTCATTGATATGGTTTGGCCTTCAAGAGGAACAACACATAGTGCTTCTCAAGTAGTTTCACCTCAAGAGGCTGGTGCTGGTGGTCCCCCTCCAGAAAACATTGATGGTACCAAGGAATGCTTCATGAGTTGTGTAGAGGCTCTTAAAGTGGAGAATGCGAGCGTTATCAGCACAATTTCCATGCATGTAGACAAATACCTTAAAGCTCATCTTCTCAGTGAGGACAATATTTCAGTGGCGCTGCCGGTGACCGACTTCGACATCGTCATCAACGCACTGCCGTCGGGGACGATCAACGACCTCCACGAAATCGTGAAGCGAATGGTAGCTGGCGGGTTTGGTAAGGAGTGCTCGCACGTGTACAGCAGTTGCCGGAGGGAGTTCCTGGAGGAGAGCGTGTCGAGGTTAGGGTTACAGAAGCTCTGCATCGAAGACGTTCACAAGATGACGTGGCAGGATCTTGGAGATGAAATTGAGGAATGGATTAAAGCCTCCAACATCGCTCTCAAGATCCTCTTCCCCAGCGAGCGGCGTCTCTGTGACCGAGTCTTCTTCGGATTTGCGTCCGCCGCGGATTTTTCGTTTATGGAGGTTTGTCGCGGATACGCGATTCAGTTGCTGGATTTCGCCGACGCCATCGCGATCGGGAGCCGGAAGCCGGAACAGCTGTTCAGAATCCTCGACATGTTCGAGACGCTGTGTGTCCTAATTCCCGAATTTGAGGCTCTGTTTTCTGATCAGTTCAGCGTCTCGCTCAGGAACAAAGTGATTACTATTAGGAGGAGGCTGGGGGAATCAATTAGGGGCATTTTTATGGAGCTGGAGAATTCAATTCGCCGGAATCGGGCGAAGACGGCAGTTCCTGGTGGCGGTGTTCACCCTATTACTCGCTACGTGATGAACTACCTCCTTACGGCGTGCAGGTCACGGCAGAGCTTGGATCAGGTTTTGTCTTCTTCTCTATCAGTGCAAATGAATTGGATTGTTGAGCTGCTAGAGAGCAATTTGGAAGCGCAGTCGAAGATTTACAAGGACCCTGCTTTGTGCTACCTTTTCTTGATGAATAATGGGAAGTATATTGTTGAAAAGGTCAAAGATAGTGAACTAGGAACCCTCTTGGGAGACTATTGGATCAGAAAACGTGCTGCAAAAGTTCAACAAATCCATGTGCACTATCAAAGAAGCTCGTGGAGTTGGGTAATAGGGATTCTGAAGCTGGATAGTACTGTCTCACTGCCCCCTAATGCCTTAGCAAAGTCAATGAAGGAGAAACTCAAGTCGTTTAACACGATGTTTGATGATATTTGCAAGGAACAATCTTCCTGGTTTGTTTTTGATGAACAGCTCAGGGAAGAAATAAGAGTTTCTCTTGAGAAAATTTTGTTGCCTGCATATGAAAACTTCATAGTAAGTTTTGAGAATGCTCCAGAGATTGGTAAGCATGGTAAGCATATCAAATATGGAACAGCGGACATTCAAGTCAAACTTAACAAATTGTTTACGGAATCAAGCGTTAACTGAAAGTTGTTGGAAGGAATTGGAAACTTGAGCAATACAGAATATTCTTAAATTTATTATCTAAAATTTTAGGACGAAAATAGTGTCAATGTTTTAATCTTTATGTGAAATGTTCTGATAACAATTTTTTTTTTAAAGTCGCATCAAATGTTGATGTTCGTGTGTACTGCTTGAAGTTATAGGTGTGTATTCACTGAATCAAGCTATTTTTTGTACGTTTAATCTTTTACGTACGAAAAATTTCCTTGTTTTCTTGTTGTAGACTCGCCGGTTCTAATCCACTGGTCTATAAGGTTATTTTTGAATCGTTTATTTAGAAATACTTCTATGGTTCATTTCCAAACTCAATCCGTTTTTCACTCCCTGTTAAGCGGATAATGGATACTTCTATCTAACAACAGGGGTTTTGTGTCGATAGAATTTGATTTGGAGCAAACGATATTTTTTATGTTTGGTCATTTGCTTTTGTCTTATTGAAGTTAAATAAAGAGAGATAGTCTGAGTGAAGTTCGAACAGGTAACTCCATAGCTGAAGTTGTTTAATATAAGCGAAATTGATCATGTAGTTCATGGTCCATTTTATCTAAAAAATAGTTTAAGAATTAAAATGATTTTATAAATGATATTTGAATATTTAATTGTTAAACTTATAAATAGATTTTTTATTAATCAAGTTTTAATATATAAGAATTATCATTTTTAAAAAATTTATTTTAAATGAGTTAAATACATTTTTAGTCCTTATAAATTACAGATACATTATTTTTTTACAAAATCATATAATATCATAATATATATCATTAAACTTTAGATACTATTATCTACAAGTTTGTTATAGTCTATATACTGATCTCTTTAATTTACACTCCATTTTTCCTTTTTCAATGAAAAAAAAATTTAAGTTGTTTCATATAAATTTTTTCTTCTCAGTTTTCATCTATAAGAACGATCTTTTCATCAATTTGGTGAAATTCTAAATCATAATAAGCCACCAAAAGACAAGACAATTATCAAAGTATCCTTCTAGTGAAATATTTGACAACCAATTTAGTTTTATAAATTTCAATATTCTCTTTTGAGTCATATTTGATCTTAAATACCCATATGAACCTTTAGACAATAACCAGATATCATACTTTATTGCGATCCATTTATTTCAACTCTTCTTTCATAGCATTCAAACACTTTTTTAGCAATCGAAAATCACCATGGAACGTCAAACAAAAATGATAAAGTACAAAAAAAGTCGCTATCATAATTTATTGTGAAAAATTATAAAAAAAACCTTAACAAGAAAAGTCTTTGTAAGATAAAAGTTAATTTTTAAGGTATTTGTTTTCCCCAAAAAGTTTAAATCATGCAAATGCAAAATAATAAGGAAAATATTTTTGAATTTTTTATTTAAATTTGACAAAGATTGACCTTGATATTTGGTATTATATATTTTCATTTAAAATGTAAAATCAAGATTATATAAGTTTTTAAAATTAATTGAAAATTTTTTTGAAAAATTTAAATTTTTTGAAAATGAACCTAACCATGATTGACTTTTGGTTTTACATCTCCGTTTGTAAAGAATAGGTTGAAAAGAGATTTTAATAATGTTTGATGTATTTTTAGTTTTGAAATTTTAATATTTTTTATTTTCAAATAAATTCAAGAATCATGATAAAAAGTTAATTGTCAAACAAATTAAAGAATTAACGTTATAATTAATAAATTTTAAAATTACAATAAAATAAAAACTTTAGTTATCAAGTAAGTCTGAATCTTAAACACGTTAAACACGATAATTAATAGTTTCTAAAATATTATTATAATTATTAAATAAATTCAAGACTTAACTATATGATTTTCAAAATATTATTACAGAAACATCAATTATCAAGTTCAAAAATTAACATAATAATAATTTGTTCTTAAAATATTATATAAATGAAATTTTATATTACCAAGTAAAGTCGAGACACGATAAATAATGAACTTTCATAATTATTATGATCGTAAAAATCATGTAAAAGCAAAACAAAAATAAAATAAAAATTTCATAATTATTTTTTAACATATTCTATTTTTAACAAGATGTTTTGATAACTGGACATTGAGCTAGAACTAAGCTACAGGTTTTACAAGATTTAGCATGCATGATTATAAAAACAATAAAATAATACATAAAAGGGAAAAAATAATAGGATAAAGTGTGCATGAGGATAAAACGGGATAATTCACGGATGGCCATTCATCACAATGAAAAGGGAACATCAAAACTAGGGTAATAATACGGATTGACCCATGTTCAGGTCTGTCTTCTAAAATATGGACCAGACCGCCCGTTCTACATTGAAAATACAGGTTTGGTCTACCTTGCATAAATTCTGGTTTACGGGTTTGCATCCTAGTCTTTTTTAATTTTTTTTAATTTTTTATGATAGAATTTTCGATGTTAAACAAATTACGAAGCTTTAACAAGTTCACATAATTGAGTAAAGATTTTGAAAAGGTTAATGATAAATTGATAATTCAATATTTTTATCATATTCATATTTGTACTTTAACATATATGATATATTCTTCAAATTTTAGCATATTAAAAAATACAGAATACTTGTCTACTCATACAAAAATTTGGAATAAACACGTTCATGCCTAAATCTAGAAGAAATAACCACTCTACACAGGTGTAAGTTTTTTCTTCTTTTTTTCTCTTTTTTATGTGGGTCAGCCTGTGTAAGTTGCGGGTTATGCGTGTCAAGGTTTTATTCTTGGAGGGTGATAGAGTTGAGTTTTAAACCGTGTTTGCATGACAGTATTTATTCTTTAGATGATAAGAGATGAATAATTTGATGTGTTAACTTGTGGGGATTTAAAAGAGTGGAAAAGGAAGAAATAAAGAGATTGTATTATTTTCGCAGCAAAGATTTAAAGGTGAGTTGTGTAAGATTACTGAAATGTCTTCTATTTTTTAAATTCAAAGTCGATTGACGTGCATGTTTTCTTAATTTATGCAAATTAATGACACAAATCATTACTTATAATATTGTATAATTATGATAATAATGAAAAAAATATGATTTTTAAAATTATGTTCAGAATAATAATTAATACCGAAAATTTCTAAATTGTTTACAATTTTTTTCAATATGTTAATATATTGTATTTTATTATGTTTTTATTAAAGTAATTATTTTTTCAATTTATTCATTAAATATTTTTATAAAATAAATCTAATTCATCTAAATATAATTTTATATTACTTTCAACATCAAGAGTAATTTGGTAATCTTGTTCTTCTTTCAATTAAACTTAATTTTTAATCTATCATTAACAAACTTTACTTTTAAATCTACTCAGGTTCACCTTCAAGTCCCTTAAAATGTCACCTTCAATTCCCTTAAAATGAAGAGCACAAGCTTCACTCTCTAATCTACTCAAATCCATCTTCTCTCCCCCCAAATCATTTTTACAAGTGAACACATTAGAGAAAGGTGTGATGAGTGAGTCATAGGAGTGGAATGACGAGAATATGTGTATTGGATGAGGTCTCTTCATGAAGATGAGAATCAGGAGTAGAGATCCCCAATTTATAATTAGGGGTGACAATGCGGCCCGGCCCAGCCCAACCTACACCTGGCCCGCAAAATGTGGGCTAGGTTGGCCCACCATGCATTTACAATACAAGTTGAAAAGTCTGGCCCGTCCACATAACTGCAGGCCTGCGGGACCACGAGCCAACCCGTTTTTTCTTTTAAATCTTATGATAAGACTTTCCATGTTCAACAAATTGGAAAACTTTAAAAAGTTCACAAAATTAGGCAAAGACTTTGGGGAGTTAGATGATAAATTGATAATTCAATATTTTCATCATATTCATATTTGTACTTTGAATGTATTTTTTAAATTTTAGCACATTCAAAAATACATAATACTTGTTTTTTTCCACTCATACAAGAATTTGGAATGTTTATGCAAAAATCCATAAAGAAATTAACCTATATATACAAATGCAAGTTTTTTTTTTTTATACAGATCGGCAGGCCAACCCGCACGGGCTGCAAACTATGAAGGTTAGGCTTTTACAAACCAACCGACTCAATATCTCAATCCACCTCACATTTTTAGTGGGCCTATAAATCAGTCGTGTCAAACCCATATTGTTACCCTATGTATAATAACTTCAACGTTTTTGAATGGCAAGAGGGAAAGACATTCTGTCTCCTCGACACCTATAGCGATTTCATTCATTTTGACTTATTTTTAACTCTTGTTTTTCATTCAATTTTTTAGTGTTATATTTTTTATTTTTAATATTTTTAAACTATTCAAAACACAATCTAATCTAAAATTCGTAACTAATATTTTTTAATTTATCAAATTAAATAAAAATAAATTTCTTAATTTAATTCATTTTTCTTCTTTTTTTTCCTTTGTTTAGTATTTTTAAAAAAAATTAATTTTAATATATTTTTTTAGGGTTAAATATGTTTTTGGTCCCTTAATTTCAATGAATTTTGAAATTAGTTTATCTCGAAACTTTAGATCAATTTAGTCCTTATATTTCGAAATACGTAGATTTAGTCATTTTAATCAAATTTTGTTAGGTTTATTTGATGTTGTAACGTCCCATTTAATTTAGCAAACAAAATTAACAAAAACGTCGCACGAGATAACGTAATAGCGCAGTCCTGGAGTCTAAACCCTACTCCTTACAACATAAGGCACACCACGGTGCCACAGAAAAGCCAGTTATGAAGTTAAAAGGAACATAAAGAGGTCATACGTCAAACAGATACATGGGTTGTAGCCCTAAGAAAAGCCCAACAAAATAAAACATCAGCTCCAGCCCAGATTGACTATGCAGCGAAGTCACCGTTCCCTTGTTGACCACGAGAACCTCTCGCTTCTGCTCATATCAATAAATTGATGATCATCACAAAAGAGAAGTACCACACCCAAGACAATCAAACAAGTAAAAGGGTAAGCTAGAGCCATAGGATTTCATCTATACAAGCAAATACATTTTCACAATCCAATACACACATCTCAACCAAGCATGTTATGACTTCTCAAACAATACACTACGACTCGACTCGACTCATCCGGATACATATAACTTGGTCGGATTCAGCGGATGCTTGCACTTGTGGTGGATACCTCTGCTCACCCCCGAGTTGCTCACCCCCGAGCTGCTTACCCCCGAGCTATGTTTTACAAGTGTTACAATGAATTAATTTTCCCTCACCACAAGGTTAGCCCTTAATGAATTTCAGGCCTCCTGTTACTCTCACCACAGGAGTCAGTCCGCTCTAGGTGAGATTAACTGACTCCTTAGAGTGTTAGGATGCAACCTTATCTTGAATCCTTACCTAGTTATACAGATGGGGCACCACCATGGACATCTACTAACAGGGGCCATGGAATTACGTCCCGACCACTGAAGCACGACCTTGAGAATCTCACCTAGAGATCCCAAGGAATTACGCACTGACACAAACCAAACTTTCTTAATCAAACAAACAGATTCAACATGCATACCCACAAATATATACATATACATCTCATACAATTTCTCATAATTCACCTCTTTCGTATTCCCAGCCAAACCACCAACACATTATTCCCAAACCCGGGATATGGAACTTTGTCTCATTTCATTACCATGCCACATTGATACCAACCCTTTCATGTTTCATGCCGAACTCATACCAAACTCATCATTTCAATTTCATGAATCATCTCATACAATTATCATGCTCACATCATGTTAAAACTCACAAATCACAACTCATACACCACCTCATTCATAAAGGCCATTTAGTTCATAATCTTAAAGGTAATAATCATGCAAGCATGTTGTCCACTTTTGAAATCAAGGAAAACATCAAAGCCAACCACCTTCTCGCCCAGCATTTCGCTCAGGCAGTAGGGTCTCGCCCAGGCGAGGAGGACCCTCACTTAGGCGAGAGCTCCCTTCGCCTAAGCGAGACGTTTGCTCGCTCAAAAAGAACAGTGGTTCGCCTGGGCGACCATTCGTGGAAAGATACTTAGGCGAGCCCCTTCTAATCTCGCATAGGCGAGACATGCCCGCTTGGGCGAGTTTAACAGTTCTCGCCACTATTTTCTCCTGCAGCAGACAATATAGCATACCAAACAGTGATCCAACTATTTTATATATCCATAACAATACTCAAAACGCAATCAATCGCAAGACCAACACCAAACAACCACAAAATCTCAAACATTTAGGAGGGGTTCTAGCTTCCCTTACTTGGAAGGGTTTGGCAGAAGATTCCTAGACCAAACTGGATTAGCATCGTAGCTCCGATGCTAGCTTTGGGGTGACTTAATGAACTGGAAAAGAATGGCAGTAGAGGCATGAGCTACACAGAGTAACAGTAGCAAGAGTTACAAACACTGTGGAGGGAATACTTACGTGAGGAGGGAGACACTGGTTCGAGCTCGCTTGACCACAGTAGCACCAAACCCTAACGGAGCGGGAGACGACTGTGGCTCTTAGGATTTTCTGAGAATGAGCAAGCAAAATGAATTATGGCAGACTTCGGATTCAGTTATAACAGTTGGGCCAGCTCTAGGCCCAATTACAAGGGACAACCCTTTACTTTAGGGCAATAAAATGTAAGACAATTTTTTTTAATGGGCCTTACAGATGTTTTTACATATTTCAGGATTGTATTTGAGTTATTTATACTGTTTGACAGAAATAAATCTAACAAAATTTGATTAAAATGACTAAATTCACTTATTTCAAAAAAGATGGAGGACTAAATTGGTCTAAAGTTTCAAAATAAACTAATTACAAAATTTACTAAAAATTAAGAAATTAAAAACATATTTAACCTTTCTTTTTATTATTATCGGACAAAATTGCTTGTCGAGAACTTTTTTAAACTGTCTTTTCATGACTTGTTTAAACGAGACCATATCCTCATCAATACTTAATTCACCTTTATGTTCAAGTGTTCAATGCACAAATAAAATCACTTGATGGTGGTAGAGAATCTGATCACTCAGTCACCATCTTCAGTTCCTTAGGCTGGGAGCCTAATCAAGAACATATCTTTGTTGTTTGTTCCGTTTCCGGTGATAGGTTCACCCGTCACATTACCATCCAACAACGCGTCTGCTTGGGCGACTAGAACGATTTTGGGTAGCGTGACATTTTAGGTGGTTTTGCTATGATTTTAAAGAGTGTCACATCAAATTGTAATACTTGAAATTATTACATATAACTTGCTTTTATTAAAGGATAGGGAACACGGTAGGTTCTTTTATAAGACACCACAAAACAATGACGTGAAAGAATACCTCAATACATTCGTTCAAACAAGTTTCAAAAATTTAAATTGACGAGAAAAGCTTGCTGGATCATAAATGAATCAAGCAACATATTTTATTTGTCAAATAAAAGAAGGTATATTTATTCTTTTACACTGATTTTAAAAACTACTTTTTAAAAGAAAAAAGTAAGGAAAAAAGAAAGAGGGAAATTAAGCAAACTCATTTCAACTCCCATCATCACTATCACAAGTGAGTATGCACTTGCCCTTTTCTTTGGGTACCTCTAGTAAAAGTAGTATTTTGCGTGAATAGAACCAATCATTCTTTGAAAAACTATTAAGGAAAAGGGAAGATGCATTTGAAACCATCTTCCAGTCATTTTTTACTTTTTTTTTCTGTTTCGTTCTAAAAAGATTAAAGTATCTTCAGCAAGTTGAAAGAACTAGTAATTATATTATTTGACTAAGATATAAATTATTTTGATCAAGAATGTTTGGTAAGTAAGTTTATGTAATTAAACCCTAAACGGGCAAAAGAAGAATCCAGTTCTAAGTCAACGAGTAGAAGACTGATGGCACTTTCCCAACACCTTCCTTTCAAACTTCTACAAAAAAAAAGGGGGGATTAAACACCCATCCAAAAAAAAAAAAAACAACGGTGGTTGACATCTTTTTTGTTCCTGAAAGCAAACCCTGCTTAAGAAACAACACAATGCTCATGCTCATCAAAATTCAGAGTTGGCTTCATCAGCCAAAGGTATGGAGATTTGTGTGTTTTTCTTCCTCTATTGTTGGACTTCTCTGTTATGCCTTCAGCTCTTCTTTCAATCATTTAATTGGAAATTGGTGCTGGTGGAAGATCTTTCTTTACATTGTTTTCAGTTTCTTAATCTCCCTTTCAACCTTGTTTGCAAAGGCATGGGAGTACCCCAACCCTCGTTGTTTGGAAGCTCACACATCATTTTCTATTTTGGTAATCACTTCTGTATACTCCTTCTTTCTTGATAAAGATGTGAAAGAGAAAGCAGATGCATATAGTCTGGTTTCCTCTGTTGCATTTGCTATCATGTCTCTAGGCTTGTCAAGGCTGAGTCAATTAGGATTTGGGGTTGATCTCTTGTATTTTTTCAGTGGACTTCTGACTGTACAACTCATGAGAATAAAACTATGGTTAGTCATTGTTGGAGGAGCTTTCAGTTATTCTCTCATCCTTCTCCGTCCCAATTTGGATCCTCAACGCCGAGATCATGCAGTGGTTGCAATTGGTTCGCATTCACAACCACAAGGAACCAGTCATAGAGTTACTCAAGTGGATTCACCCCAAACAATTATCACTGCTACTGGGAATGCTTCTTCACAACCATTCTCAGTCAATGATATTGTTTTGCCTTCAACAGGAACAACACGTAGTGCTTTTCAAGTAGTTTCACCTCAAGAGGGTGGTGCTGGTGGTGCACCCCAAGAAAACATTGATGATACTAAGGCATGCTTCATGGGTTGTGTAGAGGCTCTTAAGAAGGAGAATGCGACTGTTATCAGCACAATTTCCATGCATGTAGACAAATACCTTAAAGCTAATATTCTCAGTGAGGACCAGATTTCAGTGCCAGAATTGCATGGCGACGACAACATGGTGGTGGATTCATTATCGTCACGAATGATCAGCAAACTCCGTGAAAGTGTGGAGAAGATGGTGTCAGATGGATTTGAGGAGGAATGCTTCCACGTGTACAGTAATTGGCGGAGGGAATTTCTGAAAAACAGTCTCTGGACATTAGGGTTGCGAGATCAAGAGCAAAACATGGAGGACGTTAACAAGATAGAGAAGATTGAGAGGTTGATAAAAGCTATGAACATAGCTGCGAGGATACTCTTTCCCAATGAGAAGAGACTCTACTATCGTGTCTTTAGCGGCTCCATTGGGGAGTTTCATTTCAGGGAACTTTGCACGGAATTGGCTAATAGTTTGATGAACTCTGCGCTTGCCTTGGAAACTTGGTGCCATTTCATGCGAAACACATTGCAGGAGTTGATACAAGAGTTTGAATCATGTACAAGTACAACAGTCATAAATATTGTGGTGCTACTGATAAGGCAGAGATTGTACATTTATGAGGCTTTGGAAGATGTATCAGCCATTCCCGGTGGCGGGATTCATCCTATTACCCTTGAAGTGATGTACAACATTTATTCTGTTTACAAAAACGGGGAAATTAGTAAACTTAGCCAATATTTAGAGGAGGGAAAGATTTCACCATCTGAGTACAGGGTCAGAATGACAAAGCTGTCTGAGAGTAGTTTGGAAGCTGAGTCCGAAAATGGTAATAAGCTTAAAGAGACGTACTACAATTCTCTTCACAAAAGTAGGAAGAGTAGATTTAGCCATGGTTTAGACGAGGGAGTGTTTTCTTCACCTGTGTACTCGGCCAGGATGATACAACTTTTAGAGAGTAGTTTAGAAGCCAACTCCAAAAATTACAAAAACCCGACTTTGTATTATGTTTTCATCATGAACAACAGGAGATTCATTGAAGTAGAGACAAAACTGAATGGACTGGGACCTATTTTTGGAGATGACTGGCTCCACAAAAACACAACAAAACTCCAACAAAACCTTGAACTCTATCTAAGAAGCTCATGGAATAAGATTGTGGACTTTTTGAAGCTAGACATCAATCAACTAGAGCCTAGTGTTGCAGCCGAGTTGATGAAAGACAACCTTTATTGGTTCAACGAACACTTTGACGAGACATGCAACATTCAGTCTGCATGGTCTGTCTGTGATGAGGAGCTAAGGGAGCAAATAATAAAATTCATAGAAAACATGCTCTTGCCAGCATATGGAAGTTTCCTTGGGAGATTTGAGGAATTTGTTGGGAAGCATGCTTATAAGTACATTAAGTATGGAATGTTTGAGGTTCAAGATCGGCTCAACAAATTATTTCTTGTAAGGGGGTAGATGAATCTGTTGCTGGCAGAGAAGGAAAGGTTAAGCGAGTTAAATTTAGAGAACAATAATTTTATTATCTCTGTTTCAAAGGATTTGTGCCCTGTCTGTATACCACTCTGTTTCAAACACAATCACAAATGTCTTTCATTTTTTTTATTTTGTTTTCATGTTTTAGATTGGCTTCGTTCAAATTTAAGTTTGGATATATTTTTGTAATTCTATGCCTGAAGAGAAGGAAATAATACCTTTGTTTGGGAAAATTTAGTATACAGGCTTAACCAATCTATGGATACTAACAGCTTTTATGTCAACTGTCATTGGTCTTCTCTGTTGTGCAATGAATTTTTTGTTTTTTTTTTTCAAAGTGATGCATATTTTTAGCAGTTTTATATTCATCAATTTCTATGGTCTATCAAATTCGAGTTCTTGATGAATGCGGCATATAATGAAAGTGCTTTCGGGATATCAAATTTGTTCTTGATGAATGCGGCATATAATGAAAGTGCTTTCGGGAAGCGTTCATCTCACTTTGGGAAACTATGTTACTGCAATAACTGAGAAAACCAAAACACTGAACAACCATAATATTGCAAGATTATTCCGAGCTTCTTCCAATACCAATGGCAATTTAAAATTTATTTTGCAAAAAGAAAAAAAAAATGCATGTCTGCACCGTAATTGGGAAGCTCACAGTTAGCATGCTTGATATTTTATCAATTTTCATCATTCTATACTATTGTCATTCCTGCATGTACATAAACAGTCTTGTCTTTCCATTATTCTATATTTTATATTTACCTTTTTAATAAAAAATTAATTTGTAACAAAATTAGTATTATTGTTTAGGTAGTATTTTGAATAAATAAATAGTCAAAATAGTTGTTCAGGAAATTATTTAACAGATTAAGTTGTATGTAGCTTATCTTATTTTAAATATTTGTTTCTAATTGATAAATTTATTACTTGATTCCATTCAATTCTAAAGGTGAAATATCATTTACATAAATAAATTATAACCTTGTCTTAAAACTATCACATCTGTTAATAAAAATGTAATATTCTATATACAATGTTTAGTATACAAAATTAAATACAAACTAATATTATATAAACTAATATAGATTTTATAGATCTATATTTAAAAAATTAGACTATATTACTCTATGTTAAACATCCATAAGTGCTTATAATTTCGTTTAAGTTTAAATACTAGTTGGGTTCCTCTTTTGATTAGGTTATTCAATTTGGTCTATTTTTTTTGCACGTTTAATTTGGTCCTTGGTTTGTTAAATTATGTTAAATTTTGATCTGTTCATTGATGTTATTTAAATTGATTACGACAAAATATATAGTCTGACACTATTCACATTATGTGAAATGCTCAAATTATGATAGTGATAGTTTGTGTTTTGTTGAAAGAGTCTATTTTAGTTAAATTTGTTCATTATTTTAATATGGTTTGAGAGACTATCTATCGAGAAGTCTTCCATGTTTAAAGTTTGTTCAGTGTAACTTTCTTAACAAACCGTAATACTGTCAAACTACCTGTGTTTAGAATGTGTGTTAATAAAAGTGTTTTTTTTTCAAAATTCTTATATTTGTTATTGTTGTTGTTAAGAACCCAATATATATAATTATAGATTATGTTTAATGATTATCTCGAGAGAACAATTCATGCTCTAAATCTTGCCAACACTACCCAATCCAAGTTATTTTCTTCGGGTTATTTTAGTTATGTGTTTTAGATTGGCACAGCTTAAATTATTTGACACGTTTAAACGCAAAAATAAAATGAATTATACTCGGTGGTGAGTATAATTGATATACCGAATTAATTGAATTTGTGTTTGATGCATTTTCAGGATTTTACTGATGTTCTGATTGCATGGGGGATTATTTCAACAAAGCATTGACTTGACTGCAAAGACTGATGAAACTTTAGCAGTACCTTCGTTTCAATTTCCTAAAATAAATAAATAAAGGGTGGTTGACATGTTTGTTCCTGAAAGCAAACCTTGCTTCAGAAACAACAGAGTACTCATGCTCATCAAAATTCAGAGTTGGCTGCATCAGCCAAAGGTATGGAGATTTGTTTGTTTTGTTTCATCTATCGTTGGACTGGTCTGTTATGCTTTCAGCTCCTCTTTCAATCATTTACTTGGAAATTGGAGCTGGTGGAAGATCTTTCTTTACATTCTTTTCAGTTTCTTAATCTCCCTTTCCACCTTTTTTGCAAAGACATGGCAGTACTCCAACTCTCGCTGTTTGGAAGCTCACACAGCCTTTTCTATTTTGCTGATAACTTCTGTATACTCCTTTTTCCTCGATAAAGATGTGAAACAGAATGCAGATGCTTATAGTCTGGTTTCCTCTGTTGCATTTGCTATCATGTCTTTGGGTTTGTCAAGGCTGAGTCACTTAGGATTTGAGGTTGATCTCTTGTATTTTTTCAGTGGACTTCTGATCGTACAACTCATGAAAATAAAACTATGGTTAGTCATTGTTGGAGGAGCTTTCAGTTATTCCCTCATCCTTCTCCGTTCCAGTTTGGATCCTCAACCAAGAAGTGGTTATCATGGACTTCAACACCAAGATCATGTAGTGGTTGAAATTGGTTCGCATTCACAACCACAAGGAACCAGTTGTAGTAGTGTTACTCCACTGGATTCACCCCAAACAATTATCACTGCTACTGGTAATGCTTATTCACAACCACCCCAAGTAATTTCACCTCAAGAGGGTAGTGTTGGGGGTGGTGCCCCTCTGGAAAACATTGATGGTACCAAGGCATACTTCATGAGTTGTATAGAGGCTCTCAAGAAGGAGAGTGGGAGCGTAATCAGCACAATCTCCATGCATGTAGACAAATACCTTAAAGCTAATCTTCTCAGTGAGAACCAGATTGCAGTGCCAGAACTGCATGGTGACGACAACATGTTGGTGGATTCGTTGTCGTCAGGCATGATCAGAAACATTCGTCAAAGTGTAGGCAAGATGGTGTCGGATGGATTTGGAATGGAATGTTTCCAAGTGTACAGTAATTGGCGGAGGGAGTTTCTGAAAGAGAGTTTGTGGACATTAGGGTTGCAAGATCAACAACTGAACATGGAGGACAATAACAAGACGGAGAAGATTGAGAGGTTGATAAAAGCTATGAACATAGCTTGGAGGATACTCTTTCCCAATGAGAGGACACTCTTCAATCGTGTTACCGGCTCCATTCCCTCTAGGCAGTTTCGTTTCAGGGAAATTTGCACAGAATTGACAACTATTCTACTGAACTCTGCCCTTGGCTTGGGAACTTGGAGCCATTTCATGCGCAACACATTGCAGGAGTTGATACAAGAGTTGGAACCATTTACAACACTCAGAAATATTGTACTGTTGCTGATACGGCAGAGACTGTACATTTATGAGGCTTTGGAAGATGCATCACTCATTTCTGGTGGGGGGATTCATCCTACTACCATTGAGGTGATGTACTATATTTATTCTATTTACAAAAATAAGGAAATTAGTAAAGTTAGCCAAGATTTAAAGGAGGGAAAGATTCCATCATTTGTGTACGAGGCCAGAGTGAGAGTTCTGTTCGACAAGAGTTTGGAAGCTAAGTCAAAAAATGGTAATAAGCTTACAGTTGCGTACTACATGAAATCTCTAAACCAAAGTAGGGAGAGTTCACTTAGAAAAGGTTTAGAAGATGAAATGCTTTCACCTGTGTGGATGGACAGGATGATAGAGCTTTTAGAGAACAGTTTGGAAGCCAACTCCAAAAATTACAAAAGCCCAACTTTGGGTTATGTTTTCATCATGAACAACCGGAGATTCATAGAACTCAAGACAAAACTGAATGGACTGGGACATATTTTTGGAGATGACTGGCTCCACAAAAATACAACAAAACTCCAACAAAACCTTGAACTGTACCTAAGAAGCACGTGGAATAAGATTGTGGACCTTTTGAAGCTAGACATCATCAATCAACTAGAGCCTAGTAATACAGCGGAGTTGATGAAAGACAAGCTTTATTGGTTCAACGAGCAGTTTGATGAGACATGCAACACTCAGTCTGCATGGTCTGTCTGTGATGAGGAGCTAAGGGAGCAAATAATAAAATCCATAGAAAACATGCTGTTGCCAGCATATGGAAGTTTCCTTGGGAGATTTGAGGAATTTGTTGGGAAGCATGCTTATAAATACATTAAGTATGGAATGTTTGAGGTTCAAGATGGACTCAACAAATTGTTTCTTTTTAGGGAGTAGATGAATATGTTGCTGGAAGAGAAGTAAAGGTTAAAGCTAGTTAGATTTAGAGAACAATAATTTCTTTATCTCAGTTCCAAAGGATTTGTGCCTGTATGTTTCAACACAATCACAAATGTGTTTCCGTGTTTATTTTGTTTGGTTCTATGTTGTGGAATGAGTTTTTCTATGGTCTATCAAATTTAAGGTCTTACAATACATGCTGCATATATTGAGAGTCCTTTCAGGAAACGTTGATCGCACTTTGGAAAACTGTTATTGCAATCACTGAGAAGACAAAAAGAAGAACATGCATGTCTCTGCGCCATAATTGAGAAGATCACAGTTGGAATGCTTTATCATGTATCAATTCTCATCATTCTGTACTACTGTAATTACTGCATGTACATAAACAACTTTAGAAGTTATAAAATTAGATCCTCACTGTAATCAGATAATGTAGTGAGCATAGCTCACGAAAAATGCTGATATCTGAGAAATTCACACAGTTTGACTCCTGCAGAGCACAGACCAAGAAAGAGAAGAAGGAAATGTAGTACATGACATAACTTAATTAGTGAGGAATGAGCAAATCCATGGAATAATTTCACAGCCACATCACTCTAAAGTGTTAGAAATCGATTAAACAAATAACATAATTAATAATAAAATATAAAAATCTAATAATAATTATTAGAACCATAAAAAAAAAAATATATATATATATATATATATATATATATATATAAATCAATGAATATTAATCTGACTCAACAATTCTTATAACAATAATAGATAAAAAAATCAATAAGAAAAGAAGTAGAAAATAGGTTGGGTTAAGGTACGCATAGAACTATCCTTAGAGAGAAAATGTCTCAATTGCACAGGGGCAATACACAATATTATGCACGGGCAATACATAATATTATGCACTTATCTCCCAAGATACAAAATCTCGTCAGATCGATCGAGTGTAGCGAATGATTTCTAAATCCTATGAACACTTTGAAGAGATAGTATTGAGAAGAAAAGAAGGACACTTTTGAGAAAACTCTAGTGTTTGTTGTTTCTTCCTCATGCACCTAGGTGATATTTATAGGTAGAAAATGGAGACAAAGAGTCAATTAGTCAATTGTAATAAAAATATAATCGTTAACCACAAATAACATTAACCCATAAAATTAAAAGAAAACTTGAGTAATAGTAGGATTTTTATTTTTATTATTTATTTTTTAAATTATATTGAAATATTTCTAACAATCCTCACATAATTTAAAAAATAAAATAAAACAAAATATTGTAGTTCGGTGTAAAAGAACCTTCCGGGGGTTGAATCTTACACCCAGTGCTTATAACTTCTATGAGAGAGAATGCAAAGACTTGTGTTGAGCTACATCCCTTGTGACCAGGTTTTAGTAAATAACATATGCGTGTTCATCTTAGAATCTAATGAGTGGGCACGTTACACCCTTATGAATGTATCTTGTTTCATGAGTTAAATATTTGTCCATGTCTCACAATGTAGTCCCACCATCACACTCACCAGTAGTGGAGACCTTCCTTTCCTTGTAGTGGGGACCTTCCTTTCCTTTCATGACCTCCCCAATTTTTTTTTTGTTTTTGTTTTTTTAACATTTATATTACTTATATAATTTAATATATGATTTTAAATATTTTTTTTTTCAAATTTAATATTTTTAATATATTTTATATATTTGATATTCTAATAAATTTTTATAATTTATATTTATATATAAAACAGTTTTTTTTTCACATTTATTTTTTAATTTTATCTTTTAAATATTTTTTAAATAAAAATTATTATTTTATTAATATTATCTTTTAAATGGTTATATGTTTATTTTTCAAAATTTAATCATTATAAATGAAAATTAATTATACTAAAATTATAAAAATTATTCATAGTTAATTTATAATTATAATAATAACAATATTATTATTTTTTATTATCATATAAAAAGTAAATATAATGTTTTAAACTAGTTTATATAAAATTTTATGATTATTCTTTTGATTTTTATTTTTCGTAAAATTTTATGATTACTTTTTTTATTTCTATTTTTGTTAAAAAATATTAAGTATGGAATGTTTGACATCCAAGATCGAGTCCGCAATCTGTTTGTTGTGATGAAGGAAAAGAATCTGTTTCTGAAACAGAAGTGAAAGACACCCAAGGCCTTTGCGTCGATTTAGAATACAAAAATTTTATTATCGTGTTGTTGGAATATAAATATTAAAGTACTCATGACTTTAAGATGGTTTCAGAGACATAAAATCTATGGACAAGTCTTCAACGTTTAAAGTTTGTTCAGTGTAACTTTCTTAACAAACCGTAATACTCTTAAAGTTCCTGTGTATCGAATTGTGTTAATAAAACTGTTTTTCTCAATCTTTTTATATTTCTTATTGATATTGTTAAGAACCCAATATATATAATTAAAATCATGTTTCATGCCAATACTACCACTGTACATTTAAGCTTAAAACTACACAAATACTTTACTTCTCTGTTTAAGATTTCCGTAGCTTAAATCCCAATCCAAGTTATATACTTAGGATTTTGTTTATATATGTTTTAGATTGGCACAGATCGAATTAATTGAATTTGTGTTTGATGCATTTTCGGGATTTCATTGTTTTTCTGATTGCATGAGAGGATTATTTCAACTAGCATTCAAATTAACTTTTTTTTCTGATCAATATAATATCTCTAAGGCAACTTCCTAACATTTCTCGTCACTCTCACATGTGAGGATGCAGTTTCTCTTTTCTTTGCCTAGAACCAGTCCTTCTTTACATAACTATTAAAGAAAAGGAAAGGATACATTTTAAATCAACAACTTTTGACCTTTTTTTTTTTTTTTCCTTAGACTTTGTTTTCTCTCTTTCTGAAATAATAGTCAGACTATCTTTACTAAATTCACTAAATTAATCAGTATGTTATTTGACTAGTTATAAGATGATTTGACCAATAGTGTTCGGTTTTAGTTATTAAAATGCAAGATAACCGAAAGAAGTAGAGAGAGGCAAAAGAAAAATCCAGTTTTAAATGAATAAGTAGGGTGATAGAAATTTTCCAAAAGCTTCTTTCCAAATTCTATAAAAAACTAAATATAAAAATTCAAGGGGTTAACCCCAAGCTCACCCACCCCCAAACAACTCCCCCCCAACGTGGTTGACATCTTTGTTCCTCAAAGAAAATCTTGCTTCAGAAACAACACAGTGCTCATGCTCATCAAACTTCAGAGTTGGCTGCATCAGCCAAAGGTATGGAGATTTGTTTGTTTTGCTTCATCTATCGTTGGACTTATCTGTTATGCTTTCAGCTCCTCTTTCAATCATTTAATTGGAAATTGGTGCTGGTGGAAGATCTTTCTTTACATTCTTTTCAGTCTCTTAATCTCCCTTTCCACCTTGTTTGCAAAGACATGGCAGTACTCCAACTCTCGCTGTTTGGAAGCTCACACAGCCTTTTCTATTTTACTGATCACTACTGTATACTCCTTTTTCCTCGATAAAGATGTGAAACAGAATGCAGACGCATATAGTCTGGTTTCCTCTGTTGCATTTGCTATCATGTCTTTGGGCTTGTCAAGGCTGAGTCACTTAGGATTTGAGGTTGATCTCCTCTATTTTTTCAGTGGACTTCTGACTGTACAACTCATGAAAATAAAACTATGGTTAGTCACTGTTGGAGGAACTTTCAGTTATTCCCTCATACTTCTCCGTTCTAATTTGGAAACTCAACCAAGAAGTGGGTATGATGGACACCAAGATCATGTAGTGGTTGAAATTGGTTCGCATGCACAACCACAAGGAAGCAGTCAAAGTGTTACTCAATTGTATTCGCCCCAAACAATTATGGCTACTTCACAACAGCACCCAATCATTGATATGGCTTGGCTTTCAAGAGGAACAACACATAGTGCTTCTCAAGTAGTTTCACCACAAGAGGGTGGTGTTGGTGGTTGCCCTCTGGAAAACAGTGATGGTACCAGGGCATGCTTCATGAGTTGTATAGAGGCTCTTCAGAAGGAGAATGGGAGAGTTATCAGCAGAATTTTCATGTTTATACAGAAATACCTTAAAGCTAACCTTCTCGGTGGGGACAAGATTTCAGAGGCGCTGCTCGTCACAGACTTCGACATCGTCATCAATGCGCTGCCGTCGAAGACGATCAACGACCTCCACGTGATGGTGAAGCGAATGGTGGCCGGCGGGTTTGATAAAGAGTGTTCGCACGTGTACAGCAGTTGCCGGAGGGAGTTCCTGCAAGAGAGCTTGTCCAGGTTGGGGTTACGGAAGCTCAGCATTGAAGACGTTTACTGGATGACGTTGCAGGACCTTGAAGATGAAATTGAGAAATGGATTAAAACCTCCAACGTGGCTCTCAAGATCCTCTTCCCCAGCGAGCGGCGTCTCTGTGACCGCGTCTTCTTCGAATTCGCGTCTGCCGCGGATTTTTCCTTCATGGAGGTTTGTCGTGGACCTGTGATTCAGTTGCTTGACGTGTTCGAGACGCTGGGCGATCTAAATCGCGAATTAGAGACTCTGTTTTCTGATGAGTTCAGCATCTCGCTCAGGAACGAAGTGATTACGATTAGGAAGAGGCTGGGGGAATCAATTAGGGACATTCTTATGGAGCTGGAGAATTCAATTCGCCGGAATCGGGCGAAGAAGGCAGTTCTCGATGGCGGTCTTCACCCGATTACTAGGAACGTGATGAACTACCTCCGTGCAGCGTGCCGGTCACGGCAGAGGTTGGAACAGGTTTTGTGTTCTTCTCTATCCGTGCAAATGAATCGGATTGTGGAGCTGGTAGAGGACAATTTCGAAGCGAAGTCGAAGATTTACAAGGACCCTGCTTTGTGCTATGTTTTCTTGATGAATAATATAAAGTATATTGTTGAAAAGGCCAAAGATAGTGAACTGGGAAGCCTCTTGGGAGATGATTGGATCAGAAGACACATTGCTAAAGTTCGACAATTCCGTGTGCGCTATGAAAGAAGTGTTAGGAACAAGCCAATAAAGGAAAGAATAAAAGAGAGAAAAATAGACACAGAGAATTTAACGTGGTTCGACATACACAAATGTCTACGTCCACGACTACACTAGGAAGTATTTGTATTTCTGGTGTATCTTAAAGTTTTACATAGAGTCTCTTATATAGTAAAATAGAGAACCACATCTCACTATTCTAAGCGATGTGAGACTAAATCAAGCACCATAATTCTAACAAGAAGCTCGTGGAGTCGGTTAATGGGGATTCTAAAGCTGGATAGTACTGTGTCACTGCCCCATGATGCATTAGCACAGTCAATGAAGGAGAAGCTCAAGTCATTTAATACGATGTTTGATTATATTTGCAAGGAACAATCTTCCTGGTTTGTTTTTGATGAACAACTCCGGAAAGAAATAAGAATTTCTCTTGAGAAAATCTTGTTGCCTGCTTATGGAAACTTCATAGGCAGGTTCGAGAATATTCTCGAAATTGGTAAGCATGCTGACGGGTATCGTAAGTATGAAACAGAGGACATTCAAACCAAACTCAAGGAATTGTTTCAGAAATCAAGAGTCACCCCAAAGTTGGATGAAATTGAAATATTCCAGAAACATCCCTATCATTATCTAAAGATTATGAGATAAAAGTGATATTAATCTTACATGTGGGTTAGATCCATCAAGAGTGGATGTGAAGTTGTTTATAGGGATGTCAAAGCGGGCTAGGTTCGTCGGACCGGTCTGCCAGCCCATCAAAAAGTGGGTGGATCGGGTTAAATTTTCAACCTGTCAACTCGTTGTAATTCGGTCCATCTAGTCCGTCAGTTTAGCGGGTCAAAAATAACCGGTCTGTGACCCGCCAACTCCTTTTTTTTTAATTTTTTTATGTTTAAAATTAAAAATAATTAAAAAATAATACCGTTTTTATATTATATATATATATATATTAGATTTATAAACAAAAATTTAAAAAAACTTAAAAAAAATAAAAAAAAATAAAAAAAAGAGACGGTCCAGCGCGTCAGCCCGCCCTAAGACGAGACAAGTTATAAGATCCAGCCCATTTATTGGTGACGGGCCAAAACGGGCCGGACTGACCTGTTTTGTCACCCCTAGCTATTTCTGCTTTGAGTTTCTTTCAAGTTGTAGGCCTGAAATGGAAAATAAAAGGTGGACATAATTCTCTTGATTCAAAGTAAATACTATTTCATTAACATTTAAAGGAGTTAACATTTAATATTTAATTTATAAACATAAGATACAATCGGCCTATTCTAAAAAGGATAAAAGAATACTTTTGTTACAAAAAATAATAAAATATAAAATTACAAAGATAATAATTACCTATCAAATCTTTCAAATATTAGATATTAGTGAGAAAAGTTTAACTTATAATCTTTTCTACCGTTCCTTCCAACTTTTATTACCAACCTTATAGCCCCACAATAAAGACATTTGATGACAGACCAAGGATCGTTACCACATACTCTAAGGTAACAACCATTGCTCCAAAAAATGGAGTCAAAACCTTCCCCCCAAGTTCCCATCAAAGATAGGATGTGTAGCTTGATTGGTCCAAATATGTTTGTGAGTGGTTTAATGATTTAGATATGTGTTGGTCAATATTAATTTAGATAAATCATTCTATTTTACATTATTAATGATTTAATAATATTATTTATTAATTTTCAATAAAAAGTATAGTAAGAAATAAAGAAAAATCCAATAAATAAAATTATCATAAAAAAAATTAAATATTGAGCATAAGAATAAAAATAAAAAATTTATCAACCATATATTACGAATTGACTACCTTATTCTCGCCCTCTCCCTTCTCTTTCAAAAATTTTCCTACCCTCACCAATAATCTACAATTAATACATACCCACAAGTGTTAAATCACTCTTACTAAACAGTGAAACAAGATAGAAAAGAGGGTTGCAGCAGAGTTAATGAAAGACAACCTTTATCGGTTCAACAAATGTAAGCCCCTTTTTTAGTTTAATGTGTTGGGCTTGGCCTCTTCGTAGAGCCAAGGCCAGCCCTACAGTAGAACCCCAATACCTCACTCAACCTTCTCATTTTCGTTTGTCACCTTTTCAGAAACAACTCCTTCCCCTCTCCTGTCTGCTGCTAGGTGCTCTGCTAGCGTACAATCTTCTTCCACCCTGAGCTAACAAAATCGACCCTGTACTTCCTGGTAAGTCAAACTCTAGAGCCTTTGGTCTTCTTTTTTCCCTCATTTCACTGTTTGAGCATGTTGGTTGGTTAGGGTTCCATGTTGGTGCTCAAAACAGAGGTAAGGGAAGCTAGTTTTTGCCTCTTTTTACCGTTTAAAATATTTTCTCCTGTTGTTTTTGGGTTGTTGAATACTTTTGGAATGATGAATGAGGTTTTTGGTGATATGAGACTGTCTTGGTTGCTTTTGGGTATGTTCATTAGTGTGTGGGTTCCTGCTGCATGTGTGAAGCAGTGGTGAGTGCTGTCAATCTCGCCTAAGCGAGCTCGTCACGCCTAGGCGAGAGTGTCTGAGACTCGCTCAGGTTCTACTCGAGCAACTCGCCCAAGCGGAGGATTCTTGCTTTGAGCGACCTACTGTCTCGCTCAGGCGAGAGTGACTCGCCCAAGCGAGTTCTCGAAGAAGAACCTGATGTGCTCTGCTTGCGTCCTCGTCCAGGCGAAGGATTTGATTTTGGGCGAAGGGTGATCTCGCCCAGGCGAGCTGGTCTCGCCCAAGCGAGATGCTCGCAGAGTGCCACTGTTCCAGGTCTCCCCTAGGCGAGAAGGCCTAGCTTAAGCGAGACGGTCGCTGCAGCTTAGGCGAGGGCTTCTAGCCCAGGCGAGAATAGTGTAGTTTTATGTTTTTGGATTCCTGTTTACCTTGGGTGTGGCTAATTATCTCGAACATGCAAGATTTTGGTGTGATTTCATGAGTTGTATGAGTTGTATGCACTGAAATTTGTTTGGTAGCATGAGTAATATATGAAACTTTGTTTGGTTTATTGAGAATGTGCATGAGAAATGAATGTTGGATAACAAGTGGTGGTTATGAGATATGAAACATGAGATTGGTGTGAAATAGGCGTAATTCCATGAGTCTCGTGGGGAGACTTTATGGTGGCGTGTAGTGTGTATATTGAGATATGGATTCAAGTAAGGACCGCATCCCGAAACTCTAAAGGGTCAGTGAGTCTCATGTAGAGCAAACTGACCCAAGTGGTGAGAGTAGCGGGAGGCCCTAGTCTATGGCAAGATAATGGCCTTAGACGCTTAAAGGCTAACCTTGTGTGTGGTAGGGTGAAACCCATTGGCAATGGCTCTGCAGAGCAGTAGAGGCCACCACAAGTGCAAGCGTCCAGTGAATCCGATCCTAATATATTTATCCGGATAATTGAGTCATAGTGTCCTGCTTGTTTGCTACAATATGATGCCCTGTGTTTGTTGTGTTGCATGTTAAGGAATGTTTAAGTGTTTGTCCGTTGTATCATAATATGATTAAATTGCACTAGCTTACCCTTGCATTTTCTGTTTATGTTCCTGTTGTGTTTTTCTCTTTTGCGATGATCACCCTTGGTGGGAGCAGATGGAGGGAACTCTGGGAGTAGGCCTGGTGGTAGCAGTGGTGCAGCTTAGGGGAATCTGTTGTGTGACTCTCAGGAGCAGTCTATGGCCCTAGTGCCCCTTGTAATCCCTAGCTCTAAGAGCTTTTCTTTTGCATGACTGTTAACTTTCTCTTATGTTGTGTATGGCATAGTAGTATGCCCAAATTTGTTTTCACTGTACATTTCTAGATGACTGTAACAGTTACCTCTCCTACGTTTTATGTTCATCTGAGTGCTTCTCGTTATTATAACTATGTGATACTTTATTTAGTAGTATAATCTATTAAAAAGGGATGTCACAACAAACACTTTGATGAGACATGCAACACTCAATCTGCATGGTCTGTCTGTGATGAGGAGCTAAGAGAGCAAATAATACAATCCATAGAAAAGATCCTGTTGCCAGCATATGGAAGTTTCCTTGGGAGATTTGAGGAATTTGTTGGAAAGCATGCTTATAAGTGCATTAAGTATGGAATATTTGAGGTTCAAGATCGACTCAAAAAATTGTTTTTGCAGGGGAGTGGATGAATCTGTGGTTGGATGGCAAGAAAAGGTTAAGCGAGTTAGATTTAGGGAACAATAACTTTATTATCTCAGTTCCAAAGGAATTGTGCCCTGTATACCACCGTATATGTTCTAGATTGGCTTGGTTCAATTGATGTTTGGATAGATTTTCATAACTCTGCCTGAAGAGAAGGAAATAATACCTAAGTTTGGGTAGATTTAGAAAACAGGCTTAACCTACCTGTGGATACTTACTGCTCTATGTGAACTGTCATTGGTATTCTCTGTTGTGCAATGAGATTTTCTTTTTTTTTTCAAATACTTAGCTAAACTGTTTCAACTTTTTTGGTTCAAATGAAAGGGAGGCAGATCACAGTTAGCATGCTTGATCATGTATCAATTTTCATCATTCCGTAATACTGGTGTTCCTGTGTGTACATAAACAGTATTAGAAATTAGATCCACAACTATAATTAGATAATGTAGTGAGCATAGCTCACAAAAAATGCTGCTATCCAGAGGTTTTGTTATGTCCTTCTATTATTGTATAATTTCTATCTATATTTAATATATAATTTAATAATAAGAAATTAATTTGAACTACAATATGTATTATTTGCAATGAAACTCATTATCCTCCACTGAAATTTAAATAACAAAATAAAGCGTTTACCCAAGCCAAACGATGGTGACTATCTTGCATAAAAAATACCAATAATTGAAATGTTATTGATTTATTCAACATCTTCTTTGTTCCTGAAAGCAAACCTTTCTTGAGTGATAATGCTCATCGAAATTCATAGTAGGGTGCTGCAGCCAAAGGTATGGAGATTTGTGTGTTTTGTTTCATCGATCGTTGGACTTGTGTGTTATGCTTTAAGCTCTTCTTTCAATCATTTATGTGGAGCTTGGAAGTGGTGGAAGATCTTTTTGTTTATTGGTTTTAGTATGTTAATCTCCCTTTCCATCTTGTTCGCAAAGGCATGGGAGGGCTCCAACTCTCGCTGTTTGGAAGCTCACACAGCCTTCTTGGTTTTGCTGATAACTTCTGTGTACTCATTTTTCTTCGATAAACAAGTCACAGAAAAACCCGATGCATATAGTCTGGTTTCGTGTGGATCATTTGCTATCATGTCACTAGGCTTGTCAAGACTCAGTCACTTCGGATTTGAGGTTGATCTTCTATATTTTTTCAGTGGATTTCTTACAGTACAACTCATGAAAATAAAATTATGGTTAGTAATTGTTGGAGGGAGTTTCAGTTATTTCCTCCTCATTCTTCGTGCGGCCTTGGATGCTTCAGCAAGAGATGGGTATGTTGGACTGCATGTCAATGATCACGTAGTCATTGAAATTGGTTCACACTCTCAAGGAACAAGTCGCAATTTTTCACAAGTTGGTTCACCTCAAACTATTACCACCTTTGTTGGTAATTCCCTCGTCATGCCCCAAGACGCCGGTGTCTCTGAAGGAGATGAGGATTCCGGATTCATGGTCACTCAAGGCAGAAATGACAGTAACAAAAGTGTCAAGGCACGATTCATGAAATGTGTAGAGGTGCTGGAGAAGGAGAATAAGACCCTTATCGACACAATTTCGAAGCATGTAGATGGATACCTTAAAGCTAATGTGATCAACAAGATTCCAGTGGTGGAACTCCATGCTGACAACAACTTAGTGGTTGATTCATTGCCTGCAGGAACGATCAACGACCTTCATGAAACCGTGCGGCTGATGTTGGCTGAAGGGTTTGAGGAGGATTGTTGCGGAGCATACTATACATGCCGAAGGGAGTTTCTGAAAGAGTGTCTATGGACTTTTGGGTTGCAAATGCAAGAGTTTAGCACGGAGGAGATTGATATGATGGAGAAGATTCAGTGTTGGTTAACGAAGGTTTTGAATATAGTTGATTGTGTACTCCTTCCCAGTGAAAGGACACTCTGTGATCGCGTCTTTAAAGGGGTCGCTTCCCCTGGGGATTTCGCTTTCGATGCGGTTTGTCGTGAATTGAATATTTGTCTGCTTCGCATTGCCAATCACTTGGCAACTTTTCTGGAGTGTGAAAAATTTACATATTATGAGGGTGGTGAAGTTCACCCTAATATATGTGAATTGATGCTCAAAATTCGTTTTGTTTGCAGACAAAGGGATAATAGATCTAGGCAAGGATTAGAAGGATATAACATGCTTGGTAAGGAGGGAAAGCTTTCACCGTCTGTGAATGTGGCCAGGATAATAGCAACAGCCCTGTTAGAGAGAATTTTGGAAGTGGAGTGCAAAAATTACCATAACCCTTCTCTGGGATATGTTTTCCTCATGAACAATCTGAGTTTCATAGAACAAGAAGCAAAATTCTATGGATTGGTTCCTATTTTTAGTCATGATTGGCTCCGGAAAATGACAACAAAATTCCAGCAAAACCTTGAACTCTATCTGAGAAGCTCGTGGACTAAGATTGTGGACTTTCTGAAGCTGGATATCAGTGAATCAGAGAATAGTGTTGGGGTTGAGTTAGTGAAAGACAGGATGAATTCGTTCAACGAACATTTTGATGAGATATGCAAAGTTCAGTCTACTTGGTTTGTGTTTGATGAAGAGTTAAAAAGCCATATTATAAAATCCATAGAAAACATGTTGTTGCCAGCATATGGAAACTTCATTGAAAGGTTGCAGAATTTTCTTGGCCAGCACAGTTATTATTATATCAAGTATGGAATGTTTGACGTCCAAGATCGAGTCCGCAATCTGTTTGTTGTGATGAAGAATAAGAATCTGTTTCTGAACAGAAGTGAAAGACACCCAAGGCCTTTGAGTTGATTTAGAATACAAAAATTTTATTATCGTGTGATTGGAATATTGTTCTTGTTGGATATCCCAGTTCAAATAGAGATAAAACTAAATTATAGTACATAAATACTCATCTTACAAAGCTGATTTTAACTGTTAAGTTATGCTTAAACTCGCCGGTTTTAAATGGTTTGAGAGACATAAAGTCTATAGAGAAGTCATCAACGTTTAAAGTTTGTTAAGTGTAACTTTCTTAACAAACCGTAATACTATTAAACTCCCT
>Ga0214543_1003332_pt1 | contig 31229 bp, 9 predicted proteins | sample CNSS2metaG_FD_160094 | JGI IMG/M metagenome (GOLD analysis project Ga0214543, IMG submission 160094) | Root nodule microbial communities from cowpea collected in UCLA plant growth center, Los Angeles, California, USA - CNSS2 | ecosystem: Host-associated > Plants > Roots > Nodule | place: USA... | reverse complement strand
TTAAAGTTTTATAAAACAAATTTCAAGAAAATATTTGGAGATTTAAAAATGATCAAGAAGTTGCTAACAACTTTAAAAAAGAATTCAAAAAGTTTAAGAAATGAATATTCAAGAAAAGAAAAATAAGAAAAGAAAGTGTAAAAATAAGTTCTTGAAGATGTTTTTGAAAGTGAAGAGTTTATAAAAAGGTAAGAAAAGTGAGAAAATAGAGTTCAAGAAAAAGAATTTAAAAACTTTAAGTGAAGAAAAAAATGTGATGATTAAAATTTTACAAAAAAAATTTAAAGATAATATTTGGAGATTTAAAAAGGATCAAGAAGTTGATAACAACTTTAAAAAAGAATTCAAAAAGTTTAAGAAATGAAAATTCAAGAAAAGAAAAATAAGTAAAGAAAGTGTAAAAATAAGTTTTTGAAGAGGTTTTTGAAAATGAAAAATTTTAAAAAGTTAAGAAAAGTGAGAAAATAGAGTTCAAGAAAAAGAATTTGAAAACTTTAAGAGAAGATAAAAATATGATGATTAAAATCTAACAAAACAAATTTGAACAAAATATTTGGAGATTTAAAAACAATTTATGAAGTTGATAAAAACTTTAAAAAGTTATTTAAAAAAATTGAGAAAATAAAATTCAACAAAAGAATATTAAATAAAAAAAGAATAAAAATAATCAATTTAAGAAGTTAATGAAAACAATGAGTTATAAAAAAGTTATGAAAATTGAGAAAATGGAAATCAAGAAGAAGAATTTAAAAACTTTAAGAGAAGAAGTCAATATGATGATTACAATTTTTCGAGCTAAAATTCAAGAACACAGTTAGAGATTTAAAAAAAGATCAAGAAGATGATAACAACTTTAAGAAACAATTAAAAAAAATCAAGAAAAGAACAGTAAGTGAACAAAGTGTAAAAATAAATAATTCAAGAAGTTAATGAAATTCACGAGTTAAAATAAATTAAGAAAATTTATAAAATAGAATTTAAGAAAAAGATTTTAAAAAATTTAAGAGAAGAAGTCAATATGATGATTAAAATTTTTCAAGCTAAAATTCAAGAACACGGTTAGAGATTAAAAAAAAAGATCAAGAAAATGATAACAACTTTAAGAAACAATTAAAAAAAATCAAGAAAAGAACAGTAAGTGAAAAAAGTGTAAAAATAAATAATTCAAGAAGTTAATGAAATTCACGAGTTAAAATAAATTAAGAAAAGTTATAAAATAGAATTTAAGAAAAAGATTTTAAAAAGTTTAAGAGAAGAACTCAATATGATTATTAAAATTTTAACAAAAGAATATTAGAATAAAAAATAAAAATAATCAATTCAAGGAGTTAATGAAAACAATGAGTTGATCATATATTATGATCATATATATGATCAACTTTTAGTATCTAATATTTTTTTAAAGTTTTCAAGAAAAATAAAATTCAATAAAAGAATAATAGTAAAATATAAAATAAAAATAATCAATTCAAGGAGTTAATAAAAACAATGAGTTAATAAATAAAATATTCAAGAAGGACAAGATAAAAATTTGTAAACAAATTTCAAGAAAATAATTATAAATAAATAAAAAATAAAAATAAATAATCCAAGAAGTTAAAAAAAATAAAGAGTTAAAAAGAAATTAAGAAAATTGAGAAAATAAAATTAAAGAAAAATAATTTAAAGACTTTAACATAATAATGGAATAAGACGATTAAAAATTCAAAAAACAAATATTTTAAAAATATTCAAAAAATTGAGAAAATAAAATTCAATAAAATAATAATAAATAAAAAACATAATCGATTCAAGAAGTTAAAGAAAACAATAAGTTATAAAAAAATTAAGAAAATTGAGAAAATAAAAATCCAAAAAAAAATTTAAAAATTTTAAGAAAAAAACTCAATATGATAATTAAAATTTTTGAATAAAATAATTCAAGAAAACAAAAACTTTTTACATTTTGTTATCATTTTGTTACCATTTTTAAAAAAATAATCAAGGAGTCAACGAAAATAATGAGTACAACTTTAAAAAGAAATATTAGATACTAAAAGTTGATCATATATTGAAAACCTGAAACTTGTTTAAATTTAAATTTTTTATATTATGAAATGAATGGAAAATGATAACAAAATGTAGAAAATAAGATTTTAGATTAGATCGCATCACAAAGTACACAAAGCGATTTAATACAGATAAAGAAACCCAATATAAACGTTTTTATATATTTAAAAGATTATAATATTTAATATGTTCTTAATATTTTAATACATTATTGTTAATATATAATAAGAATAACATTTTTTTATAGCTTATTTTATTATTATCCTTGTCAAAAGTCTAGCAATCATCTTAGTTTTATTTTTTGTTTAATTAATTATTAGGAGAATTTTTTTAAAGAAACATAAATACCAGGATGATCAAACGCCGCGTCCAAAATATTGATGATGCTACTCTCTTCTTCTTTTAAGACCTACAAACAATTTGCAGTGTCCGTCATGAAAGATATTTTTGAGGTTGGATGCCACTTTTCAGTTTGTGGTGTAAAAGGAAGCCAACGGAGTGTGGGTGAGGAGGTGGGAGTGCCACTTTTCCGGATTCTAGAATCCGTAAGTATTTTTTACTTGGACAACCAAAAAGCACCTTTTGATTTCGGATTACACAATCTGCTAAGGATAAAATTGGAACTTTAACATTTATGGAGGTGCAGGAAGAAAAATATGGAGGTTCAAATATATATACAATCCGTCCAAATTACTGTGCTAATAGTTTAAAGCATGGACCAACCTTTAACCTATGGAGTTAGTTTAATTTTGTGGCTGGAGATTCTGTAGAAGGGGTATTACTTCCGCATCCTATCATTTTCTTTCTACATTCTATCACTTATTTTATTATTTTCAAAATTCATTCTCCGGAATATAATAAACCATTCCAGAAATCTCTTTAGAGAAATCAAACACTCTCCTCTCTCAAAAAAAAAACATTTTCCGTGAAGTGTTTGATGAGGGTGGGAGGTGAAATTTGAAAGGGAGCAAGAATTTTAGCTTTGCTTAAGTTTAAGCATTTTTTTTTTACTCTCTAGTTACATTGCATGTTACTCTTAGATTTTGAGAGCTCTTAGATTTTGAAAATGGTGTCAATGTCTTATCTGTATTTATTAGGTTTTTAAGAAGGGTATCATGGGAGAGAACAAACACTAATGAGACCTAAACACAATCACAGAAGGTATTGACACCACTTTCAATTCAAAACCTTAAAGCGATGGGTTTATAGGTCTTTATTCTTATATAATGTTATACCTTTTCATTTCTAGCCAATACGAGACTTAGACTCACACTTGGATTCCAAACAGTTACGTATTATATAGGATTTTTGAGTTAAATATGTTTTTGTTCTCTTAAATGTCGGTAAAAATATATGTTTGAAATGTCAAATAAATTTAATAAAATTTAGTTAAAAGAATTAAATTCATATATTTTATAAAATTAAAAAATTAAATTGGACCAAAATTTAAAAAAGAAACTAATTTTGAGATAAAAATATATTTACTCCATAATTGTTTTATCAACCCATGGTTTCCTCTCCACCTAATGGTGGTATGCAGAAGACAAAATTAACCCTGCACACGTTTTCGATTATATTTCGTCTCTTCAGCTTTGTTTGTTTTCTTTTATTCCCTAGCCACCAATTGTGTTGACTTTGTTGCTGGTGGGAAAGGTGTAAGATTTATGTTTTTGTTTTTGTTTTTTTTAGCTATGCACATATTTTGTACTACATGTTCAGAAAACTTTCTAGATTGTAAAATACGAGACTTATATATTATACAATTTGAGTGTATAATTTGGAAGTCGATTCATCATCTAAAACATACGGTAAATCTCAACTGATCGAGTCCAATTATCTCTAACTTGTAAATTTAATCGATACAAAGATATATAATAGTATTTCAATTTTTTCGATTCTATTATGATTTTTCATTTATGAATGTTGATAAAATCCTTCCATCTAGGGATGTCAACGGGGCGGGTAGGGTACGGGTAGTAGCTTCCCTGTACTCTACCCGCTAGATAAATATTTGGCCCGTATCCATACTCATATTCGTCGGGTATCCGTTATGCGGGTACCCGTCTATTTTTTTCATACCCGCGGATATTCACGGGTAACCGCGGGTATTTACAAAATTATTTAAAAAATAAATATTTAATCAAAAATTCAAATAAAATAAAATAAAATACATCACTGTTATAAATTTTAAATAAATTTCAAACTAACTCAAGTCCATACAAGTCCAAACAATTATAAAAATAAATATAAAATGACGTTCAACAGAATGGAAATTCTTTAATTAGTGTTTTGATCAACAAGTTCACTTTCTCCGATTGATTCCTGAAAAATAATCAAATAATAAACCTCAACTGTCACGTGCCAAGTATTCTTAATTTTTGATTCCATCATTTGACAACAAGCATACCATAAACGTCACTATCTATATATGGTTTGATGTATATGCCCAATTTCAAAGAAGGAAAAGAGAAAAATGTCATGGAATGTACTTGGAAGAAGACATCGTACCAATACTTGGAGTTGAAAGAATGAAGACAGAAGACAATATGTGCAGCTTATAAAAAATTAGGACAAAATATTTTTTACTAATATATAATATATTGATTATTTTTGTGAATTAAAGTTTAGCGGGTACGAGTATCCACGGATACGGATACTATGATACCCGTACTCGTTCCGTTAACATGCAGGTATCAAAAATACTCGTACCCACGGGTAGCGGGTATCCATTTTTAATATCCATTTCCTACCCATTGCGGATTTTATCCGCAGATACCCACGGGTACGGATATTTTTGACATCCCTACTTCCATCTAACAATACCTTAAAGTTATTTTTAGATTTTTGGATCTAAAAGTTATTTAAAATAATAAATTATAAAATGTGCAATACAAAATAAATTTCTATATCCAAAAATAATTTTTAAATTGTACAATTTAAAAATTCTTATGAAAATTTATTCTAGATTTATGAAATTTATCCTAGATTGCAAATTTAAAAGTCACTTATATGATTTTTGGACTGTATAATTAAATTATGGGTTAAATATGTTTTTGGTCCCTCAAGTTTGAGCGAAATTTGGGTTTAGTCCCTCATCAAAACTTTTGACCAATTTAGTCATTCATCTTCCAAAATGCGTGAATTTAGTCCTTTTAACCAAATTTTGTTAAGTTTATCTAACATTTCAAGCGCATTTTATGATAGTATTTAAATTATTTATACTGTTTGACACATTTTTGCTTCAATGTTAACTTAAATACTATCATGCGCTTGAAACGTCAGATAAACTTAACAAAATTTGGTTAAAAGGACTAAATTCATGCATTTTGAAAGATGGAGGACTAAATTGGTCAAAAGTTTTGATAAGGGACTAATTCCAAATTTCACTGAAACTTGAGGGACCAAAAACATATTTAACCCTTAAATTATTTTTGTAGCGTCTTGTCTTTTGGCAATCTTCTTCCATCCAGAATGTTTGAGACATCATCCCAAGCTTTGTGACTAATCCTTCCAATGACAAGGATAGACTAGAAAGTTCAATAGTTTTAGAAATGCCAAGATAAAAAGCATTGTATAGAGATGAAAACTAAGGGGGGTGTAAAAGTAAAAGAAATACCCATATTTTATAGATGATGTTTGCAGTGGTGAAATTGAATCCTCTCGATACAAAGATCTCCTACCATTAAATCGCAGTGGAGCTACCAAATCCAATTTCATTCAACTTTCTTAAATCGTAATTGATTCCACTTCCTACTCCCACTACCATCTTAAACTTACTTACACTTTTTTAGGGTTTACAAGGGTGTTTAGTGACATGACTCAAATATGAATCACCTTATCAGCTTTTGAAGGCATAAAGAATTAAAGGTCGGTTGAAAGCTCAGCATTTTGGTGGGAGATTTTCTGGATTTCTTAAACTAAAAACACGCTTTCAAAAGAACATATCAAACCCTAATACACAAACGTTGTCATATTGTCATAGTAGCATTAGTCTTCCCTTTTTTTTCACGTTTTAATACCATTCGTTCAGTCTTTTTTTCATCGTCACTTTGACTCTCCATCAGTTACACATAAGCATGACACCCAAGGTTGGTGGAAACATTGACCATCAAACAATGTTTTCTCCTTTTGTGTTTTTATTGTTATATTTGCTTATTTGAGGGTTTAGATTACCGTGTATCACATTGTTTACAGTTTCATTCAAACATCTTCTTTTGTATTCTTTATTCTTAAACAAATTATAAAATTATTTGATTAACTGTTTCTGGAAATATCTAAATATAAAAAATTAAACTACAAGTATTGTCTTCAAGCTAATCGTGACCAACTAATTTTAGGTTTTACAATCATTCATTGAATTCATAAAGATATTGATTCAAAATTCATTTTCATAGTTTAAAAGGGAAATGATTAAATATACATCTTTATGTTAAATATTGTATTCGGTAATAGATATGTTCTAACTAAAAAAATACTAAAACCAATAAGTTAAAAACATTCAAAGTAATCTCCCTCTTTTCTAATTCTCCGAGTCCCTTTATGCTCATCCTTCTTCAACTGTCTAGATTACTCAACCTTCTATTTACTTCTTTACTCCAATATTATGTCTTTAACCTCTTCTTTTTGTTATTTGACCTATTATTTTTTATGTATAATTACCCTAATAATTATCGATCAAGTCGGCATCTTATATACTTATCATATTATTTGACATTAGGTTTATTAATCCAACTGGTATTGAGTTTAACACCAGCCAACTATCTTAGTCTTAACATCACAAAACATAAAACTAAAAAAGATAGTATAATTTAGGACAAAAATATATAAGACCAACTTGAATTTTTCTAACAAAGAACTATTTATGAAAATTTATTTTCAACTCAATCCAAGTGAAAAAAAATAATCTAGCAGGAAGTTTGGCACCATTTTGGAAAATTTGATAATCATTGCATACTTTTAAATTTCCTTGTATATTACATTATTTCTCCTAGATCAACCACATGACTTAAAAAAAATGAGTAACATGTTTCACAATTCACTTTTTATGGCTTTATCTTGTTTTTGTCCTAACTTTTTCTTTGGTCGGTTAATTCATATATATATATATATATATATATATATATATATATATATATATATATAAATTTTGGTTTGTATTTTTGTAGCGCTTCATCAACCACAAGGTAATAATTGTCATCTGCAGAACCTACAATTTGGCTTACCCCAGGTTAAGTTGCTGTAATATTTTTCTTTCTTTTTTATCCGATCTGAACAAGTTCTTGTAGAAGTTTTATTATTATCTGTCATCTTTAAAATCTGTTCATCGTGTAAACGTGTGAACGATTTTTTGTGGCTCTGATGTACACACAGAGTTGTCTTATTAGGCGAGTCAATATGTAATAATAATCTGGGAAGAAAAATTGTCTTCTCGGGAATTCTAACTCAAGGAATAAAAGTTTGAAGAGAGATAAAGACGCAATCTAAAATTATTGCGTTATTTTACGCATATTTTACAATAATTATAAAGAACTATTATTAGTTTAAAAAGGAAACCTGGAATTTGCATTCTTATAATTATAAAACCAACTCTAATATTGATCTTTATAAAATAATGAGTGGTGGATTTATGTATTGATTTTGAGGTACATGTGAAAAGACCTTGAAATTTCCATTATCGATTTATAGTATTGACAGGTTTTATACGACTTTGAGCTTAACACATACGGCTTCTCTTTTCGTAGAAGTAACGTGTTATGTATGTAGCTAACAGGTACCAGTAACGTCGAATTTATTCGGGAAAAAAATAAAAAATGGTTAATAAAATAGGTGCATAGGTTAATATTAGAATGAAGAGTGAGATTTAGATGGAGAAGATAGTGAGGAAATGAGTTGAGAGAAGCAACGGGAAGAAAAAGAAGATGTGAAAATGAATGGTGATCGATTGAGGGAGGCACATGTGTGAGTGAATGATGAAATCGATAATGATGAATGAGCGAAGGGGGACCCTATGAGCGCAACAAAGTTGACGTTAAGGCAAAGGCAAAGCTAGCAAAACAACAAAATTGGTAACAAGGTAGGACCCTTCTCGCTGCTATAACTTATCAATTCCACACCCACCCATTTTGACTTTCCCTTCGGTTTTCCCACAACACACAACCTCTCTCTTCAATGCAACCCTACCCTTTTTTCCACAACCCAAACCCTCCAACCATTTATGCATTAAAAACTCTCTTAACACTTTCCTCTTTCTAACGCATCACCCACCTTCACTCATTCTTCCATTCTCTCTCTCTTACTTAGTCAACCGTCTCATACACGACATGTCCGTCCTCTTCTGTCCAATTCTTTGACTAGGTCCCTTTCATTGCTTTTTTCTTCACTTTACTCTTATCAAACAAATTCAAAGGAAAACCCGTTGAGTATGGAAATCCATCCATCCCACAAAAAGTTCAGAAATGATGAGTATCCAAGATAAGCACCAAAGATAAAGTAAACCACATTCACCAAAAAGCAAAGCTTAAAAGGAATAAAACCAAAACCCACTTGCTTTCCTAATTTTCAGATTCAAATCCACCACCACCTTACAATTTCTTTTTTAATGAAGCAACGGATTCACAATGATTCAGCCTTAAAGAGAATGAGAAAAAAATAAAAATAAAGTAAGAAGAATCCAATAATATTGTACAGGGAAAAGGAACACCCCACTAATTTGTTTCGAGATTAATGCCCTGACTAGAGTAAAGTTGGTATTGAACAGTCCCATAATTACCCCGTTGAAATCTTGTAAACCTGATTAATGGTTACGTTTCCGATACACCTTCAAGATGATTCAAGAATAAGGTTAGTAGCATCAGCCGCAGAGAGAGTGTGATTGTGCTCCCCCTCGTAGGTTACCACCAGCATAGCTGGGTCATCCAAAGCTCGCTCCACATGCTTTCGCGCTGGACACCCTCTCACGCTACTGCACTTGTAGTAACCCCTGTAATTAAAAATTATCAGCACCCCTCACTCCTCAAACATTCAAACTAGGTCCTCACAACCACCATAAAAGCAAACCAATAATAAATTGGGTCTACTTTTAAGTTTTGAAATTCAAGAGTCAACTTTCATGTCTGCAAATTACCAAATTACCAAAACCATAATAATACACGTAGTACCTTGGATGAGGGGATCCTTTGATTGGTTTCTGTCCATACTTTCTCCAAGAATAATCATCCGGTGGAATATCAGCCATCTTCAAGCTTATAGCCGGTACCCTCACCACCTTCCTCAACCTCATTTTCCTACTGCGCCACACAAAACCTTAATCTTCAGAACAAACCATCTAAACTAAATTGCATCTATTTCTAAAACCAAAATAGACAACTAAAAAAAAATGGAGCGAGTTCAAATTGAGTCACGAAAAAAAAAAGTAATTCGGAAGAAAGAGGTATAGTCGTTGAGATACCTCTTTTTGGAGCAATGACAGCGGCTAGAGGAGCTACCGCACTTTCCAGAAGGCAAGTTCTCAGAGCTGCACTTCCTCTTGAAAGAGGAGGAGGAGGAGAGGGGAGGCTTCCCGGCGGATGAGACGTGGGAGAGAGTGGTTATGTGGAAAGAGCCCGGCGGCGGCGGAGGCGGCGAGGAGGAAGAGGGTTGTTTGGTGTGGACGTCGGCAGTGAGGGAGGAGATGAAGGAAGTTGCAGGGGAGGGGTAGGAGAAATAAATGGTTTTGGAAGAGGAGTCGTTGAGGGTGGTGTCTGTTTTGGGGATTTGGTGCAGAGGGGTGGCGTGGAAGACGGGAGGCTGGGAGGGTTGTGAGGAAGGCGGCGGAGGAGGAGGAGGAGGAAGAGGAGCTCTTCGGAAGCGGGCGTGGCCGGTTGGAGTTGGGGTTGGGGTTGGGGATGGGCCTGGGCTTGGGTCTGGGCCAAGTAGCGAAATGACATTTTTGAACTTGGAAACTGCTAGGTCAGCGACGGCCTTGCAGTCGATTGCTATTTGATTGGAGGAGTTGTATTGTTGGGGAGTCTGAGAGAGGAGTCTGATGAGCTTCTCGACGCTCTCCAAACCGGAGGCGGCTTCCTGGACGGCATTTTCCTCTGCTTTGGTGGTGAAAGTGGTGGTTCTGTAGCCTGTCATGAGCTCCACGGCCATAGTTGTGGCCACTACACCATGGGAGAAGAGGGATTAAGAGAGAAGGTGGTGGTTGACAAAGTGAAAGAAAATAATAGGAGGAGGAGGAGGGTGGGGAATGGTTAAGCTTATGGTTATGGTCAAAATGGGTGCTATAGATTCGGCTGCTTTGGTCCACTAGGTGACTGGACTGTCACGTTACCCTGTTTCCGTCAAATTTTAGTGCCATCCCATGCCAATAACCAATAACAATCAAACGGACAAAACAAAACGCCTTCTTCTCATTTTAATTACTAAATTATTATTAATATTCTATTTTTAAAATTAAAAATAAATAACTGTTCAAATTCAATTACCATCATATATAATAATTTATAATAACTTAATTTTCTAAATCAGTTTTAATACTCTCTTTTTTTTTGTCGATATAGCTTTCCAAAGCTTAGGTAAGAGGTCTTGCGCTCTTAAATAAGCTTTGAGTCGCATCTTAGAAACTTTGAACATCATTTTGTGAATAAGAGAAATATAAAAATGTTTTAGTTCCTCCAGGCCTGACTCATTTAAATAAGAAACCTGATTTAGCCTTAATTTTGAAAATTTTGTGAAGTTAGTGGAGGACGTTGACCTTTTGTTGGCGAGTGGGGGCCACGGGGTTATTATTGAAGCGAGGATTGTTGTATTGGAGGAGCAGGCGTGTGGTGAATGGCAATGTGTGGGAATGGGAATGGAAGCGGTTGATGGGGGTGGGTTTTGACTGCATTTGCATTTGTATTACACTTGCATTTGCATTACATTTGGTATTGTTGACTTTGATTGACGCCACACCACACCCATAGTAATTGTCACTTTCCTTCGTTTCTCTTTGCTTTCATACTACAATTTCCTTTTATCTATTTTCTGATACTGATATTATATATGTGTACAGGGGAAATAGTTTTCAGTAGTAATGCTTTCTAGCGTGTGTTATTCAAAATCGTTTTTTTAAGATTTTATTAACCAAGGTTTGCCATATAAAAGTCGTTGGGTATGGATATATTAATAGAACTTTTTCTTATATTTGCTTCCATTAATTTGTATAAAAGAGTTTATGTCAAATAGTTGAAGACGAGATGGTAGTTAGATTAATATTTGATTTAAATGGGGTGATAAAAATTGAGGAAGAGTTAAAAGAAAAAACAAAGTAAAAAACAAAGTTTCTTTTAGATTAAATAAAAGAAAAGGAAAAATGAAATACATGTATTGATATTTAATAATTTTATATTATTATTATAAAATGGAAATATTAATAAAATATTAATATATAGTTTAGATTTATATAAATATTTATGAATTATTTATGAAAATTAATCATATTTGATTGTGTATTGTTTTGCATATTACTTCTTTATTTTTCTACAAAAGTCAATGTGTCCTTCTCATGTCGTTATTTATAGTTTTCACTTTTTTTTTATTTTTGTTGTTTTTCTTTACTCTCTCACTTTTTACACTTAAAACAAACAATATGTAAAGGCCTTTGTGATGATTTCACTTCTCTTACCTTGGGTCCCATAACAGAAAGTTCATGACGGAATTACCGAAAAAATAAACAAAAATGGAGATATACCACACATTATGTTATTCAAATATCAAATGTTTTTTACTCACATAACTGATTAGAAATGTACTTTTATTATAATAATAAAAAATAATCAATTGAAAAATAATAAAGAATTTTTTTTATAAGAATTTTTTTTATTTGAATAAAACATTTTTTTCACTCATTTTTTTATTGTTTTTTTTATCCCTCCACCAAACCAGTAAATTCAGTGTAATGAGTTATGCACCCACATGGCTTTTGTTTTAACTTACTCTTTGTTCCTTTATATACGTATACTGTTACTATAATTTTAACGAGATAAAGAAATTTCTTGAATAATTTGTTGTGTTAATCAATTAGTGAGAAAACTCAATTATTTTATTTATATAAAGACAAAATGGTATGATGAGGGGAAATGAAAGAAATTACGAAGCTGATAGGCTGTGATATGCGTCAGACTATGCTTTATATCTTTAAAAAACTAACAACATTTATAATATTATTTTATAGTCTTATTTGAATAAAATTTAAGTAAATCTCAACGAAGTTCAATTTCTTTTTCTCAAAATTATATAAAATATATGTAATAACAAAAAATATATGCTAAAACGCATGTTATTAAGGGATCAGAAATAAATCCGTTTATATAAGTATTGTCCAAACTTATTTTCGTTTTGACGAAAATCTCCACATTGACGAAGTATGAATATGAATATGAAAAATCTCCGACTTGTTCAATTGAATGTGAGAATAAATATGAAAATGTACATATTTGTTTGTTCTCATCTCCATACCCGTCATAATACTCATTCTCATCATACTTCGCTCTGATTTAAATCATTAAAATATTCACAATTAATTAAGTAACCTTAGGTTTATATATATATTGCTACATAGTTTTTCTTTCAATTGTTTGGTTTATCAAAAAATTCAATCAAATCTCTAATATATTTTTCATCTTATTATAACCTTTATGTAATTATGTTCAAATGACGTATGTCAATTAAATATTTTTTATGTCTCACATTTTAATATCTTTATTTTTTTTAATATTTTTATTTATTGTATATTTTCCTTCTTTCACATAAGAATGTTTAACCCTCTCAATTTAAGTGTTTAATAGCATAACATTTCATTTACTGATAATATAAAAAAAATGTATCTTATTTACTTTATTATTATTAATTGTTGTTTTGTTTGAAGAACTCTTTTGTTCTACTAAAACAATTTGGTTAGTTCTCAACCATTCATTATGTTGATATTTTAAAAGTTTTATTACATCTCTGAGGTATTTTTTATCTTATCATACGCTTAATTATACATTTGTTTTCTTTTAATTTCATTTAATAGTCTTTCAAATTATTTGTAAGACACACATTTGATAGCTTTTAAATATTTTTATTTGTTGTTTATTTTTATCATGTAGAATACTATTTTGATATAATTTATATTATTATTTTTTAATTTCTAACTCATTATCAATCATATTATAATTTTGTCAGTATAATTGTATAAATAAATTTTATTTACTATAATATAAAAATTTAATATAATTGTCAATTTTTTTTCATCATCCAAAATATATTGAAGTTCAAAAGATATCATATCTATGTTACAATTTTATTATTATTAGTTTAATATTTTTTTTTCATAATTTTGATCAAGTGATGTATTATAATTTTTATTGGTGTACAAATAAGAGATTCATTAGAATTTAAAAAATTAAAATATATTTTAATTTGAATATTTGTTTTTCTTTTATATCTTTTTTAAAATATTTTAAAATTTTATAACTAGGTTCCATTATTTTTGCAAATTTAATAAATGTTTTGGTTTTCATAAAATTTTATTTGGTATTCTAATTTGAAATGCATCTATAACTATATACAAAGGGGATTTCCTCTTGTGTCCACATTTCATAATTCTAACTTTACCCTTTACAATTTAATTATTTATTAAATTTTAAAAAATTAACGGTTACTTTTACAAGTTTTTATAAAACTATTTACTTATCTCCTTTTTATTTTTTCACCTACTAATTATCAACAATTATTTTTCTCATATTTTCTCCATACATTTTACTTTATTTTTATTTTGTTTATTAACTTAATAACATTACAATATCATCAATTATTATTATAATTCAAAAAATGCGTACACACAGACGCGATAACGCCTGTGTTTACGCTAGTAAATTATAATTTCTTTACGAGATCACAGGCGTTATCATGTCTGTGTGTTTGTATTTTTTAATTTGCATTGAAATTTTAGTTACGATCAATAAGAAATATATAATTAATTTTTAAAATAGTTGTTAAATATAAAATTCGAAAAATAAAATATTTATACAAAAGAAGTTTTTAAAATAACTATTAAAGACAAAAGAGGTTTTTAGAATAAGGGTTAAAGCTAAACTATTTATAAAATTTAATTTTTAAAATAATTATTAAGGATCAAACTGAAATAATGAAATGTGGACACAAAAGAGAGTATATATTTATATATTGTTATAAATTTGATATCGTAGAAACAATTATTCTCTTAATAAATAAGATTTAATAATGTTACGTTTCGTTTACCGTAATTTTTTATTATTATATAAAAATTGATTAACTAATATTGAAATAAAGAAAAATGGGTATAAGTATGGGTACGAGAATATACTCCTTATCCGGTGAAGATGAGGATAAGACAAAAATTTTATACTAGTTAGATTTGAAAATGAAAATGAAGATAAATTTTTTCGATAAAAATAAATATAAGATAATCAAACTCATTCCCACCTCGTTACTATCTCTAATATTACTATTGTTTGTTACAATCAGACATTATTACCGTAATTAAAAAGTATAAAGTTATAAAGTTATTTGATATCCCGGTATGTAATGTCACTTAAATATAAATTTACTGCTGACTAACAATATTACATCACATCCCCCACACTTTTATAGCAACATCACGTTAATGCTACTTATTGTTTTACATCTTTGTGTTTTTATTATTAAATTTAATTGTACTTTTCATAATTTTTATTTAAACTATGAAAATTTTAGTTTTAAATTGTTTTTGTACCAGTTTTAAAATTATCGATCTGACCAAGATTAAGAAATTCAAGATAAGTGGTATATTCTAGAATTTTTCAATGATATTAAATACTCAGGATTCTCAATCATCATATTAAATCGAAAGTTGGTATACTTATCATGATTTTAAAAAATATTAATCAATCAAATGATTTTTGTAATATTACAAGTCAATGATTTGGAAAAAAATGTTATCTTTACCACAGTAATAACACGCAAAAATGTTGGTGATAAAATATTCATACCAATAACGAACTTGACTTCTTATTCTAGCATGTCTTTCATGTTTCAAAGGAGACATTCCTATATGTTTGTGCTTTGTCATGACAACACATTAATCTTATATTTATTTTAGTTTCTAATTACAAATAAATAAAATAAATGTTGCATTCCTATTTAAAAATATTTAATAAGAGATATACAAATTAATCTTATACCATTATGATTATTTGTTAATTATTGTATTATATTCTTTTGTTTTTTGTTTTTGAATCCAATTTTACATTTAATAAAATTGTATAAGTTCTATATGACAAGATTATAGTGACTTTCTGAACAATTAAATTGTGTATGGATGTTTATAAAAGCTACATACATAAATGTTAACAAAGTTGAAATTTTATGAAAAAACAATGATTATTACAGTTAGTATTCAAGATTATTACATTCACTTACAAATATGACAAAACAATGATTATTACAGTTAGTATTCAAGATTATTACATTCACTTACAAATATGGTAATATGGTCAAATTGATGTCTTTTATTTTAAATCATATTTATCATCATTGTTTAAAAATTAATATCTATTTTTAACTTTCTTTTACCAATTACTATAAAGAAAAAATCATTTACCTTAAAAATAATGTGCGTTGCAGGAGTCAAAATACTAGGTTGAACTTATATATTATTACATTTTTTTAAAGACAATAAATAAAAGTAAATTAAAATAAATCAATTTCTTAGGTTTAAATTATATTCATAGTCTATAGTCTTGGCACATGCGGGTCACCTATCTATAAATGTTTCTACGGTACTGGAAAAATTTATTTGTTTCCTTTTCTATTGAAAAAAATAATAATAATTAAAGTCTTGCAATTATAACAATTATTTATTTATCCAAATACTTTTCTGACACATGCATAAACTTAACATATATTCTAAATTAAATCCCAATATTTAAAAAACAATGTATATTATTATAAACAAATTTATCATAATATTTTTTATTATTCACTATTTTAATTAATTATTATTTTAAATAAATATCTCATAAAATTTATTATTTTTACATATAATAAAATACATTCTTATAAATATTTAATAAATTTTTATTTCAAAAAACATGTGCTTTACATAGTCTAAAATGCTAGTATTTATATATTTACAGTTCAAATCAAACACATTTATTCAATTTCTCTTAACATTTTCTATTTATAAAATACTATCACTATTAATAGTATTCATTAAACTCATTCTTCTTACAAATATTCTCGATCTTACACAAACAAACAAACACATTATTTGTACCACAAATTTTGAATTCAACCATAAAACATTAAAATTTTTAAAGAGATTATTTTTTCTTACCTTAAAGAATATGCCTACTATTGTTTTTCCCTACATGGCTCCATCACTTTCGATCTAGCTAAAGATGAAATTGATTAAGATATCCCATAGAAATCTTCACAAAGATTGATTTTATGACCTTAGATATTGAAAAAGACAAGGAATAAAGTCAAATTAAAAAAAAAAACCTTTTTAAAGATCCAAAAATTTATTCTGTTATGAAAAAAATGAATTCTATTTTTAATAAAAAAATTTCCTTTCTACTATAAAAGAATTTATTTCTAAGTTCTCACATTTCACAAATTAAGAATATAGAATGTTAGTTCTCATATTTCAAAATTATTCATTTCACATATACTAGCGTACACACAGGCGCTATCGCGCTTGTGTATACGCATTTTTTAAATTATGAATAATAGTATTTTAGTAGATGATAATAATGTAATGTTAAAAATGAAGTGAAATGTTAAAAATAAAGTGAAATGAATAGAAAAGTTAATTGTTGATGAATAAAAAAAATAAGATAAACAATTTTATAGAAAATAGGTAAAAATAACCATTAATTTTAAAAAATAGTAAATAATTATATTATAAAGGGTAGAATTGGTATTATGAAATGTGGACACAAAAGAGAGAATCCTATTATTGTGCGTACACACAGGCGCTATCGCGCCTGTGTATACGCATTTTTTAAATTATGAATAATAGTATCTTAGTAGATGATAATAATGTAATGTTAAAAATGAAGTGAAATGTTAAAAATAAAGTGAAATGAATAGAAAAGTTAATTGTTGATGAATAAAAAAAATAAGATAAACAATTTTATAGAAAATAGGTAAAAAGAACCATTAATTTTAAAAAATAATAAATAATCATATTATAAAGGATAGAATTGGTATTATGAAATGTGGACACAAAAGAGGGAATCCTCTTTGTTATTGTTATAGATAATAGCATAAGATTTTAACACCAGTTTAATTATTAAAAAAAAAACGAACTGCAATCATTTTTACAAACTATTATTAGTATGCAATTGAGTGTAAATGATAAATAAAATAACTAAGTAATTTACTATATATAATTTGATTTGTTTATTCAAGTGAAGTTAATCTTTTTAAAAGCACTTTTTTTACCCCTACAAACTTTATCATAATCAATCATTGCAAATAGTTCCGAAGATCCACTTTTTTTTTTCAAATAAAATAACTTTGTTTAAATAAAATATTAATTAATTGAAATAATGAGTCAAATACACCCTTGGTAAAAAAAAACACTTTGTTAACATTATTCTATTTTATTCGAGACATTTAAGTAGCATTAATTATATAATTAAGAAATAAAATACTACTTAGTTATTATGAAATTAAAATGTATGATTGTAAGTGTTTCTTTTTAATTTTTTAAAAAGATCAAACCAATGAGAAAGAAACGAATTTACGCACACCATTATTATCAAACATTAAATAAAGTTTGAATTTACCAGCACCGTTTATCATAAAAACATTAAATAGAAATTGGCAACACTTGGTAGTATCCCTGTACCCCTGTATTATCACTAAAGTCCCAAATATCACCTTAATCCCAACAACAACTAAGTAGGATGATGGAGCAAAATAATAATTGTCCATAAACTAAATAATATATCAAGTAATAACAAAATAAAATAAAGAAAAGATGAATCGATTCAATTCAATCGAACGTTAAGCATTCTTTCACTACTGTTTTCATGTTAGCATTCTTTCTTTCTTTCTTTATGATTCTAACTCCAAAGCAACTCATCATTTTGAATACTAAGTTCCATCACGGCGCAATCTTCTACCTTCTTTGCTCTCTCTTTGAACTAGAGAGGCAAAATGAAGTTCTCGGCGTGGCAGCAGAGCTACATCAACCGCCGGAGCAACAGCTTCAGAGCACCTTTGCCGTTGGAATCTTCCGGCGAAGCCTCCGGTAAGTCTCCGGTGACCACCTTTTCGTTCCTCCTCCACGCCGCCTGCTGCCTCATCAGCGTCGTCCTCGGTTTCCGCTTCTCCCGCCTCGTCTACCTGTTCTTCTTCTCAGTTACCTCAACAAACTTCTCTGCGTTCCGTGGCGGCGAAATCCCCGCTCCGCTCGTCGTGCGTTCCTCCCTTGCCACGAAACCGATGGCGAATCAGGCGAACCAGACCGCCGGCAGCCGCGTGCTGGTTGGGCGGCACGGGATCCAAGTACGGCCATGGCCGCATCCAAATCCCGAGGAGGTGATGAAGGCGTACCGCATAATCGAGAGAGTTCAAAGGGAGCAGAGGGCACTGTTCGGAGTGAAGAAAGCGAAAACGGTTATTGCAGTCACGCCGACCCACGTGCGCACCTTCCAGAAGCTTCACTTAAGCTGCGTGATGCACTCGCTAATGCTCGTGCCGTACGATGTCATTTGGATCGTGGTGGAGGCTGGACGAGTCACCAATGAGACTGCTTCCATCATCGCCAAGTCAGGACTCAGAACCATCCACGTCGGCTTCAATCACCGAATGCCGATTTCTTGGGATGAAAGACACAAATTGGAGGCTCGAATGCGCCTTCATGCTTTGAGGTCAACATTTCAGCTTTCCCTTTATTGAAAATTCTAATGCGTAAATTTTCAATTCGTCTGGTACTGTTTTCCCGCTAATTGGCGCATAAGAAATAATCGCTCAATTACTAGCAAATTGTAAGAGAAATTTGTCCATAATAGTTCTAGCTCAAGGAAAATCGTGAATTGTGTAGTGTGCAGAATACTAATGACTTCAAACCAAAAGAAGTTAGAAACAATTGTACTGGAGGTTTAAAGATTTAGTTTGTTGTTAAGTAAAACGTATGATTGATTTTTTGTGTGGTGGAATAGGATTGTGAGCAACGAGAGGCTGGATGGGATTGTGATGTTTGTAGATGATAGCAATATGCATAGCATGGAGTTGTTTGATGAGATTCAAAATGTGAAGTGGGTTGGTGCGTTTTCGATTGGAATTCTTGTTCATTCAGGTGGTGCGGAGGAGGCCTCAGCAATACCGGTGCAAGGTCCTGCTTGTAATGCGACCAATAATCTTGTTGGGTGGCATACCTTCAAACCATTGCGCTATGTTGGAAAAAGTGCAGTTTACATAGATGATCTGGCACCTGTGCTTCCCAGAAAGATTGAGTGGGCTGGGTTTGTGTTGAATTCTAGGTTGCTTTGGAGGGATCTTGATGATAGGCCAGAATGGATTAAGGATCTTCAAGTGTTGGATGAGATTGATGAGGATATAGAAAGTCCCCTGTCTCTGCTCAGAGACACCTCCGTGGTTGAACCACTTGGCAGTTGTGGACGCCATGTTTTGCTCTGGTGGCTGCGGGTTGAAGCTCGCACAGACAGCAAATTCCCTGCTCGGTGAGTCCTCTTCTCTTCATTACCTAGATTCAAGCAACTTACTTCATTAGTACAACCAAATAGTACTTAACTTTCTCTCCGGCCATGTAAGGACAAGGTCCAGTGAACTGGAGGCTAATGATAGCATGGATAAGGAGGTCAAAAGAAGGAAAATTAAGTGTTATAAAGATCATATTTGGTGGAATTATTAATGCATATTATGAATTAATTTTTATATTATGTCTTTATATAATATGATGTTGGGACATAAATGAATACATTGATTTTCTAAAAACTATATAAGTGTATTTTTCTTTAAAAAAATGAAGTAATAAAGTTCAGTATTAATTTTAGTTTTTATTTCCTGAGGAGTGGTAATATGTATCCGTTGATATCTTCTGGAATTTGGGGAGTTAAAATTGCCGTGTTTTCTGTACATATGAACATATCTTGAGCATTCGATGCAATTTGATGCAGATGGAAAATTGAGCCTCCTCTGGACATCACAGTCCCATCAAAACGTACTCCATGGCCAGATGATCCTCGTCAACTCCCAATCAATGAACATACGACTAAGCATTCTACAAAGAGCAGAACATCTAGATCCAGGCGCAGTCGAAATAAGAGAAGACATGGCGCCAAAGTGATAGGTGTGAAAGTCTCTACACATTCTAAACAAAACTGAGATGTTAATAAATACATTTTAGAAATTTTCTGCCCTGTGAATACGAAACTGTTGACAAGAACGTGGATTGAACAAGCGAAGAAGCTCATGTTCGTACAGGATAGGATACATATATTGTGGTTACTTATTGAAAGACAGTGTCAACTTTGTTCTGGAGCATCTGCTTCATCTCAGGAATTTGGTAATTTTTCTTCGATCTTTTCAATGCAATAGAAAATCTTCATAGGAATATATCCATACGCTCGTCTTTTCTTTCTTTTCATTACTTCTCGGCATAACAGAGCAACAAAGCTTGTACATGTCAATTAATGATTTTAGCACTTGTGAGACACCTTACTTCTTATAGTAAAAGTGTAAACTCATCTTTTCAATTTTTTGATTTTTATACTATTATTTTGACATCTAATAAATTTTTACAGATATTTTTATGTTCAATATTTTACTTTTTAGTCTCTTTTTTCTTTAAAATATAAAAATTAATTATTTTAATAATCAAAATATTTCTAAAAGTAGATTGTCAAGTAATGCATCTATCATCTCATAAAATCGAAAATCATTGTCCCATGAATGTCACTCATTCATGACATTTAATTTATTTGAAATATATTAACAATCGTATCTTCATTGAATTCCAATGTATTGTTAACTTACCATTTTCTAAAAATTAAATTTAAATACCTACGCTAAACTATACAATAAAAATATGTAAATACGTGAAAAATTATAAAAAATATTATTAACTTAATTATTATTTAAACGTCATAGTGAAATTTATACTGTTTTAATTTCATTTATCAGTGGCGAAGCAAGTATTTTATGCCATGTCAAATAGGGATGGCAACAAGGTGAGATGGGGACGGGCTTTGCAATCAAATATATATATTTCTATAAAAAAAATTCATTCCCATTTTAATATTTACATCCAAATGGGTATCAATTTTTTGTTTCATCTCTATTTCTACTGGATAACGGGTATATACTTATATCCATACCTATAGTCAATCTCTTACTCTTTCAATATTAATTAATTTTTATAAAATAATATAAAATTACGGTAAAAGAAATATAATATTATAAAATATTATTAAGTGAAGGGTTGTTTCTTCGATATCAAATATTTAGAAAGAAATTATAATTGTATACATTTTAAATTAGAATACCAAATAAAATTTCATGAGAACCAAAATATTTATTAAATTTGCAAACATTAATGAAACCTAGTTGTTAAAATTTAAAAATATTTTTTAAAAAAATATTAAAAAAAAGCAAATATTCAAATTAGAATATATTTTAAATGTTGGTTTATTTCAATTTTTTAAATTCTAATTATTCTCTTTCTTTACACTAATAAAAATTATAATACATGACTTGATCAAAATCATGCATGGAATAAAAATTAAACCAATAATAAAAATTTTTTAAATTAGATCTTGTATATTTTGAACTTCAATATATGTTGGATGGTGATAAAAAAAATTCATAGCAATTATATAATGTTTTATATTATAGTAAATAAAATATATTTATACAATTATAGTGACGAAATTACAATTTGATATTGAGTTAGAAAAAAAACTTATATAAAATATAACAAAATAGTATTTACACAATAAAAATAAATAACAAATAAAAATATTAAAAAATTATCAAATATGTATCTTAGAAACAATTTGAGATATGATTGAATGAAATATTACAAAGGAAAATAAATATATAATTAAGGGTGTGATAAGATGAAAAATACATTAGAGATCTAAAAAAAACTTTTTAAATATCAATGGTTTAGTAATAATGAAAATTCTTTTAGCAAAACAATAGAGTTTTTCAAATGAAACAAAAATTAATAATAGTAGACAAAAAAATAATCTTTTTTATATTACTTAGTAAAATGAAAAGATTTATGCTATCGAACACTTGAATTGAGAGTGTTAAACGTTTTTTATGTGAAAGAAAAATAAAAATATTAAAAAAATAGAAATATTCAGATGTGAGACATAAAAAATATTTAATTAACATACATTAATTGAACATAATTGAATAAAGGTTATGATGTGATGAAAAATATATTGGAGATACAAATGAATTTCATAAAAGACAAACAATTAGAAGAATTAAAAAATAAAAAGTGTGTAGTAATATATATATATATATATATATATATATATATATATATATAAAGTTACTAAATTGACTATGAAAGTTTAATAATTTAAGTGAGGACGGGAATATGGCGGGGACAAATACTATGGCGTGTATGGGGACATGCAGACGGGACACATATGTACTTTTTCATATCAATCCCCATACCTTATTTAAAAAGTCGAGAATTATCCATATTTGTATCTATACCCAATCAATACAAAAATTTTCTGTCTAAATAAGAATAAATTTGGATAATATTCATGAAGACAAATTTATTTACCATCTTTAATGACAAGTTGATATTCAAATAAATATTTAAAGAAAAATACGTCTTTTTTTAGTCAAGGTTTTTAGAAAATCATGATCACATATTTAAAGTGTCCTTTTTTGTCTTAATAACTTTCTATTCATAAATAATATGTGGCAAACTTTTTATTGTCTTTTCATGTTCAGTAATATTAACATGATTAATATGCTTAATTTTTAAAGGATTTCACTTGCTATCCAAGTTATTTCAGAGTGATGGTTTAGGTGACCTACTTAATTAGGAAGCGATTTTGTTTCATCAAGAATTTGTTTCAAAGAACTTATCTCCTTATGACAGATCTTCAACGTTCGAAATCCAATTGATTGGTCTTGTTCTTAGGAAGGCTCGAGACATTAGATGCAATTTGACGCTTATTGTAACGCTTCAATCATTATATAGAGATATTTGTATATTTGTGCGGGAAGATTTTTGTAGCGATAACTATAATATAATTTAATATACATAAGTACATATATAAACAACATAAAACATATATAGATATATGTTATCTAAATTATCTAAATGTACCTAATAATAAAAGCTCTACTTCATAATAAATCTAAGTATTTTCTAGAGTCAAACGTTTTAAAAGAAGATTTTTTACAACTTTTTCGAACAACTTTGACTAAATTAGTCATCTTGTATTTGTATCATAAACACATATAAAATAAAAAGTATGAAAATAAAAGAATTTTTGTAAGCGTCAAATATCAGTTTTAATAAATGTGACATACAATAACAAAAAGTAGATCATATGGTCCAAAATTATAAAATTTAATATTCACTTTATCAAATCTATTTATCCATATTCCACTTACGGTGATATTTCCAAAGAGCAAAAGTCACATGAAAAGTAATTGAGTATTTGAATATTTTTTATTAAAAAAAAGTTAAATATGCTTTTGGTTCTTCAACTTTTAGTGAAAATTAGGATTAGTTCTTTTTAAAAACCTCGATCCAATCTACTCTCTCAACTCTATAAATGCATGAATTTAGTACTTTTAACCAATTTTTTTAAGCTTATTTGACGTTTTAAACACATTTCATTATAGTATTTTTGTTTGTTTATATTGTTTAATACATGTTCGCTTCAATATTAGCTGAGAAACACGTTTGAAACGTAAAATAAAGTTAACAAAATTTAGTTTAAAAGACTAAATCCACTCATTTCTAAAGATAAGAGGCTACAGTGGTTCAAGGTTTCTAAAAGGAATTAATTCCAATTTTTACTAAAAATTGAAATGCCAAAAACATATTTAACCTTAAAAAAATTACTATGATTACAAGCACAGACGGAACTTAGTGATGACACGACTCCCCAATTTTTTATTTATTTTAAATGTTATATATATATATATATTTATATTTTTTAAATTATATTTATGTATTATTATATTATTTAAATTAAGTATGTTATGAAAAATTATAATAAAAAAATAAAATAAAAATTAACTTAATAAAGATTTTTGTAATGAAAGAAATTAGGATTTTGTTTCTGACTATAAGGTAAATCATCAAGAAAGTGTAAGAGAAACAAAAAGGATAAAGAGATAAATTGAAAGACGGATATTAAAAAACAAAGACATTAAAAAATACATTCTCACATTGTCTCTTATGCTGTGTTTGGATCCGCATGAGTATTGTTCATGCAGATGGAAAGTGACTTGAAAACGTGTTTGGATCTGTTTGTTTGCGTTGTCTTGAGAGTGTAGATTTGTAGGTGAATTGCAAATTTTGACACTCTCTAAAATGAAGAGAAGTGCATAGAAAGGCATCGTACTAAAATTATTTTATTGTCCCTCCCTCTTTATATATATATATATATATATAATTTCAATTTTAATTATTATAATAATTAGTATTATATGATAATAATAAAAATAATAATATTATTATTATTCAAATGAATATCTTTTGTAAATAAATTAATTCTATAAAATAAAATATATTCAAATAAATGTGGAGTTAAAATTAAACAGTCTATATTATAAATTATTTCAATATAATTGATAATAATAATAATAATTTTAAGTTATTAACTATAATATGAATAAATTATATTTTTGTAATTTTAAATAACATTTTTAATTTTATTTGAATATCATTTTTTCTATTTACATTGAAGGGTAAAATGGTAATCATACAATTTATTTTATTAAAAATTATAATTTATTAAATTTTATCAATCACATCCTACACAAACTTTCATAAATTTTCCACTCATATCCACTCAAATCATATCATCTCTCCTTTAATCCAAAATCTAAACAACCACATATTTACATACAAATCAACTCAAATAAACACAAATTCATTCTTTCAAATTCACACCCTAATCTAAACACAACATTTGAGAGAGATTGGATAACACATTCTCACATGATCTCTCTCAAATTAAGTTGTTCATAAATTAGTATGAATCTCGATCACGATTTTAAATTTTTTGTATGAAATTGATATAAACTCTAATTTTCTCCATATTAGTATAATCCTAAATTTTAAAATTTAGGAATTTTTGTGTTTATTTTATGATTATTTTATAATAGTTATATTTTTTTATTCTATTATAATGTGTGATTATTTTAAATAAAAAAATTTATTAAAAATGTAAAAAATCCTATTTGAGACTGTAAATTTTTGTCTAAATTCCGCCGTGATTATAACCTTGACCTTACGATATGGGAAGTGATTAAGCACTTCAAACATTGGTCATAATTATAAGTTTGACCTGTGAATGTCTCTGGACACAAGTTATTGAAATGAGCGAAGTCCACACACGTCTCCCGTTTCTTGATAAACTGTTTAATCATTCGTACATTGGCGAAACATTCTTGATACGATATTTTTCATACATGTTTCGTGTTTATTAATTTTTTGGTCTCTCTAATTGATTTTTTTTTTATCTTTCTTTCTCTTATTTTCTTCTATTTTGCATCACTAGTTTTGTACGGGGATCCACTATTAACGTATGATATATGATTATGAACTTAAGTTTATTCCAAGCACGTCAAAAGTTCTCCCGGAAACACATCCCAATTTTCTTTTAGGAGATAAAAAAATATTTGCTTCAAATAAATATATTCGTTGATTCCTATCTTAATGCTCTTCTACTTCCCTTGTCAACTTCATTTACTTTGCCAACATGTTCATGTCTCCGCTCTTCATACACTCTTTTTTAATTTTTACAAGACCAATCTTATAACTCCAAGTGTCCCAAAACATAGAATTAACAAAACTTTCCTTGTCGACAGAACTTCATGAAGTACCACCCCTACCAAGTTATCATCCAAGATCATTATAGTTGGAGTAAGCTTTCATAAACAAGGTCATGACCAACCGCACATATCATTTTTTTTCCGAAAAAACTAGTGCAACCTCCCCTAATATACTATAAACATGTGTTTTAATCATATGCCAGAACTTCAGAATATTGTAGAAAATGACTTTAGACCCCAAATTCAACGAACTACATGACCATTTTAATGCAACTGAAATTAGAAAAGAAATAATATGTACAAAAAGACTTATGGTAAAAAAAATTAAGTAACTACATAACCATTTTTGACAATATTGACGTGACAACACTTCATTCGATAAAAGAAAGGTTTGGAGTGGCTTGAAAATGAAAAAGAAAGATTTGGTATAGCTTGAAAAGAAATTTTTATAAAAAAAAAAAATTGTCAAAATATCATATTTCATATATTTATTGGCATTTACAAGTCTTATAAAATTCTTACCAAACATCATGTTCTAGGTTGAGATGTTAATCGGGTCCTTTTGATAACTTATTCATCTTTATACACCCTGACGACCAAACTCTAGCTGACCTATGCGTATGCATGCAGTGGACCGACCTCAAGCTAACCTATGTGTATGCACGCAGTGGACCGACCTCAAGCCGACCTATGTGTATGCACGCAGTGGGCCGACCTCAAAATGACCTATGTGTATGGACGTATTGGGCCAGACTCAGAGCAGACCAAGGTACGTGGACGTATTGGGTTTATATTGGAGCCGACCTCATTGGAAGGTCGTGTTATGCCCAGCTTGGAGCCGACCTACGTACTCCGATGCACTAGGTCCGACCTGGACCCGACCTATCCGAAAGGCCCAATTCACTTAAACCGTAGCCCCTTTCTCCTCAGGATAACAACAAAAGAGTCACATAACCACATCCACACAAAGGTTGGGGTAACCCCCGCACACGTCAACTACCTCCCGCGATTCTAGGAGGACTGAAGTAAGGATGAGTTGGAGACCTCTCTATAAAGCTAAACAACTCCTCTCCTCCAAGAGGAAGAGCACAGAAAAGACAAGTCTAGTGAGGAAAAAGCATTCTTTAGTAAAAACATCTGGCGGAGAGGACGAACTGTGACTGTTGTGCACCTTAGATTCTCCTCTGCGTGAACAAGTCCTTTTTTCTAACTCAGTTTAAATGATAAATGGTAATAAACTGTGACGGTTACTTAGCACTTTGATATTTTTTTGATTTTTTTTAAAAATTTTAATTTTTAATTTTTTTTAATGTTTGAAAAGATGTTTACGTGTCAACCCAACTGCGTCACGTGTCAGAATCAATGTTTTATATCCAATTTATTTATTATATTTGATATTTTTGTTTAATTTCGTCCCATCTTTTAAAATGTAATTACAATTTTGTCACTCTCCAAATTAAGATCAAATTTAATTTTTATATAAATGTTATAATGATATTTTTATTGAAATTGAATTTTCTATTAAATATTTTTAGTTTAAGATTATAATTAGTTTAAAACTTTAGATCAATAATATTAATTTTCATCTTAAAATTTTCTTTCTAATTTTAAATCAAACATCTACTAGAGTGTGATTTAGAAATGGTAGTTATATTTCATTTTAGCTGTGCATATTTTAACATAGCCAATATATTTTAGCTCCATAGCACATGACATGAAGATTCAAACGAATCTAGAATCTATCTTCCTCGGGACTTGTTTGTTGGCGGCACACTCCATGGATGCCCTGGCCACAATTTTGCATTTTCATGGATACCATCAACGATTCCTTATTCTTCATATTATATGAGATACTTTAGTTTCTCTTAAAATATTTATTATTTAAGAAAACTCATAATTGATCCTCATTCACAATTATGTTCTAACTTCTCAATGAGGGAAATTAATAATTTCTAAAAAAGGGTGCATTAAGAGAGTAATTTCTAAAAAGTTTACTTCAATATTAAAGAAAATGATAAAAAATGCTATAGTTGATTAACTGGAGAGGATTTCCACTGGATTGAGAAGTTAGTTATGGATAATTGAATGAATGGGATGCAGGTGAAGAGGTACATGGACCAATCTCTAATAACCACATATTAATAAAATATTATTGGTATGTTATGAAGATAAGGGATATTATAATTTCCAAAGTCGGGGGAGCCATGCCATTGAATGAGTTCCCAAGTTGTTTCAAGTTGGGCATATCTCTGATTCTTCTGATACTCACCCATACCTTACAACCCTCTCAGTTCCCACTGTCACATGCAAATGCAATCACACTCCAACACTCATCATCCCTTTGCAACTTGTGGATACCACATCATGTCAATCCTGCCCATCACGCACCAATCACCACTTTTTCTCACTACTTATCTGCATATCACAATTCAAACCAACAATTTTCATCTTCCTATTCCCCACTCTATCTATAATAAACAAAACATCTCTTATTCTTTCCGTGTTATTTACTCAAGATATATACATTTTGAACTTATGTAATATTGTATGAGTCACTAGTCATTCGATAAATACGTGAACAATAGATTCAACTATTGCAAAACACGCACTAAGAAAGTATTATCTTCGAGCGGAAGAACACCTACAAATAAAAACTGAAAAATATAAACAAAAACACACAAAAAACACAAAAAACACAAAAAACTTAACATGATTTGACACTTCAAAATCTATATCCAAAAATACTTAATAAATAGTGATAAAGTAAAATTGTATATTTTTCACCCGAACTCCTTATACACCCAATAAATTTATTGAGTTGTGAAAACAATTCCAAAAACAACTATTTATTTTTATAATATTTTTTTACTGGTCTCCTTTTTATATTACTTTATATGTGTGATTTTGGTGAATACTCACATCAACAAACAAGTTTTGTATAATATATTATAACATGTTTAATACTATATTAAAATTAAACTTTAAATTTAATTTAATTTTATAAAATCAATTTATAAAATAATTTTTTTATCTCATCACATATTATAATTTGATCTTCTATCAATTTAAGATCTTTAATGTCCCAACCAACCCGGCCTATAGGAATTGATTCCCTTCGTTGCTAAGGCTACATATTTTATCACACATATCATTATGAGCAATATTGTGTCTTCTTAAAATTAATTGCATTCACTAACAAATTGTCATATTACTCTATATAAAGTAAATGTTAAATAATTTTGAAGGTATAAAATACATTTGTTTTTCAAATTAATAAGCATGGGAGAATTTAAAATTGTTCCTTGGATGTCCTTTTAAGGTGTAATATTTATTATTTGATTGAATAGTTATTATTTATATTGATTTGGTAAAGTAAAAGTAGTAAAGCTGAAACAGGCACTGAAAGGCTAAGAAAGGTTTGAGGTAGATTAACTCGAAAGTAAACGGAATCCTTCTTTTGGAAGAAAACTGGAAGCCCCTGTATGCATGGCAATGTCTGTTTTCAACAACGCAAAAACATAGCCATTGCCACCATCTTCCTCACTCTAAACAATGCAAAAATTTAAATTCTTTACTCACATAAGAAGAAACAATTTTTCTTCATTCAAAATATCATTATATATTAACACACAGTGTTAATTTAAAGAATTAAAGTAACATTTTCCCTTAGGCCTTTTAATGGAGTTTCTGAAAATAAAAATGCTATTTTAATATAAATCACACCTACACACACACAAACACACACACACACACACACATATATATATATATATATATATATATATATATATATATATATAAATTAAAATTAAAGAAAGTTGTTCATTTAAAAAAATTACTTACATAAGCAATTTTCTTTCCATTTACAGATATTTTTTTTTATAAACAACTTTTATTCAAGATGTTACATGTTTCATTAAAGAAAACATTTTTTTTTTCATACTAAAAACATACTCTAACATAACTGAGTTTCCATATTTCACGTTTGTTGAAAACTACTTCATTCATATAAAAGGATTGATCAAATCAAATAATATTTTAGTAATACTTTCAAATGCTTATTAATAGATATTTAATTAAATTAAAAAATATATACATTATTTTATGAACGTAAAAGCAGTCAATTTTTACTTTAGTAAAAAGTTAATTTAGTCCAAGTTATATATATTTCCTTTAATCAATAACTTAAGTATTTTATGTACTATTTCAAGAAGAATTCTAATTTTTTGTACTAATTATCCCTTATAGAAATACACAATCATTTCAGTAATATTTTCTTATTTTACTTTATAGAAATATTAAGAGATAAAAATAACAGTTTATCACGTTTCTGAAGTAAATATTTTGAAAATTAAAGTTTAATTTACTCTAAAATTAAAAAAAACAATTATCTATCTATCTATTATTAACGAATTTAGTAAGACGCCAATAATGAAGGGAATAGAAGAGATTCAATTCTATAATCTTAGATTTCAATTATTCATTCTGAGAGGCCACGTGATTTGGCAGTTCCCTAACTCGATTGCTTATAGTACTATTCTTCAATCCTCTTCAAATATTAAACAATTTTTCTCCTTCTATATAAACTCACCACTCCCTCTTCTTCATCAACAACCATTCAACCTTCTTTTCTCCTCTTCCTCACACCAACCATGTCTTCAATGGCCATAGTACCCACCTTGCTCTTCCTTTTCTTCACTTTCTCACATGTTACGGCCATGTCCGTCGTCAATTACTCCGAAAACGAGGTGATGGACATGTACGAGAAGTGGTTGGTGAAGCACCGAAAGGTGTACAATGGGTTGGGAGAGAAGGATAAGAGGTTTGAAGTGTTCAAGGAGAACTTGGGATTCATACAAGAGCACAACGCTCAGAACAACACATACACTCTTGGGTTGAACAAGTTTGCTGATATCACCAACGAGGAATACCGTGCCATGTATTTGGGCACCAGAACTGATGCCAAACGCAGGGTCATGAAAACCCAGAGGACCGGTCACCGGTATGCTTACAACTCCGGTGACAAGTTGCCGGTGTTCGTCGATTGGAGGTTGAAAGGTGCAGTTGCTCCGATCAAAGATCAGGGAAGTTGTGGTAAGTTTTTTTTTTTTTTTTTTATTTTTTTCCCT
>Ga0214543_1003331_pt1 | contig 31234 bp, 11 predicted proteins | sample CNSS2metaG_FD_160094 | JGI IMG/M metagenome (GOLD analysis project Ga0214543, IMG submission 160094) | Root nodule microbial communities from cowpea collected in UCLA plant growth center, Los Angeles, California, USA - CNSS2 | ecosystem: Host-associated > Plants > Roots > Nodule | place: USA... | reverse complement strand
GACGAAATTGGATCATTTTAAAAAATTTGGGTACTAAATTGAACCAAAAATTTAAATTGGGGTACTAAATTGAAAACAACTATTACACTGCCACGTGTCATGCTTGTAAGTTGCCACGTGGCACGATAATAAACTGACACGTGGCAGTTTTTAAAACTTTTTGAAAAAAAAATTAATTTTTTGAAAAAAAATTAAAAAAAAATAAAAATTTCATGGCTTGACACGTGTCCTGTACGGACACGGTGTTAACTCCAACTTAACGGAGAGGACCAAATTGAACCTCTTTAGAAAATTGGGGTACCAAATTGAACATTCCTAAAGTTTGGGTACCACATCGAACTTTCCGAAAAAGTTTGGGTACCAAATGTGTATTTATACCTTTTATTAATAAATAAATAAACTTTACTTTTAAGTTTGTTTTACAAAGTTATTTTATTGTCCTATTGTATAATGCAACATTATATGTATGGACCACTGTCATGACAACATTTTTATGTTGGGTTTGGATTAGGTGACTTAAAAAGGTAATTCATTTATTTGAAGAATTTAAAATTCTTTAACTAAAATGACTTGTTTAGATAAAGTAATTGGAAAGAAATTCAAATTTAAGAAATTTTGGAAGGTATTTCAAATAAATATAATAGAAGAATGTAAAATACCCTAACAAAATATAAGAAATTTGAAATTCCACTCTTTCTCACTCTAGTATCACTCCACTCACAAAGGTCGAGCTGAGTTGGTCAGGATGAAGGTCAAGTCGAGTCACCCCAAGTCAATAGTCAAGTTAAGTCGGGCTCCGCTGAAGGTCGAGCAAAGTTGATCCGAATCAATGGTCGAGGCAAGTCGACCCGGCCAAAGGTCGAGTCGAGTTAGGTTGTGTCGAACTTTGAGACGAGTTGACTTATATTAAAGGTTGAACCGAGTCTGTCTAGGATGAAGGTTGAAATCAACCGATCATAGTAAAGGTCAAGACGAGTTGACCCGGACTAAAGGTTGGGCCTAGCCAACCTAGGTTGAATCTTCAGGATTCGATCCAAATCGAAAGTTGAGACAAATAGTACTGAATCGAAGTTAAATTTTGTTGATACTAAGTTAAATTTTTAAAACAAAAAAAAGTTAAAAAAATAATATTATTTTTAAATTTTCTTATTAAATAAATATTTGTGTTAGTGTTAACTACCAAATGAAAAATAAAATAATTATAAAAACTAAATAAGGTTAAGGTAGTTATAGTGGAAATTTAACTTTATTTATTAAGTTTATATTTATTTAAGTCACTAAAAAAAATTATTAAATAGTGACCAATTTTATGACTAAAAATATGTTTAGAGACTAATTTAGTAATGAATTTCTTAATTATAAACTAATTTAGAAATCAATTATTTTGGTAGCCAAAAATTTAGTAGTTAATGTTAGTGACCAATTTATAATAAACACTATTTTAGTTACCAATTTATAGACCAATTCTAATTTTTTGAAACTATTTTAGCTACCAATAATTGTTAGTAGATAAATTGGAATCTAGATTTATCACGACTAATTATTGTTGGTCACTAAAATTTGTCATTAATTAAAGATTTTCTTGTAGTGAGTTAGCATGGACTTAGATAATGCTAGACATATTTATTTTAATGTTTATTTTATTTAAGTTAGTTGGATAAAGTTGAAGTTGAGTTATATATTTTTCATGTGAAGGACAAGTTTAAAAATGACAAATTTCCTTGTCTATAATTTTTTTCTCTCACTTTCTACATAAATATAATCATTCTTCCTTTACAAATTTCCATCAACTTATCTTTCATTCACATTTATCTCATTCACCCATATTCATCTCATTTCGTCACACTCATTATTTTTATCCACACACATCTATTTCATTTAAATTTTTTACTCATCATCTTCATCCACAATTTTCTTCTCATCTCCTTCATTTATACTTATCTCTTTCATCCACTTACACTTATGTTCTTAATCCATTATAATAATTTATTTATCTTTTTCGTTTATGTTATTTGAACATGGAAATAGTGTATCAATACTTTTAAGAGGATGCTAACTAGTGACAGAACACTGATTAAGGTATAATTAATGATTTTTTCTTTCAGCATTTTTACATTGATAATTAGAATAATTAATTTCATTAATTTAAATAATATGAATTCATATAAAAAAATTATAAAAACAAAAATTCCTTTGAAAATTTTAAGTAATATCTTCTAACTCAATGAAATTTCAAATTTATATTTTGTTTTTGTTGTTTCTCTATTATTTCAATATTTATAAATATCAGTCATATCCGAATGTATTTTTACTTTTATCATAAAAATAATTGTACACTATTTCTCCCTTTCCATATTTTTTTTCAAATGATGTATTCCATTAGATAAGCAAGCCTAAACTTTATCAAGTCAGATAATTTTTAAAACATGTATATGTTTATTTTCACTCAATTTTTATATTTTAATATCCAACTCTAAATATTAAATATTTAATTATGCGTTGGAATATGTCATTTTTTTGTCATGAATAATTGATTATAAATATGAAAAGGATAACGTATAATTTTATTTAAAAAATAAGGATGAGGATGAAGATACTCAAACTCACAACAACCCTCCCTCGTTTCATTACTACTAAGTCTGATAAGAATAAATTGTGTTTTTGTTGATGTTTTTCTCTCTTAAGAATTTGACTGAATAAAATCTCTTCATTTAATTAAGTTTTCTTCTCTATAAAACTTTGAATAAAAAATCTTATATATATAATATCACCTGAAACAAAATAAATAACTGTGGGCTGATTACAGAGTTAGAAGAGAAATAGATAATAATTTATATGATTAAGAATATAGGTACAGGCAACTGGAGCGATAAACTGCAGACATTTATTAGGGCTATAAATTCATAAACATGATGAGAGGAAGCACCCCAGTTATTTTATGTGAGTGTGAGATAATATAAACTATGAATTAGTAGTAATTCTTAGTGGAGGAGTCAAAACCACCGGAGATGATGGATCCGTTGCCGTTGCCCTGAACATAGCCAGTGTTGTTGATGAGACCGGTCATGTTCTGTGTGCCACTGTTGTTGAATTGGGAAGGCGATGAGCTGTGAGATGGTGGGGCGCTGTTGTTGCGAGGAGCACGATACCTGTTGTTGTTGCGGTTGCGTCGGGGTTGTGGTGCTGCTTCATCCTCCCCCATCTCATTCAAGAACCGCATCATCCGCACCAGTGAATCTGCCATGCTTTCTCTCTCTACCCTTCACTCAGATACTGAAAACATGGATGGAGTGCACTTTTATAAATGAGATGCTTCTCTTCGGGTGCTGTTTGCTTCAACAATAAGCTAATATTCTTTTCTTTTTTTTCTTTCTTTTAATATATTATAACATTATCTTCAATGAATAAAATATGCTCCGTAGAAGTATTTTCAAAGCATGTGGAATAGCACTTCTCCTGCAGAACATATTCTCACTGAGTGTTGCAATAAAAATTAATCTCATGATTGATTAGAATGTGTTTGTGAAAATGTTTATGAATTTTAACTTGAGGATTAGTCTCGTGATTGATTCAAAGATAGATGTTTGCGAAAATAATTTAGCAATTTTAACTTTTCTAATTACGGTGGTTAAATTATTTTTTATGAATAGTAAGTTTATGAAGTTTTATTTTATGTTCGACTTTAAGGTGTTAAAGCTAACTAATATGTCAAAATTGACACCGATTTAGCAATACGATATGTCTCTACATAATTTCTTGAAGTATTTTTCATATAATCAGTTTTTTTTTTTCAAATTTTACTTTTAGTAATTTTTATGTTAAAAGCAAAATATTTTCGAATTAGATCATGAATTAGAAATGTTTTCTATTGCTATTTGATCGGACGATCCACATCTATGCAATGAAAGTGATGGTATCTTTTTCTATGTATTTCAATTCTTCTATGTTTATGTTATATATATATAAAGTATGTAACATTAATTTTTCAATGTTGTGTTGTGTCTGTAGTATGTCTCTAATTTACTAGATTTTTATGAATTGGTGTAGTTATGATTGCTATTGGTCTTGCGTGAATATGATGACGAACGCTTTTTAATAAAACGACCTAATAAAGATGTTCCTTAGAAAAGAAAGAGAATATGTTTTGATGGAAATGACAAGTTGGGACAAATGACTAATTGTACCCTCAATTATTTCAATTCAACAAAGAATCTTATCGACTAATAAAACTTCTAAGTATACTCATGCCTTAAACATAAAAAAAAAAAATACTAAACATATAACCGATTTTTTCCCCAACCGTTCTTGATAAATTACAAAAAAATGCAAATGAAAGTATCATTTATTTCATATTTGAAAAAGCATATCAATAAGTTGAAAGGGGAGATAAAAGATTTCACATCAATGAATTATTAGTAAACTTTAAAAAAATTATAATTACTCTTCAAATCGATTACTAATTAATTAAAGATTAATTTAGAAATAAATTTCTTTGGATAGTAAAAACATTTGTAGATAATGATTAGGGACCAATTTTCTTTGATAGCTAAAATTTAGCTATCAAAAGAAATTGGTCACTAAATCAATGTTTTTATTACCAAAGGAATTTAATTTATTTCTAAATTAGTGTCTAATTAATTAGTGATTGATTTAGCGATTAACTATATTTTTTATTCATAATAGTGACTATTTTAGAAATCAATAATCTTTTATTTTTTAATTTGGTATTTAAATTGATCATTATAGTAACTAATTTTTTTTTTCATTAAAATTGGTTAAAAATAATTACAATAGCATAATTGTTTCAAAATTGCATAGGTTAAGTTTAAGGATATAAAAAATATTCGTACCCGAAGGTATTTGCGGATAAAACCTACAACAAGTAGAAAATGAATATTGTAAATAAATATCGCCTAACTGAAGCATTTTTTTTTAAGTTTGGATGCAATTGACACCTTTCTAGAAGTAAGTAGCATATTAGTACACCTTTTACAAGTGGATATCATCCGAGTAATTAAACCTAATAGTTTTTACTAGTCTTTGTTAATAATTATCATTATATAGCATTTAATCGAATCAAATGCCAATGTAATTGTGTGTTGCATTACAAAATTTGTTTTTTTCTAATTTGGTATCATAGCACAATTATTCTTGGCAAATCTCTTGTTTAAAGCTCATGGCTATCTTACAAGCATTCCAAGCTCAAGTGAGCAATATTCCTTATTTTATTTACAAACTAAAAGTTTACTCACATAGTATAATGCAACACTCATATAAGTGTCTTATTTCAAGTTTTAAAAGATTGCACTTTTAAATGTTTTATTAATAGCATCAATTTTTGTGATGCGCTTGTCAGTTTGGAAAATCACCTTTCAAATATTCTCATTCTCATATAAATAATGTTTTAGATTTCGTTCACATTGATATACTACGAGGACATGCATTTAACACTTTCTGGATAACGCTTTTATATTTTCTTTTTATGACTTTAGTCATCTTCCTTGAATTTATCATTTTAAAGTTAAAAGTGATGTTTCTCAAGCTTTTAATCATTTCAAAAATCTTATTGTAAATCAGTTTGGAACTAAATAAAACAAATTTATTTAAACCGTGAAGTTGAGTACTTGTTTTTCTAAAAAATAGTTCAAAGATCTGAAATTATCTTTAGACACCCAAGTCCATACACCTCAATATCCAAAATGGTATATCAAAAAGGAAACATTAGCATAGTGTAAAAATAGGTTAACCCTTTTAGCTCAGGCTAAATGGCCATTAAAATATTGGTGGCAAGCCTCTGAAAGTGTTATCTAATTAATAGGTTAGCTCTTCCTGTTCTTTATGGTATTTCATCAATGCATAAAGTTTTTAATAGGAAAAAATTAGTAGGAAAAATTAATGGTAATTAATAGGAAAAAATTATAGATTATAGGAGCGCTTCAATATCTCATACTTGGTGTGGTAGACACACCCATTTGTTTGAGGGGAAAAGTTAATGATGTTACAACGTGATTGTTTGAAACTGTAATCGTTAAGTTGAAGTATTCTGAGATTAGGTACAAACTTGTTTTGATGTTTTTGTTTGTCTTTATTAGTGATTCTTATTTTGTAGCATTTAGTTTGTCATGTAGCTCTTTTAAGATGAGTAATTTGTATAAAGTTCTATTTAATTGAATCAAATGTCTACAATACAAAGTTTTTGTTTTCTTATTGTCCAATTTTTTTTATACTTTTTAATTTATCCTTGCATTTGATTTTTTTTGCCATCCTCCTAATTTACATGTCTCCACATGGGAAATTAAAACCACATAATTAAGTTTTAAATTCTTTATAAATTTACATATTTTCAATTATTACAAATTGTGCTTCTCTTTAATATTCAAAATTCTTCTAATATAGTTGAGTCATTACCATTAACTAGAATACGTAATTGTTTGATTTATGTAATCTTAATTATCTTTACTAAACAACATTATTTTTGTGTCTCCACATGATTATTATTTTTATTTTTGTTTTGATAGTTAATTTAAAGAAATAACATGATATCATCTATATCTATATATATAAGAGGGATTTGTTTTATCCATATTTTGTATCCATAATTATATTTTAATTTTGTCCATTAAATAATTTTTTTTAAATTGAAACGAATAATTTAATTCTACTGATTAAATGATCGTTTCTTTAAATTTTTACTGTTTTTTTTTTCTATTTGTCGACTTTTTCAAATTTAACAAATTTTTAATTAAAATTTACTTACCAAATAAATAAAAACTATTTACTTATGTATAAATGATTATTCATTTTAGTGTCCACATATATTTTTCAATTTTATCTTTTAAATAATTTTTTTTTAAAATTAAAAAAATATTTTACCAATTTTATTGTTTAAGAGGTCTCTTTTAAAATTTTAACTATATTTTTTTTATTTAAATGTTTGTTAAATTTAATCATTTTTTAGTTAAAAAATTATTTACAAAATAAATAAAAACTATTTACAATAAAATTATAAAAAAATTTATATTTAATTTTATAATTACAATGTTGGTAATAAAAATAATTTTATTATCTTTTATTATCATAAAAAAATCTACACAACATGCATGTGTTTTTCCTAGTTTTTTATAATTATGATTTAATTTTTTTTTACTTTTGTCTAAATTCGTAATATTGTGTTTGAAATTGCAAATTGACAACAAAATCAACGGGCATGGACATATAAATTTTCATTAAGAAAAAGTATGTATCCTTTGATATTCCATTAAATGAATAAAATATTAATTAAAATAAAATTTTTATTGTAATATATGTTCTAAAAAGCAAAATTAAATATTGTCTTTAGTGTGTCAGCATGTCTCGTTTTCACCAATTTTATTCGGTAAAGGAAAGTGATATATAATTATTTTATAATTATAATTCTTTTAATTAAGAAAAAAATGCGGACGTCTTCTCTGTACTTATAGTTATTGACGTGCAATTTTACTGTTAAGATATAATTTTCCAAGTTTAAACAACTGGTTAATTAGAGTTTGCCAAGCTTATTCAATATTTATTTCTCTATCTAATTTTAGAATATTTAGGTTCCAAAATTCTCTTGTATAACGAAAGTTATTTTGGCATTACTTTGAAATCATTTAGCTATTTTCACATGTTTAATGCAACGTCAGATGTATGAACCACCGTCATCAAAATAGTTTAAGGTACAATAATATTTTTAAGGTTTATAAGGTAACACTTGAGAGCGATTACATTTATTTATTACATAGCATGTAGAGCTAGCTAGGGCTCCACTTTTATTATTGGCAATACATGATAGCATAGTAGATGATATTGCAATCAGATACGGCTTACTCACCTGTTGCCTCTGGTGCCTTGTTATTATTGGTTATGAAGGTCACGGCACCATCATAAAAGCTCCCAATGCCATTACCCGTGTTATTACCAGAGTTAGTTATTTGGCGAGAATCTGATTTGGTACGCTTCTGAACGGCTGCATCGGAGGCTTTTTTGGCCTTTCCGTCGGAGGAACTCTGGTTCTCAGGCTTGTTAACCTTCACCGGTGTTTCTTTAACCACCGGAGGATCGATGAGGATATTTTTCACAGGGGGTGCATCTGAGTGACTTTTGGTCTTTTGCTGTGTGGCCTTTGGCTTTTTTTCATCATCATTCGCTTCGTTCTTAACCTTTAAAACCCTATTCATCACACTATTACCTTCTTGTTTTGGCATATTGTTCACTGCCTTAACCTTACCGATGACTGGGTCAGCAATATATAGATCCAATAAAGTGAATTTGGTGTTTTTCTAGATATTGGTACGTGGAATTATAATTAAATCAATCTCACTATCAGTTTCTAAAGTCAAATTTGCATAGGTTGCATCATCATTATGAATGCACAAAAAATTATCTACCGATAAAATTAGTAACGGATAAAAAATGGATATTCTTTGTAACAGGTACGGTATTTTTAAAATGTGAGTTAAAATAAAAAATTGTTAAAAAATTTTAATAAAAAAGTTTCAAAATAAATATATATTAAAATAAAATATTTATAAGGTACTAAAATTTAAATTAATTAATGTTATTTTATTTTAATTTTTATTTATAGTGAATGTTAATTTAATTTATTTATTTTATTTTTATATTAATTATTTATTTTATTATAATATAATAAAATATCTATAATCTATTCCAATACATAAAAAACCCAAAAGATTGTACGTTTTCTTTCTCATTTTACCTTTTAAACATGGATTTGTGTTGTAATAATTACGATTATATGTAATGTACATATGCTACTTTCTTTAATATTTAGTTTATATATATATATATATATATATATATATATATAAACGAATAAATTAAAATATTTCATAATTTATGAAACAAAGTATAATATTACAAATAATAAAAAATAATTAAACTGAACGTGTTCGAGAATATATTCATTATCTAGTGTTCCACCATTGAATAATTCGTCCTAACCCACTTAACCCCATGCAACCAATGACAACAAAGTGTAATTATTTTCTCTAATAAAAATATGTGATTCTTTCAGCACCTTCAATGTTGAGGGGTATGATGTCTTTTTATTCTGATTGATAAAAGCTAAATACATATTTTTAAAATTACGTAGCAGATAGTTTAAAATTTAATTATATTGTGTATTTATAATAAACAAAGAAGTGTATAATAAAGGTTGTGTGTGTGATACTAATTTTAATACAAATATTTATTTAATAAAAAAATTTAAAAATAATTTAAAAATAATTTTATACTTTTTAATTTTTTTTAAATTGATATTTTATGTTTTAACTTATAATCTGGCCAACAAATATATGCGTGTAAGTGTGGGTGTGCGTACGAATGTGCTTGTGTCATATTTATAATATAATTTGGCTGACAAGTTAAACAGAGATTTTGTTGTAGTGGGATATCCAGAAGTTAAATATTATATTAAATTTACTAATTAAATATTTGTATCTACTATTCATTGATATCTATTAAAAATATTTATTTTATATTTAATACGATTTTAACAAAAATGTAAAAAGAAAAAAAAATACCATAATTATATTATACCTGTGGTTGACGTGCCCACAGTTGATATTTGTTAGTGCTGTGGAATGGGTTTGTTCACGTAATGATATCAAAGTTCTGTGACGTCTTTGGTTATTCGTTTTGTTGAGTCTTTGGTTATTCGTTTTGTAGAAGATATGAATGAATCTTGAATGTTTATGGCTTGTATTATACACTCACTTGTCCAGAAATTAATGCAAAGTTTATCCATATTTGGATTAAAAATAAATATTATTTCATTGGTACTTCCAAAATTTTCAAATTGAGTATGAAATATCATGTCCGTGTTGGGACTGGTAGTTTAATTAACCTTTTGCACAAACTATTTCATTTAACTAATTATAAGGGCCTTGTTAGAAACCCGTTCTTCAACTGAGTCGCTGGTGATGTGGCTGGATCAACAACAGAGTAAATTAGTGGTTTATGTGTTGTTTGGTTTCGGAGGAACAGTATTGTCTGAGCAAACGAAGGAGCTGGCTTTTTTGTTAGCATAATTTTACTTCTGAGTGAAATCGGTCATTACCCTCACGACTTTTCAATCTCAAATATAAAAGAAACCGGTTTTCATTATGACAACATTGTTTTTTAAAAAAAAAAGTGAAATCGGTTTGGAGAGGACGACTTCATCTTTAATGTCGTCCTCTCCCACAACAACTTGACTCTATTTTAAAGAAAAATTAAAAATTCAAAGGACCCTTTTATACAAATTCGAATTACAATGGACCATCAATTAAAAAAAGCCACTAAAATATAATTAAGGACAATATATCCAAAATACCTAAAGATTTGCACCAATCATAGTAAAAGGAAGAAGGTACTAATGTTGACCATTTGATATTACTTCCTCTCAAGAAGGTGGGTAGTGTCTTATATCGATCTTTACATACGCTTGTGTCCAACCTACATTCTAGTTATGCGTCTTTTGACCTCTTCATCTTAGTTACCCAGTTTCAGCTATGCTTCCCGCTCTTTTCTTACTCACACCAAATTTACTAAAACTTGTCACTCTTTTTTTTATTCTTTTTAATACAGATTATTTTACTTTTTATTTCTTATTTTTTTTCGAGTTACAGCTGAATTTAAAAGAAAATATCAATGTCGTGACCTCTCTATATTATGTTAATATTCTCTCCCCACATTATTCTCCTATACGAATCAAATATTACTATCTTATCTTTTCAAATAAGACTTAACAAGCTTTAACTAATCCAATTCTTTGTTTATAATTTTAGATCTTAATATTTTATTTTGAATCCGACTGAAGTTTGTCTGATAGAATTATTAAAAATATTAATTATGTTTTTGAGATTGAGGAAAGAAAAAAAAATATTTAAGTTACGTTTTATCTCGACTTATAAGTGATACTTATCTATAACATCCAACATGATCATCTTTATAGTTTGACCACAGCATGAACCAATCTCTGTGTGTTGTCACGTTTCACTTTTTTTTTTAATAAATTGAAAAATATGCATACACGATTGACTGGTGGCATGACATCATGTAGGATTATCGGAAAGTTTATGTCAAACTGGGCAGTGAAAATAATTTAAGTATATTCATAATCATAGAAATAACTAAAATAATTTATTTAATTAAAGTTTGTTTCATTTATGTGAAAGAGAAAATAATTTATTATTATACACTAAACATAACAAAGTAAAAATAAAATAAGTGATTATAAAATATTTATAACATTTTTTTATATTTAATTCTAATAATATGAACATATAAACCACTATATGATTGAAATGCAAGAAATGTAAGATTCAAATGTCTTCCGGAACGGAACATTTGGATTGAGGAAAACTTATTTGCTTGAATGATTGTCACTGTGTAAAACTTTGTTTGTTTCACTGAAGTTATTGCGTAATATTTATCTTGAAAAATAGTGATTTTATACTTCATGTATTCTTTGTCTTGAAAAAATGTAATATTTATATATTTTTTTCTTACATTGTTCTGTTGCCATGCAATTATGAAAACTATTGAAACAAGTTTTTCATTTTGAATTTGGTTATTTAAAATAGGGTTAAATATGTTTTTGGTCCCTCAAGTTTCGGCAAAATTTGGAATTAGTCCCTCGTCAAAATTTTTGACCAATTTAGTCTTTTATCTTTAAAAATGCGTGAATTTAGTCCTTTTAACCAAATCTTGTTAAGTTTATCGGACGTTTCAAGTGCATTTCATGATAGTATTTGAATTATTTACACTGTTTGAAACATTTTTTCTTCAATGTTAACTCAAATATTATCACAAAATGCGTTTAAAATGTCAAATAAACTTCATAAAATTTGGTAAGAAGGACTAAATTCACGCATTTCTAAAGATGAATGACTAAATTGGTATAAAGTTTCGAAGAGGGACTAATTCCAAATTTCACTGAAACTTGAGGGACCAAAAACATATTTAACCCTTTAAAATATGAAGTCTCGTTGTAATTATTTGCTTAAAATAATTAAAGTAGTTGTCACTATTATAATTTTTTTCGTACAAAAAAGAAAAGAGAAATATATATATATATATATAAAGAAAGTCCATAAGTAATAAAGCACAACACATACTTATAAAGTTAGATGTGTTGTAGCATTGCTGGACAGATACATATTTATACCAACTTGGTAAGAGAGAGGGTGTACTAGAATAGGCTTTTTGTATTTTTGGGTCTCTTTGTCCATCAATTTGTAAAATAGGGTCAGTTGAAAATTTATTTGTGAAACATGGTCAAATCGTCATGGGGGAGGACGACATTAAAGGTGAAGTCGTCCTTCCCCAAGCCGGTTTCAAGTTTTTTTTTTTTGAAAAAGCGATGTCGTTAGGGTCGAAGCCGGTTTCTTTAAATCTAGGATTGAAATCGTCAGGGGGAAGACCGGTTTCACTTTTTTTTTAGCGTAATTTTTCAAACTTTTGGTTCTCTACTCGACGGTGCTAGATGAACTGGTAGAGGGACAATACGTGGACCAAACGAAACCGATCAAAATCCCGGGCAGCAAACTGGTTCAACCGGAGGATGTATTCGACCCCATGCTGGACCAGAACGACAGTCAGGAGTATCTGAAAATAGCAAATGGGGTCCTGCAAAGCGACACGTTTTGGTGAACATGTGGGAGGAGCTTCAACGTGAAGAGCTCGAAGCGTTGAGAGAGGGAGGTTCATTAAGCGAAGCCCTAAATATGAAGATTCCCTTGTACGCTGTGGGACCTCTTGTGAGAGAGACATAACATTTAAAAAAATGTTTTAAGAATCTCTTTATATCCCAAAGTAATTTCTTTTATATAAAAACAATTACATGCTAAGCATTATATAGGATAAAGGCGTCTTTATATGTACAAAAAAAAAAGAATTACATGTCGGAGGAAAGCTTCAAACCATCTCTTCATCTATATGTTGAAGTCTAGGATACAATATTAATGTGTATTAGATTTGTTTTTGTTAAGATGTTTACGTTGTCCCTTTATCTTCCTTACTTCATATATTTATGATATATTTATGGGTTGTAATGAGGTTTAAAGTGGTTGTTATTTTTTATCTCTTTATAAGGCTAAAATGCATTTGTATCATGTATCTCTCTATTATTATTATTATTATTCAGAAATAAGAAATTCTTGAACTGCTCCGTGGACATAGGTCACATTGACTGAACCACGTAAATTTGTGTGTCTTCTTTTTCTCTTAATCTGTTTCTTTTCATCTTGTCATAACAAGTGATATCAAGAGCTCTAAGTTACGCTAGGGACCTACTCTAGAGAAATGCAATGTCTTCGTACAAATTCGATATTGATAAATTCAATGGATCGAATGATTTCACTTTGTGGGAATTGAAGATGAAGGCGATTTTGGTGCATCAAGGGTGTGCTGCAGCACTAGAGGGTGCAAATCAATTACCTGCGACTATGACAGATGATGTGAAGAACTTGATGTTGGAAAAAGCACACAGTTTGATTCTCTTGAGTTTGATTGATGAAGTTCTGAGAGAGGTGGGTGAAGAGACAACGACTGCAGGGATGTGGACGATGTTGGAAGATAAATTCCAGAAAAAATCTCTAACAAATTGTATTAGAAACACCGTCTCTATACGTTGCAGATGTCTGAGAATATATCTGTGAGAGATCATCTTGATAACTTTAATCGAGTTATCTTGGATCTGTAGAGTATTGGAGTTAAAATTGATGATGAGGATCAAGCTATTATTTTGTTATGTTCTCTGCCGAAATTATATGAAAATTTTATTGATACTATGTTGTATGGCAGGGATAGTATTACTGTCAACAACATGAAAAACAGTTTGCAATCTAAAGAATTGAAGAGAAGAGTCTCTAGTTCTAATGGGGATGATGCATGCTTGATAGTTAGCAGAAGCATAAGCATGGAAAGAGGAAATAGAAGCAAGGGTCATAGGCGCAGTAATTCACTTTCAAAGTCAAAGAAAGTGAGATGTTACAAGTGCAAAGAGGTGAGGCACATAAGGAAGAATTATCCACAACTGAAGAAAGAAAGAAATAATAATGCCAAAGCAACTGTTGCTCGTTTTAGTGCAGTTGTCTCTGGTGAGAGCTCAGATGAAGGAGATGGCAGAGATGTTTTGACGGTCACTACTATTGGTTCTGCTAATACATGGGTCATGGATAACGGTGCTTCTCATCACATGACTTTTAACAAGGAGTTGTTAAGTTCATTTAAAGAATGGAATGACAGTGAAAGTTGGGTGATGATGAGGAGCTTGGTGTGAAAGGAAGTGGTGTTGTGTTGATAAAAATGTATGATGACATTGTTAGAACGTCTGATGCTTGGTATGTTCCTGGCTTGCGAAAGAACATGATCTCTGTTGGTACCTTAGACAAACAAGGGTACAATTTTTCAGGAAAAGAAAGACAAATTACAGTTTCCAAAGGTGCTCTGGTTGTCATGAAAGGAAAGCTACAACATGAAATTTATGTTATGCTTGATCATTCCTTTCAGGGAACGGTGTCTGTATCCCATTCCTTAGAGCAACATGTTGATAATACAGAATTATGGCATCGTAGATTGGGTCATATGAGTGAGTGTGGTCTTGCTGTGTTAAGTAAACAAGGATTGTTGGGTGAAGCAGTGATAGGGAAATTGAACTTTTGTGAATCTTGTGTTGTGGGTAAAAAACACAGGCTGAAATTTTGTCACGGTAAGCACACTTCAACTGAAAAATTACAATATGTTCATTCTGATTTATGGGGTCCTTCCCCTGTAAATCATCACGCTATTGGTTGGTATCCTGAAACTCCAATAATCATCATGCTCAGATAGAGTAGAATGAATTATGTCGTGAAAAGTAGCAGGAGGTCCTCAGGTCCTAGACGTGAAGGGAGCTTACCTTGTGAGTGGTTGGGTGATAACCCCTTGAGGCCAAACTCTATAGAGTTTGAAAATTACACAGGTGCGAACCACCAAGAGGTTCGATGCCACTTACATATATCCAGGTAATTAAGTCTAGCGTCGAATGGCAATATGTGTTGAATTGATTTATTTATTATGTTGTGGTATGAAGTTGATAATATGATTATGAATTAATTGTGGGAACCCTTTTATTCACATTAGCTTACCCTTTTGTTGTTCAATGTACTTGTGTCTGGTTAATTCTTTTGCAATGATCACTTAATTGTGTGAGCAAAGCAAGATGTAGGTGAGGATACTCCTCTCTGGTTTTGATTAGAGTTGAAATCCTTTAACTTTATTTTTGGTGATTTTGTAAATATAGAATTATTATTATGGTTGTTTTGGGATGATTGTATTAATATTTTATATTGATCTCCTCCTACTATTTGTTTTTCCTTATCACAATATGATATTTTGTTTAGTAGTAAAGATGACAAATAAACTCGTCCCCGTGGATATTGCCCGAACCCATCCCTATTTTGACAGGGAATCCCCGCATTAACTGAATATGGGTATGGGTATGGGGAATCTCCAACTTTTTCAATTGGGTATGGGGATGGTTATGGGGATGTACATATCTCCGCCATAATACCCGTCCCCGCCATATCTCCTTCATCGTTTAAATTATTAAAATACTCACAATTAATTTAAGTAACCATATATATATATATATATTATTTTTTTATTTCTTCTAATTATTTGGTTTGTTATGAAATTCATCCGCATCTCCAATATATTTTTCATTTTATCATAACATTTATGTAATTATGTTAAAATGATGTATCTCAATTAAAATTTTATCTCATATTTGAATATTTCTATTATTTTTTAATATTTTTATTTATTATATATTTTCCTTTCACATGAGTATGTTTAATACTCTCAATTTAAGTATTTAATAGCATAAACCTTTTATTTACTAGGTAATATAAAAAAGTACTTATTTTTAATAACTTTTTTTTTTCATTTGAATAACTCTTTTGTTTCACTAAAACAATTATTTCTCAACCATTGAGTATATATGTTGATATTTGAAAAGTGTTCTTAGATGTCTAAGGTATTTTTCATCTTATCATACCCTTAATTATACATTTGTTTTCCTTTGTGCGATTTCTTTCAATAGCTTCTCAAATTGTTCCTAAGACATACATTTGTTAATTTTTTAATATTTTTATTTATTGTTTATTTTCATCATGTTGAATACTATTTCAGTACATTTTATGTAATTATTTTTTTTCTAACTCATTATATCAATCATACTGTAATTTTTTCACTATAATTGTATAAATAACTTTTATTTACTACAATATCCAAATTTAATGTAATTGCCATAAAGATTTTTTTGATTACCATCCAACATATATTGGAGTTCAAAAGATACAATATCTATGTCAAAATTTTATTATTATGTTTATTATTTGTTATTTGCGTCATTTTGATTAAGTGATGTATTATCATTTTTATTAGTGTAAGAAAAAAGAGATTCATTAGAATTTAAAAAATTGAAGTAAACAAACATTTAAAATATATTTTAATTTGAATATTTGTTTTCCATTAATTTTTTTTTAAATATTTTTAAATTTTATCAACTAGGTGTCATTAATGTTTGTATTTTGCAAATTTAATAAATATTTTGGTTCTCATGAAATTTTATTTGTATTCTAATTTAAAATATAAAAAATTATAATTTATTTCAAATATTTGATATCGAAGAAACAATCATCCTCCAAATTTTGAATATTTGATAATATTATGTTTCCTTTACCTTAATTTTTTATTATTTTATAAAATAATTAAAATTTATATTGAAGTAGTAAGCAAACAGGTACATGTACGATATTATACCCGTTACCTGGTGGGGATGAGGATGAAATAAAAGTTTGATACATATTGAGTTTGGGTATAGGGATGAATTTCTTCTACGAGGATGGGTATGGGATAGCGAAACTCATCCCTGTCTACCCCGTTGTCATCCCTACTTAGTAGTAACAACTATTAAATGAGATGTTACACTGAAATCCTATTTTTTGAAAAATGTTTTTTTCTAATTTTATAACTTTGTATATTCTTATTTATAATATATTCTTTCATTAAAAATTTGTAACTTTTTATAAACTCATGTAATATAAAATTAAAAAATATATTAAATTTATCATTTATAACTTGAGAATAAAAAAGTTGAAGATTAATTATAATAAATAAGATAATTTAAATATATTGTTAATATGGTAATAAAAAGTTATCATAATAAAATATTATAATTATGGTTATTTTTTCTAAAATTAATTTTGATCAATGTATATTTATTTGGTTAAAAGAATTTATGTAATATTTTTTTTATGTGTAATAAGTTAGAAAAGTAAAATTAAATGATAATATAGTTATAGGTGGAAATATTTGAAAAGGAATTGAATGTGAAGTTAAATTATCTAAATTTTATTTTAAAAAATATAATTTTAAATTTATATAATTATTTATTGAGGTTATTAGTTATTCAAATTAAAATTTGTTTTTTTGTTATTTTAAAATTTTTTCTAAAAAAGTTCTATACTTTTTTATTTTTTTTTTAAAATTGGTTCCTCGAAAAATAGAATTTCAACCGCAAAAAAATGAAAAATTAGAAAAAACATTACGAGAATTTAGTTTTTTTGCAAAAATAAATTGTACTTGACATAGTTTTGGTGCGGGGACGGAATTTATGGTTTAGTCACATTAATAAGTATCAAAAGTGGACATAACAATAAAAAAATCTCAATGTAACCGAACATTGTATAATAAATATGTATAAAATAGGGTACCCACATAAAATATATTTAGAATTAACCTTTTTCAGTTATTCCACATTATACTGAAATGGAAACCTAAAAAAACAGCAGAATGCCCTGAATAGAATCTAAACACAAATTAGATTAAATTGAAGATTTGTTCGAAAAGCAAGAAACTACAAGATAACATTACACAAGAAGAAAGGCTCAACAATGAGCAATAAAGGATCTAAGAAGCCTAACTACATCGCAGCCTCCCTGCCAACATCACGATCACCAAGAGTCTCCACATCTGCGATCACCAAGAGTCTCCACATCTGCGATCACCAAGAGTCTCCACATCTGCGATCACCAAGAGTCTCCACATCTGCGATCACCAAGAGTCTCCACATCTGCGATCACCAAGAGTCTCCACACCTGCTCCCACCAAGGATTTGGTGATCATCGCAAAAGGAGAGAGCCAAAGAAGAGAACAAACACAAAGAAAAAGGGTAAGCTAGAATAAAATATTTAACATGTTATTGAGCAAGCAGATTATAAAACAGGTTGTAGACAAGCAAATCAATAAGCACCTAAAACATGTGAAAGCAAACAATTAAAAGACTCTCTAACTCAATATCCAGATCATACTCTTGATATGGAATTCTAAAGGAAGTATGCACCTGTGCTGGTTTCTAAACTCTGCAGAGTCTAAACGCAATGGGTTATCACCCAACCACACACAAGGTTAATCCTCTAATGTCTTGGGCCCAATATGTCCCAAGACTAGGACCTCCTGCTACTCTCACTACATAAATCATTTTGCTATATGTGAGCATGAAAGATTATGATTATTAGAGTTTAGGATACCTTCATTTATCTAGACATCTCCTATATAAAGGTATACACTAACCACCATGCCACATGCCATCTCAATCATTCAAGTCTCATGTCAATCCACCACCAACCAAACACATGTTTTCCATTTCATACTCAAGATAACAAGATTTCATTTAATCTCATACTTTATAAATGCATATCATGATATACATATATCATGAAATAGTATTCATCCCAAATAAGTGAGTGCCAACATTTAAGTACCTGCAATTTCATACAATCAAGCACAACACACAACCATAATACCATAATTCTTACACCAAAATTCCTAAGAAAATTTATTATCACAAAACCAAAATCACTATAGTAATGTGTGACACATTTCTCAAGCTACAGACATCTAATCGACGATCCAACTGGTCAAACCACAAAATAACATGTTATGAACCAAATGTCCAATTTGAGCTCAATTCAACGGTTAATGAGTCGGGAAGTTATTTTTACTAAAACTGTGCATATCAGAAAAAGACATAGTCGCTTAGCGACAAGGCACTCGCCCAACGACCACTCGCTTCCAGAATACGAAAAATAATGTCAAATATCACAATTTCATGAATATTTGAACCCTAACTTGAAAATATACCAAAAATTAAAGTTTTCCTCAATCTTGTCTCACATTCCACAAAACATTAATCAAACTCAGCCAAACGAAACAGGAACAAGCAAAACAACTTAAAAAATAAGTGAAACCCTAGCTTCCCTTACCTGAGAAAAAGAGGGCTAAAGGAAACGAGATCCTTAACAGCAGCTCACACAGCACCACCATAGATTAAGAAGCTGTAACATATTTGGGGTACACGAAAAAAAAAAACTATTAGAGCAACCCCAAGTTAGACCAACACTACTAAGCAGAAAAGGAAGGGGACAAATACAAAGTTCAAGCGTTTTACTTATTTGGAGAAAACTTTAGACTAGTTCCGAGGAACGCTCTAATTGTGCCCTAGCAGAGCTGCTGCTCAAGAGTTGGAGGAGGAAGGGGGACTGTTTTCTGTAAAATGAGACAGAATGAAGAGTGAGGGACTCTAAGAGGGTCTTGGGGTCTAAAATGGACTAGTCTTGGACCGTCGAAAAGGTCAGGCCCAACCCCTCCTTAGAACAGAGTGTAAAATAGAAAAAAAATAAAAAGTCTTCCAGTTATTCCCATAATAAAGAAAATTATAGACGATAATTACATAACATTACAAATAATTACGTAACGTTACAAATATTATGCTCCATGAATATAATTGTTAGTATAATATGTCATAAATATCTGAATTTTGATAGACATACATATCTAGAAATAATAAATTAAATGATTAATATTCTGTCAATCATCCTTATTAGAAAATGAACCTTTAATTTATATTTCAAATCTATTTATACTCACTTAATCTCGTGCTCTTGTTTACTTGATCATTGGGAATTTTTTTGCAGATTAATATTTCGTGAATTTTATTTAGATATCAACGAACTTATCTCTGCGAAAAAAATCTACCCTCTTTTCCGGTAACAACATATCACAATAGTAAACTAACTATGTTAATCAGATTTTACTTTAAAATAGTAAATTTTAATTTTAACACTTTTATAAAGTAATAAAACAAACAACATATATTAATTTAAAGGACTACAAAGTAGTATATTTAAAAAAGAGAGTGCAAACCAATCTGTTTAATGAATGACCCGTATCTTACTTAGAAGGTTGAATCATATCTAGAGAAGCGATTTGAGCATATACAAATTCTTCGGCGAAATCGTGTGAAATGGTGGACCCTGTGCAGCATCGCTTTTGAAGATGGCCTTATAATTTAGTTTCAAACCAGTCCTCTCATCATGGAGTGCCAGGATATTTGACAAATAAATTAGAAGATTTAATATTATAGTGCTTCATCAATGAGATTGTTCTATTCTATTTATAATAACTTAAAGATTCAAGTCTTTTCATATTTAGATTGAACTATCTATCAAGTTACTAAAAATGTCATCTTAGACAGATGCTTAATTAAATAGAAATATATACAATCTTTAAAAATCCTAGAAAAGTTGAGTAAATTTCGTTGGTAACACTTAGCCTATGTTAAGGAAAAAAAATTGGAAAGACGAATTATAAAGTGAGTTTTATGTTTGTTTGTAATTAATTAAGAGCAAGTGATAATAAGATATATCACTTTTACCATTTCGCGTGATGAGAGGTGATTTGAGATGATTAATTATGAAAATACGAGTTTATCTTTGTAAAATATTAAGTAAATACAAGTTCATTGAAGAAGGGATTCGATCCTACCATAGTTGGAACTGATTCAGGCATGACTTGAGAAAAGGGATCGGATCCCACGTCACTCGGATCCAATCCCACATCAATTGGTATTTTTTTTTCTTCTATTTTAGTGGTTAAAAAAATTAACAAAATAAATTTACTCATACAAATATCAAATTATACTATTTATTATATAAAGGACAAAATGATAATTTAACTAATACTTATATCAAAACATATTTTTTAATCTATCATATCAATCAAATTCCTCACAAACTTTTATAAAATTTACATAATCTACTCATAATTATCTCTAAATCCTTAAAAAAACAACACATAATTCATTTTCAAACTCATTCAAACACATTTATTCCCTCTTTCTCAAATTCTCTTTCTCAAGTGAACACATCCTTAAAAATTGTTGATCCAACTATTATAGTTAGGTATGAGAAATTTATCAAAGTAATTCTTTCTTCACAGCGAACACTTTCATTTCATATATATGTTACAAACGAATCATTTTAGTTGAAGGACAAATATGTTACAAACGTATGCTTTGTTTGGTTTAATTTGATGGAAGAAAGAACGACAATATGTTTGGATATGCGCAAAGAAACACACACATTTATTATTGCGTAAAAAGAAAAGTTAAAAACGTAAAAAATGAAAAGAATATTTACAAAGTTGGAGATAAAATTGACGAAGTAACTTTATTTTTATGCGACGTGAAAAATGTATATTATGTCTTCATAATATATATATATGTCTTTATTTTTTATTAATACTTATATTTTTATTTATTATAATAAAATAAATATTAATATAATAATTAAAAAATAACAAATAAAATTCCAATTCAATTATGTTTAGGATCAACTTTTCACTCAAACCTACTCACTTTTCTTTAATCAAATAATCTCACATTGCACTCTTTTTTCTCTCTTTTGTTACCTTTTTCACCCACACCCTAATTCAAATAAACCTTAAAGAATGTAAATGAAAAAAAAGTCTTATTTTATTGTCTCAAGTCACATAAAAGCCTTATATCTCAATCATTTTCAAATAAATATTTAGTTGAGTCTTTATAAAGTTTATGACTCATCTTGAAAGAGAAAAATAAGATTATATGTAGTTCATATTTTTCAAACAAAATATATTTATTCTAGTTTTTCATAAACAAAAGTAATTTATTATGTTTGTTAAACTTTATGTTATATATTTGGAGATAAATTAGAAACAAACTTAATTAGATAGTTAATTTTAGTATTATTAAAAATTTTCATATTACATGAAAAATTTCTTGCAAATTTGTTAAAAAAATTTGCAAAAAATTTTTTTTTCTGCTATTTTTTCTAAGAATGTTAATTGACAGGTAATTATTCTATGGGTAATTATTTTCTATTAAATTTGTAAATATTTTTTACAAAGTTTGTTGCGAAAAGTGTTTTATACAAAATATTTTAAAAAAAATTGACAGCAATTTTTTATAATTTATAAATATTTTTTAAAATAAAATTAAAATAAAATTGACATGAAATATAAATTTTTTTAAGATACAGTTGTCGTATGTAAGTATAAATTTTTGAAAGTGCGTTTCTTTTCATGTATCCGTATCATGAATCATTCTGATTAAAGGAAAAATATTTTGCATGACATATAATTTATTTGATTTGATAGAAGAAAGAATAAAAAACATTGAACGAAAGAAATATGTTATAAAATTTTCATTCTTTTTACCTATACTTTTTTTTTTTATATTTCATTCTCTCAAATTCACTCTTTATTCCAAAATTATTTAATACTTAAAATTTAAAAAATAAAAATAGAAAAGTAACGTAAATGCATAACAAATTGATCTTTATTTATTTATTTATCACATCTATTTTGTATTTGAAATATCGATGTTATTTAAATTTTATTAGTGCATTTTAGAGTTTTTACATCGCAGTATATACCTTGGTTCCTGCGCATCCGCTGCATATAAACACGTGGTGACATTTTTGTAATTAAAGGCATCTTTTATGCCTCGGTTATTATACTAACCGAGGCATATAGCTTAAAAAATTTTACGAATTCGTGCTGTCCACAAAATTTAAAATTTTTTAACTGCTTTTATGCCTTGGTTCTTTTATAACCGAGGCAGTAAGGACATTTTTGCTTCGGGTCTATTGCCAATCGAGGCATATAGTAAGATAATATGCTTCGGTTTCGAATTAACCGAGGCAGTATGGCTTCATAGGGTTAAAAAAACCCTAAATCCTTTCGCAGCCGCGCAAACCATCTTGATTTTCTTTTTCTCCGAGCATCCTCACACACCATCCAAATCTTTTCTTCTTCTTCCATTGCACCCAGCCTTCGTTCCGGCTTCACCACCGCTGCACCGCCGCTCCACCGTGGAGGAGGTGGTTCTGTGGCCGTCGCTGCATCTTCTTCATTTTCGAGCAACTCCACCACACCGTTGCTGCATCGTTCCACCAACGTCGCTACTGCGCTGTTCCGCCAGCGCCACTGTTGTGTCGTTCCGCCAATGCCGTTATTGCGCCGTTCCGCCTGCACCGCTGCGCTGCCACTTCACCGTCGATGAGATTGTTCCGGTGCCACTCCTTCTTCGTCTTCTCCAAGCAACCATCACGAAGGTTCTGTTGCACGTAGTCCTTCATTCCGCCTGCACCGTCGCTGCACTGCCATTGCACTGTCGAGTAGGTTATTCCGACACCGTCGACAATAACTACTTTTTTATTTATGATACACAATTAGGCCTCGGTTGGAGGAAACTGAGGCAGTAACTACTTTTTCTGCCTCGGGTTAATAACCAAGGCATAAACGAAAGTCTTTTTACTTCGGCAGTATATGCCTCGGGTGCGAACCCGAAGCTAAAAGTGCAAAATAACCGTTGTTGTTTGCCTTTCCTGCACTAGTGTTTATATCGTTTTGGTTTGATAAATAAATAGACAATGGTCAGTTTCTTATGTATTTACATAACATGTTTTTTCTCTTTCATTTTCTTCTCTTCATATTTTTTTTTCTTAAACCAAAGATGAGAAGTGGAGACCAAGAAAGAAACATGTAATATTATATGAAAATAAATATATAAAGAAAAATACGAACGAGGTGTTTGCACCGATTATGTGGCTAAAAGTCAGTAATCTTTCTTAATTAAAAGCATATATAATCTTTTGGATAAGATGCATTCAAGAACTGAGAACACAAACACAGTATAACACTTGCAATACATATATGACTCATCTACGATAAAACTACATAAGGTCTTATTCTGAAAGCATGTACACCTATGCAGGTACGATAAGAAACGATGGAAGATGAAAACAAATAATTATTGATATCTGATACATTTATAGTATTACTCCATGCATCACTCATTCAGACCTTCAAAGTTGCTTTCTCACTTCCCTCGTTAGCGTTGCCAACTGTGAGCCCTTTTACCTTCCTCTGTGCCCAATGGTACCCATATCTCGAAAACTGCCGATTCCTTCCTGGCAAAGGAATCGGAAATGAACTAGATGGCATTTTTGGATGAGTTTTCTGAGCCTCACCACCAACAAAACCCTTCGATTCTTCCATTCTTGGAGCTACCAAAGATATCTTATACGTCTATAATCTAATGTTGATGTGTTTTTATATATACCAGAGTGCTTTGATTTCTCTGTAGGTAGTTGATGCCATTTGCAGAGGTTGTCAAAGATCCGCTTTTATAGATGCAGTGGAAGAAGAATAATATTGTTCATTATTTCAGCTTCAGAACCAAGCTTTCCAACATTTGCACATAATAATTTCTCGAATAAAGTCTTGTCTTATTCTTCATCATCCTTTTCTGATATTTTTCCACTCCCAAATGCTTGTGGAGTGTTATAGTTGCTTCCACGTTTTAAAGTACGAAATGATATATGAAGACACCTGTTATCAATTTGTTTGATTAATAATATAAAAGAATATCATCAAATGAAAGATATTTTATAGAAATTAAGAATTATTCATGTAAGAGTTAGTGAATATATGTATACAAGATTTGTTCATACCGTCCTACTTTTTTTTTTTTCAGTTAACACCTAAGTCGTTCTTCTTTTTTTTGGCATGCCTCTCATTTATTTTATCGTAAATTTCTTTAGGGATTTTTTTTTCCCATAAAAAGTGTATTTGCGGGTTATAATTTTGAAAAACGACAAAAGAAAGAAAAATAAATATAAAATGACATCATTAATTATGAGATAAAAGAAAAATAAAAAGTACTGTTACAAACGAATATAATTACGAGTACTTTATTCTTCAAATGTGGAAGGATATTTTTTATTCTATTAAAAGAATAGTTGTTAAAATCCGTTTTGGATTCGTGATAGATATTGTAACAACTCGCTTGGACTTTTCCGTAGGAATTCTTTTCTATCTCATTTTTTTCTGTCTTCCTTCCCCCACTTCCTATTACATTATATATATTTGTCATTTTCCGTATTTTTAACTCCTTTTATCCTTTAATCACTGTTTTTCTCTTGAAGATTTAATCTATCTTTTCCACCGACACTATTAGATTTAGATCAACATTTTCTGTTTCATGGCAAGTAAGTTATTTTATACGTACCCCAAATGGATAAATCTTATATTAACAATTTGAGTGAAAAAATAAATTAGCAATCATAAGATGTGTTGTTTTGACAGCATATTAATTATTCGAAAGTTACAAACTCGTCATCGCTGCATAAAAAATAAAAGAAACATTCAGAAGTAAAATTTGATGTTGGAACATAACATTTGTTCTTCGTATTGTTTGGAAGTCATTTTTGGAAAGTCAAATTCTGTTAGAAGAGTGTTAATTATGACAGGCTAACCTGTTTTTAGATGATAATATATATACTTTATATACAAATATCTATAACTTTAATATTAATAATAAATTTATAATAAAAATCATGTAGATTTAAAATTTTAAAAATATTGAATGTGTAAATCTATTAATCTATATTTTCATCCTACTTATAACTAATAATAAACTTCTTAGTTTATTACATATAACCAGTAAAGAAGAAAAGAAAGAATGAGATTACAATAATTAAAATATAAGAAATTAAAAAATCAATATAAGTTCAACGGATTGACAGAGAAGAACTGGTATTTTTTTTAAGATAAGGGAAATTCTTATATTTTGATTGGTAAATTTAGGAACGTTAGGAATGATATTGAAGAATTGGTATGGATAAAATGTAATTTAAGATAAGTGAAATTTATGGATAAAATGTAATTCAAGATAATTGAAATTCTAATATTTGATTGGTAATTTTTTAAGGGTTGGCAAATTGACATCTTGGTCCTCTAGGTGCATTTTGGCTTAGCTCGTTTTTAACTCAGTAAAAATGGATCAGGTCAGATGGTTGTCACTAAAAAAAATGGATCAAAAATTATAACCCAACCCGTCAAATTGCGATCTAGCGGGCTGAATTGTCACCTTTTTATTTTTAGTTTTTTATATTTAAAATTTGCTTATATATATACACATATAAATAAATATTAGAAATATATTTAATTATATTAATACTTTTTTAATTTTTTAATTGATTAATTAATATTTTTAATTGGATAAATTAAATAATCATTACATTTACATATTAAATTATTCTATTATGACTAATAATGAAAATTTAATTTCTAAGTGTTAGTGATTTAAATGACAATATTGTAGCATATTTACATCTTTAAAAAAATATAATGTAGAAAATTTAATCTTTTAAATTATTTCTATTTTTATAATTTAAAAAACTATAAAAATTGGATTGGGATGCACTAGCTCGCTCTTAACCTACCAATTAAGTTGGTTAAGAAGACCGAGTCAAAACGAGCTGACATGTTGAATTACAACCTAACTCGTCTCATACTAGCGGACTGACAGATTGACTCACAGATCATAACCCATTTTGCTACCCTAGTATTTTTATCATGTATTATGCAATAGATCATATATTTTTTTGAACTTAAAAGACAAGATATAATTAATGAAAAGAGTGAGAGCATATGGCATATGGCAAATGAAGTAGAGAAATTAGAACTATGATTAGCCCAAAAATCATATGCATTAGAAAGTACCAGAAGGAGTTGTGTCTCATATGCAGTTAAAAGTGTGAGTTGAATTATTAGGAAGAGTGAAACATTTAGATAGTGGAGTATTAGAGGACATCTAGCTGAATTAGGTGGAATAGACAAGAGTGTGATAACTAAACTGTGAAATCTTTTTTTTTTTCAAATTGTATGGTCACAAAGAGATTGTTTCTAGATGTAGATAACTTTTGTTGATTGTCAAAATCGATCTCTTGTCAAGAGAATAAAAGGAGCAAATTTAAAAAGCCAGGGGGAGAGGACAAATACCATTGCAAGAATGAAAAACAATCAAGAAGGGTCAATAGGTGTTGTTTTAATGAGTATGAAAGCAAATGAAAAATATGTGTGGCTGCTGGGATTCGAGCCCAGGTCTCCACGGCCACAACGTGGAATTCTCACCACTAAACTACAGCCACCACAATTTTAGCAATTCCATAATAATTTATAGAATATATTTATAGTTAATTTATTTTACCGTGTCACTAATTGAACTTTTTCAAAAATTCATAATTTGACGTCTTCATTGTATTCAAAAGGATTGGTACCCCAATTGTTTTATCCTTGAGTTTGGGAATCTATTGTCTTGTAGATGTTGCGCACTTGTTTTTCCTTTTTCATTATTCATAATCAACTCTTTGTCACAATTTGATCACTCCATTGATTCGTCAACAAAAGCTTTCTTCAAAATCACTGCCTGAGCTGAGATCCTCCATGTTGATGCATGCAAAACAAATTTCCACCACAAACACCACCCGTGTGATTTTATTAATCAGACACCTATGGATACTTCCATAGATTGTATTTATTTTTGAAAGATTGATTATTTCGAGCTTACTCAAATGCATACTTTCTTTTCACCAAATGGGAAGCGATGACTGAAACTAGTAAACCCAGAAAAAAGTTCCAGTGAAACAGTCAAAAGAAAACTAAAGGTCTGTTATTGATATCATAATATAGCAAACTGCTTCCATAATTGGTAGTAACTAGTAATGAAATCTGCACATGGCATGCTACAAACATTGATTTAGGATAGTATGAAACTACAAATCTTTACCAGCAAGAAGATTTTAGACTGTGGTAGCAAAAAGTCCTTGACTTTGCCAAAATCACAGTCATGGACCAATATCAAAAGCCTTGTTCCACTAGCCATCAAATGAATTTCCAGACAGAAACAGAATTAATCGGTGTTCCTTTCCACCCAACAAGAAGGCACTGTCCATTCTTATCAAACGTGCAAGAACTTCCACAAGGAAATCTTTTACTCACCAAATCTGCTTGGTATAAAGACAAAGTGCTCAGTTCTTTCTCCACCATTCCAAAGCGGGAGAAGAAGGCCCTCCACACATCAATCTTCACATTCCTAGTCTTTCTTTCTGCTCCTTCTGTGGCCACAATGTTTTTGATCCCATGACTCAAGTATAGTGACTCTATAATCATTCGATTCTTCTCATCCCTCTTCATGCAAGCCTCAAGACAATCAAAGAATGCACTGAAGAAGAAAAGAGCCTCAATGAAACGGTTTACAAAAGATGTGGAGTTGTGATTTGCCTCAATTTCAGCTACCACCATCACATTAGGATTCAAGGATCTAATCACTCTCATGATGATTTCAAGCTGGTCTGATTGTTGAATCTTGGCTCTGAGTGCAAACTGAGAATAAACAGCAATCGCTTCCTCAGGATCGATCTCAAAAAGATCTTCTCTAAGATCTAATAGGTCTGGTACCATGACAATGTTGAAAGAGAAGGGTATGTTCAAACCTTGAGCAAAATCCTTCAATCTCTTACCAGTGTCCTCAACCATGTGTCTAGTGGTTCCACTTTCAATAGCGGTAATCTTCAGAAGCTCAACTGGACATTGATGCCTTGACGCAAGGGCTTGCATTAGGATAGCCCAATGGCCCCCCTTTCTGATTTCAAGATCAATAACATGAATCTTCTTTGCTTCAGCTACATCTTCTATTATAGCTTGAACTGCAGTGAACACTGAAATTTGACAAAAGGGAAGCTCTTCATAAAATGCAACAATAGCGGGGTTTAGTTCCTTGGCTGCCACTTCAGGATCAAATGAATGGCCTTTATGCAGATCCTTCGATGAACCTCTTCCTGTTTCTCTATCTATCCTGTGGAGAAGTGCTTCAGCAAAATAATGAACAATTCTCTTAACGGGGCTCCCAGTTTTGCTTGACAATGATTCGCAGTGACTTAGCAACTTGCTTGCACGTTCAAATTGTTGATCACCAACTTTCTCAGCACAAGCCAAGAGGGACTCAGCTAGTGCCACGTCCTCTTTCTCCTCATCAGAGAATCCAGAGAAGGAAACCCCATAAGGGTGAGTTTCCAACAAAGTCAAAGGTTCTGACTCTGAAGATGATGACTGTATGAACCTTGTTCCTGCTATCCTCATGATATCTTCAGTTGAGAGCTTTCTAAAACCAAATTCATCTGTGGCCACAGAATCAACCACTGGCTGCAGGGATTTTCCTTCATTGGAAAACCTCTTGAATCCCTTGCCGTAGTTCTTCAAGATCTCAAGTGAGGCTAAAGGGATAGCTGAGTGTGGCTTATCCTCTGTTGTGCCACACAGTGGAACCCTGGTTGCATATTGTGCATCAAATTGAAGTGATGGAGAAACCATGTCAAACTGAAGGTTATCATCGAAATGGCCATAATCATGGTATGATTGTTGCTGGTGATACTTTTCTTGATTAGTGGATATAAGGTATCCTGGTGGATGATCTGGGGAAAACTCGAAATTAGAGTAAAAGGTGTCTACTCCCCCATAAACTCTATGATCTTCTGCTCCAGAAAAGTGTACCTTCTTTACTTCATTCAGCTCCTCACTGCCCCAGAAAATATCAGTGGATGAACTAGAATTTTCATCCACTGTACTGAAACTAACATGGTACAAGTCTTGCATCACAAACTGTCACTAGTTTTGCTTCAGTATTATCAGATTCATACTAGGTTCCTTGAGTAACCCTTATTGATAAAGTAATTAACCCTTTGTTTGTATTACCCTTATTGATAAAGTAATTAAGGATATGGTTTCTGATTATTTTTATACAAAATTGATGCGTGCTAAAGCTAAATCCGTCCAGTACGGTTAACATTAATGTTGTCACCATAACATGCCGATGTCATCAAGGTGGCCTGCATACAAAATGCCGGTGAGATAATTAAATTTCAATAAATTGCTTGTTTTCTTTTTTATATTTTTTAATCTTTTTCATGTTCTAGACGAATTCTGTGTAAGAAATTTCCTGTAAGGTAGGTCGAGAAGACAACAATACCAGAAAAGTTTGGAAAAAGACAGTAAATGTACATACAGGATCCAATAGACGTGACTAATAAATGTGGTCTAACAAGGCCCATTTAAACCTCAATGGTTTAACAATTGTCTATCAGGAATCAAACACGTAATTTGTCTCTGATACCAATTGTTTGGATCAAGCGCTTACCACTAGGTCAAAAATTATAACCATTATTTAGGCTACAACTCTTTTCACTTAAGAGTGTAACAGTCCAAGTGCCACGATTCGATTGTGACCCGGCCCACTTGGCCTACGCCACGGGACAATTGATGCCACATGCAACAATCTCCCCCCTCAGTAATTATCTTACTAAGAATCACATGTGGATTGTGACTTGGCCCACCTGACTTCCACCACGAGACAATTGTGCAACCCACAACATTGTCATATTGTTTCATTACAAGAAAATCCTTAATTAGAAACAAATTTAATTTTAGAAACAAAAAATAATTGTTACTATAGAGACCAATTTAGATATCAATTTACAAAGTTAAAATTTATTGCTTATTAAAATAGTCACTATTATAAATAAAAAATTATAATTAATCACTAAATTGATCACTAATTGATTAGAGACTAATTTAGAAACTAATTCATTTTGGTAGTCAAAACCTATATAGCTAATTTTTAGTGATCAATTTTCTTTGGTAACTAAAACTATGATAGCTAATTTTAAAGACCAACCAAGGGACCAATTATAATTTTTTATTCCTAATAACTTTTAGTAACTAATAACTTTTAGTTTTTAATAACTTTTAGTTTTATAAAATGGTATCTAAATTGGTCGTCATATCGTCATATCGTCATATCGTCATATCGTCATATCGTCATATCGTCATATCGTCATATCGTCATATCGTCATATCGTCATATCGTCATATCGTCATATCGTCATATCGTCATATCGTCATATCGTCATATCGTCATATCGTCATATCGTCATATCGTCAT